>JAEEGL011762472.1_pt1 | contig 43257 bp, 7 predicted proteins | sample 9134231 | NCBI WGS metagenome assembly JAEEGL01 (sample SAMN16246548, study PRJNA631951) | gut metagenome | biome: gut microbiome; feature: rumen; material: fiber-attached | host: Bos | place: Iran: Karaj | collected 2018-10
AACGACGATACGCTTACCGCTTGGATAGATGCGCATTCCGTTAGACTCTATCACTTCCTCAGTCTCAGGTTCAGAGATACCCTTCTCCTCAAGACCGATTCCGAGAGTACTGATGTAGATAGCCTCTGGAGCATCCTCCTGGAAGTCTGCATAGCTTGCAGCCTTTGCACCTCCGGTACTTACAGATCCTACAGTCATGTAACCACGGAATGGATATACATGCTTACCTGCAACGAACTTCTCACCAAGTACTGTTGAAGCATCATCTGCATCAGACTTCAGTTCGATAGCATACTTATTATCCACCTCGTCATTACTATATGCTCCATAGTAACTGTAAACAGATGAACCAGATGTTATAGAACTCTTGTTCTCTTCTACAGCGTCATCCGTAACTTTCACAGGTGCGGCTGTAGCGCTGAATACCAATGACTGTCCTGTCATGTCAAACTCATAGAACTTAGAGCCAGGGAAGCTTACTACGAATGGCTTGTAAGCCTTGAAGCCTGCATTATCAGCATCGTCAATACCCGTAACAGGACGTATGAAATTACCCTTTATCAAGGTATTATCTGTTGTAATGCCATTCAGACCACGGAGCCAGAATTCATGTCCGACGATATTCGGATTCTCGACTACATCATCAGCTTCACCACCATAGAAGAATGTAATACTTGTCTTACGTTCTTTCAGTGTTCCACGTTTGTGCTCTGAATTCTCCTGCTCATCCTTATAATCATAGTATTGGTTAATACCAGATTCAAGATTATCAGGATCATTAGTTACAAGAGTTGCAGTTCTTACATCGAATGGCAAGCTTATGCTCTCCCATCCCTGACCTGCAGATTCTACATAACCAGTTTCTGTTTCCGGATTACGTATGTACCATGCATTTGATGCAGTGAACTCTATTGGAGCATTGAAGTTCTCCTTATCAACAAGGTGCAAGAGATTTGCAGAAGCTGCATTTGCTGTTACAACGACATGATGCGACTTAATATCCGCCTCGTCTGTTTCAGCAAAGTACTTCACATCATCCGCATTAGATACGATTGTATTGATGTTCGTAGCAGCCTTTGCATAAACAAGGAGATTTCGTGTTACGCCTTCATCACCGATAGCAAAGCCCCAATATGTCTTATCCTCTGCACCATCTGCAGGTGTATCCTTGGTTGGAGCGTAGAACACATTCTGCAATGCTGTAGGTTCACCGCTTACACTTGACCAACCAGTCTGATAAGAATCCTCAGTGATCGTTCCGTCACGGAAGCAGCTGAAGTCAACCGCTGTGAGACGTGGATCATGCACATACGTCATATAGTTAGTCATAGCGTTAAAGAAGTAACCTTCATCCTTCTTGGTGCCATAGAATCCGCTCGCACGCCATACACGATTTGTTGCGAGAGCATTGATACGACTTGCGATGTTAGAAGGATATGCATCAGGAATCTCTGTAAGGTTCTGTCCAAACAAGAGATAGTCATTCTTGATAGTATCAGCTACTACTACCTGACCTACAGCGCTTTCGTTAAAGAGTGGTTGGTAGGTTACTGACTTCAAGTCTCCTTCCTTGACAGGATCTTTCTCCTTCACCTTTATGGTATCAATCTCATAGCTGTATTCCTTATTATACAGAGTGTTGTATGCAAGAGCTTCTGCTGCAGAATAGTAAGACTTCACTGCACGCTTCTCGTCGATAGCATGTTTCTTGTCATGACGTGTTTCAAATGAGCCATAGTTTGGCAACTCATTAGAAGTGGTACGCAGGTAAACAACACCTGTCTTCTTACCAGTGAAATTGTCATGACGCTCTACGAAGCGATAGTCACCATTCTTGTAGTACTCTTCAATATGGCCATCTACAGCATCTCCATTAGTTGCACGGCGCTTACGTTCTGCCAGATAGAACTGGTTAAGATTGTAGGCTACCTTACCATACTTGAAGTCATAGTCTGCAGAGTTTGTCAGGTCATAACAGTTGTCCAGATTACCTGTCTCGTAAGTAGCGACACAAGGAACAGCTGTCTTGTTCTTTACACCATAAGTGAAGCAGTTTGTAAGTGTACCACCTGCAATACCATTTGTAGGATCTGCAGCTGTAAGGTTTTGAGCAATAGACCTACCCAATGTACCAACATTGTAAACCTTACCTGCTACCTCACCAAACAGTTTGGTATTTGCATTCTCGACATGTGTCTCATTCGTGAAGTTGACAGTATGGCCAAGTCCATCAAACATACCCTTGAAGGTCTGTGATGGAGTATGGTACTTCAATGCATTGCCTTCCTTGTCACGATATGAATCCTTGTCAAAGGCGAGGTTATCTGTCAGATAGAACTGAACGAACTCACCACCATCTGGCACGTCATACTCAAATTTACCAACAAGAGCCTTTTGAGAATATCCTTCTGCACCAACCGTATCCACGAAATTATAGAATGCGAAGAGGTCTTCTTCATCCTCTATATATACACGCGGCTCGTTTAATGGAGATACATACTGTGGCTTTGGATGTGCAGACAACCATGCCGCCTTACCTTCTTCATCCATGTTCTCGAATCCGGCGCTCTCCTTTTGCTCATTATAAGCAGCCATTTCTGCATTATAATTGTGCTCCTTTGAGGCCTTTACACGAGCGGCTGCCTCGGCAAGATGCAACTGAATTGATGCATTCTCAGCATGTGGTGACATTCTATGATAGTTATGTACGAGCAGAGAGTCTGCTGTTACCATATCTACCGGGAAGATACTTACACCCATACCCTTGAACGTAATACCCATCTGAACGCCATAACCATTCATGAAGTAGTAAACAGGTACGTCAAGTGTATTGTTGTCACGATCATACCAACAGCCCTTGAACATGCCACGTCCGTTGGTGTCACCTGCCTTATATGTATCATATCCCTTAGCCAGCTCATCTCTTACCGTATTCAGATCCCATGTAGTATCATCAGCAAAAGACCACGAACCATCAGCGTTCTGCTTACGCATACCTATACGCCAATAGTAACCGGTTGGAGCCATTGATTCATCAGAAGTATGATCTACATTCTCCATAGACAGGCGTATCATTTCACCCGGCAGAGCACAGTTGTTAATAGTGATATGACCATTAACATAAGGTCCCTGAACATACTCCATCGTCAGATACAGAGTATAGGTATAGCTACGTGTTGTATAGAAGTAGAACGTAGTTGAACCTCCAGCCTCATTATTCGCACCACCGTTAATAACCCAAAGGCCATTCTCATTTGTGCGAAGACTAGTAATAGGTGTGTTCTCAGACACATTATTAGTGTTTGACATTTGGTTCACATAGAGCTTGGTCAAGTCAAGTACCTCATAAGCATGAGTATCATTACTATAATAGTAGTAGGTAGTATTACCCGACATATCTATAGTTTGATTTCCTCCTACCTTCTCATACTTAATGAGTTCTGTACTATTTGGATTATACACGAACACATTCTGTACACCCAAATATCTCATAATAGGGGTATTGTCATCCTTCAACGCTGGAACCGTCAATACAATAGTACCGCGATCAGGCTTTGACAAGTGCTTCTTATAGTAAGCCTCAGTCCTGTTATCAACCCTATCCTCCAACTGCATTGAAATGATTGGCTCATCGGTTACCAATGTACCAGTAAGATTCTGAGGAACAGTCGTATTAAACACACGAGTAATAGGATTAACATATACACTGTTCTCTTCTGTATATGAACTACCCTCTGCCGCACTAAGTTTCAAAATATACTTAGTGTTATCCATACGAGGCTGAGTCTTATCCAGAGTGCCATCAGCATTCTTCTTGTAACCGTCAAGGTCACATTCGTCATAATCATCTGGATGATTACTACGCCATGTCACACTGTGCAACTGAACTTGCTGACCTTCCTTGGCACCACGCATGATGGTAAGTACGTCAGTGTTGTCACTATTAAACCTACTAGGTTCTACCGAACTGTCAGTTGTATAACCCGTGATATGTATCTGATAGAAGTAGTTATAACCTTCGATATACCAATAGTGCGCTTCATCCAAATTATTGCCATGCTCCTTCGCCTTGTCATACGACTCTACATAACAATCATCGAGAATATAACGACCACTACCTGTATGTGGGAACACGAAGTTACCCGTGGTCATAAGGAAGTCTTCCGCATGGTTTTCACCAGCCTGGCGTGTATGTACATTATCTGCATATACATAGCCACCACCCTCGTCAATACGTGCAGACAAGAGGTTAACCTCTGCTACACCTGAGATAGGACCATAGAAGGTATTATCATCACCATCCTCTTCGACGTTATATACGTTCTGAATCTTCATGGCGAAACCTGATGACAGACCAATCATATTCTTGGCAGTACCATCATTACGCTTTTGGAATTCATCCTCATCTATCTTGTCAGGATCATTTGCATCCTTATAGAACCTATCAATATAATCCTGCTTCTTTGAAACATAAGTCTCTGCAGCAGTACCAATCGTTCGGTTGTAATCATGCCATCTGTCATCAAAAGGAGTATTGGTATATACACAACCTACATACAGAATGTTGTTAGACAATCCGAGGAAGTTACGTGCACCCTTACAACTTTCGTTATCGTTTGCATTACTTTCACCATCAAGCAACTCATCCTGAACGATGTTCTTAACAGGTAACAGTTCACCAGAGTCATCAATCTTACTTATCATCTGGAGCTCACCGATACGTGACATTGAGTAAGGTGTGGTGTTCGTTACGTTTGTAGCGAAGTCACGTGCACCCAGCATTATCACGTTACAATCTTCCAGACGGAGGATATCCATACGTTGGAATGAGTTCATGATACGTGCTCCATCGACAGTCTTACCACCGCAGAATCCATATCCCTTCAACTCACCAGTACGGAAACCTTCAGCGAATGAGAGGTGACCGTCACCATACATACCACCTTCTGCATCGAAGTTGTATGCTGTCATGAACAAACCTTCACTAACATCATAGTTAGCTGGTTTTGGATGATCTTTACCTTCAAAATATGTATTCTCCTGGTAGATGTAATGGTAGTGACCATTCAAGTCCTTGTAATAGTAACCGAACATATCAGTACCATTTTCCAGATCAACCTTTACCATTTCCTGTTTAGATATTGACACATGGTCAACGTCTGCATCAACAGGCTGCTTCACATAACCATTCTCATAGTCAAGCTTATCCCATGCAATGACTGTAGTGTTACCACCATAACCGACAGTAGATGTCGTCGTTGTTTCAGTGTCAAGATTCATATCCTTCGTGTACTTGAGCACGATGGTATTATTTGCCATCATTGACGTACCCGAAGCTACTGAATATCCACCACCATATACAGCCTCGTCAATAGCAATGTTTATATCCTTCCATTCTACATCTGGAGCTGTTGTCGTCTTTTGGAAGTAGCTTGCCTTAGCTGGATCCTTGGCAACGATTGCATCATAGAGTGTGGTAGAGATCTTATCGTCTGCCAAGAGCCTTACCTTCTGCTTAATAGCGTGACCATCATCATCACCATTTACAGCTGTTATCTTAGCAAGGTTTTCAGCTTTCGTATCTTTACGATCTACCTCATAGATACCACTTCTATGTTCTTTAACTGTATAGTATTCTGGGTAACCTACGAGCACCTGAGTACTACCCCACATATAACCAGAGTAAGAACCACCAGTTACAGAGTGAGCAACGTGTCCGTTGAGAATACTTACATTAGTATTACCTACAACATTACCTAACAGTCCACCACCAAAGATATAACTTGCAGAAGTACCTGTGTCGTTATATACTTGTTCCGTAGCATTTGCTTTCAGACCACCCATTGCAGGCTTTGCACCTGTATCAACAGTTGTAACAGCAGTCTTACAAACCGTATTCTTACCTACAGTCACATAAGTATCGCCATATACATAACTGTTAGTACCATAACCGGCACCATATACGTTACAAGCACCCTCGCCAATATCAGAAACGGTTGTGAATGCAGAAGTCTTCAAGCCCTTCAGCATGTTACTGCGGAAGTCAACGGCAACATCACCAACAATATTACCAGACTTGTAACATCCACCATAGACATTACCTCCGTGATATTCGCCATCATCGCCAAGAGTTGGCTCGAACTGACAGTTCACAAGGAGCTTAATCATTGGGTTCTTAGACTTGCGCTCTCCGAGCAGGTAACCACCAATGTGTGTTGTAACATTACCTGTAGCACTGTTGTGCCATATATAGTTGGCGTTATTACATCCACCCATGATATACTTGCTGATAGTCAAGCCTGAAGGGAATTGTATATCTACTACATTACCCTTGTTATCTCCTGTTTCTGCAGGGTAAACGTTCATGTTACCACGGTTACCACCACAACAGAAAATACCAATCTTTGAATCGACTACATTTCCATCTGTTGCTCCATTCCATAGAACCACTGGCTGAACATTCATCTCCACTGGCTGGAAGTAAAGGTCAAGCAAATGAGGATAAATCTTATAACGGTCCTCAACCTCAACAGGCAGATACCTTGTTTCAATAGCACTATTTGCAGGATCACCAACCCATACTACACTATCCTCAAGGTTAATGTGATTAATCTTTTGGAAGTTTGAAAGGAATGGATTCTCCTCTGAGTCCATGAACAATGCATCACCATCAGAACCGAGGAACACGCCACCGATATCAACATGGTCACCAATATTCAAGCTAACCTCAGGTGATGCACCTTCAAAGAATATAGTAGCAGAGTTACCACCACCGAACACCTTACCACCTACAGTAAGTTTTTCTTGTTCAGTACCCGACATTCTAATTCTTGCACCTGCAGCCTGTGGGCGGTAAGTGTTAATGTTCACAATCTTCTGTGGATCAGAAGCGTATGATGATGACATCATGCCTTCACGCATTGGAACAGTGTAAACAAGGTCATAGCCCTCGAATGCATTTGTTTTCAAATAGTGTTCGTTAGGTGTCACCTTTGTCTCACCATTAACAGCAAGAGCATAGAGATAGTCACCATTACCACCACCATATACGTTTCCATAGATTGTACCACCCTGCAGATCTACACGAGAACCATAGTTTTCTATATCCCATGTTCCATCATAAGATGCTCCTACAGTACCAGAAACGTCATTACCACCATATACATTCTTCTGAATGAACAGATGAGCGTTGTTTGGTAAATAGTAACGTCCATCAATAGTAAGTTGAGACTGAGCATCAGTATTCTGCATTCCGACACCAACATATGCCTCATCCAATACGTCACCAATTACACCACCGGCAAATACATCGTCAATATTACCTCCTGTAACATTAATAACAGCTTTCGTAACTGGAGCGAAATATCCACCACCGAAACCACGGCGCATAAACGTATTCTTACCAATATGTACTTCTGTATCGCCTGTCACCGGTCCATTATAGCCGCCACCGATAACATCGAGCAATGCTTGATAAGACTTGAACTTCTTATATCTTTCTGCAGCAGGAATAGCACCAGCAGTTGGTTCTTCATCTTCATCAAAATCAATAGCAACATCCACATGCGTTTCACCTGTTACGGTCTTAGGACCATAACCTGCACCAAATACAGTGAAATGAGAAGAACCTACCTTATCATATATTTCTCTCCATTCCGGCTGCTCAAAGAACACACCTTCATAGGTACGACCAAGCGATGTAGTTGCATTTATCATACCCTTGGTCATATATACATGAGCGTGGTTAACCGAGCTACAAGCATTACCACCACCATAGATATTATGGTTAATGAGGAATGTCTTGTTTACAGGGTCATACTGTGAAGAGTAAGCCTTGTCCTCATATACATTCTGTGGTGCCCAAGCGCGTACGTCATTACCATTTTCATCAACAGTAATCCAACGTTGTGAAACACACCATTCACCACCACTGATATTGACATGTGTTGCATCTGTAACAGAAGCATCAGTGAGCTTCTCTGTTGGTACACCAGCTACATCCACAGTATCAACGACACCGAAGCCGCCACCGAAGATATTGTAACCGAAGTAGCCACCCTGTATGTTGACATTTGTGTTACCATAAACAGTACCACACTTGCCACCACCATAAACGCGGTTCCACAGCCAAGGAGCAGTCTCCTCAGAAGGATCTGTCTGAACAGTAACATTTGTATTACCATAGACAGCACCTACCTTCTTATAGTTACGACACTCCTGGTTCTTACGACCGTTACCACCGGCATAAACCTGTGAGAATATCAGACCACCCTTGATGGTAAGATTCGTCATGTCAACACCGAAATCTATCGTACCATTTTGTGCCTGTGCATCACTGGCATAAGCGCCGACGTTAGCAACGTCACCACCACCAGTCACAGAACCGAATATGAGAGTTCCATCCTTAACATAATCAGCATTTGTCTTATCAACAGCACCATCAATTGTAATCTTTGTACCACCGACAACGCGAGCTACATTAATATAGTCCCTATCTATAGTACCATTTTCATCGAGGTCTGCTGATTCTATACCAGCACCACCACCGAAGACATCACCAGAGATGATAGCGCCATTGATATTGACGTTGGTTGTACCACCGACCTCACCAAGGTGATCTTCATCATTAGTAGTAGCCATACCGACGCCACCACCGAATACGTTGCGACATCCAGATGCGCCATCCATGGTAACATTGGTATTATTTGTAACCTTACCAGCCCAAGAACCACCGATAACATTTGCCATTACGTGGTTATGGATACCACCAGACCATGCATAGCGTGAGCTACGATAACGACGGAACGCATTAACATTCGTTCCACCATACATGTGTTCCCTTGTGCTTATAGGCACATTGTTCCAACGTGCAATAAACTCTTGCTCTGCTGCATAAATCTGAGAGAAGTCATCTTCATATCCAACATAATCTGTATTGACGCCACAGAGCATCTTGACATCTGTACTTTCAACAGTAGTATGCTTACCATAGCCACCACCAAGCACAGAGAACTGTGGATAAGACTTATTATTATGCAAGATATTAAACCAGCATATAGCAAATGGAGTTATTGTATTAGCATCGTAATTCTGCAAGCCTTCTGTCACCAATCCATGATTCATTGTCACGTTAGCCTTACCACTTACAGAAGCCTTGTTACCACCACCATATACGTTGTGGTTAGCAACGAATCGCATATTCACCCAGTCAAAGAATCCCTTTGTACCAACAGTATCCGTAGCGAGCAACTCGTTATTTTTGAAGCGCTCCATTGGGATAGAGGCAGAGTTGTCAAAATAGAATACCGTACCCTGTGAATAATCATTACACATTGCACTCCACAGAATGCTACCACCATTAATAGTAACGTTTGTAGAGTCGGCAACATTTGCAGATGTCTCGACAGAACCATCAGCATTGAGAGAACCGAGACCACCGCCAAATATATTACCAGCAAGGTAACCACCGTCGATAGTCACGAATGAGCTACCAGCGATATTATGTTTCTCACCACCACCATATACATCACCATAGATATACGGCTTTATGGTCTTGCCAGCAGAAACTGAATCTGCTACATTAAGGAGAGAAGAACCATTGACAGCTCCCTGGCTACCACCAGCGAATACATTACGGAATATCGTACCACCAGCTATAACGACAGTTGAAACAGTATCCTTACGATTAACTCCTGTTCTGTCACCAACATTAGCGACATCACCACCACCGTAAACAGATCCATAGACCTTACAGTCGCGCAGCACGCCAACCTTTGTTGTCTTAACGACATCACCACGAGCACCACCACCGAAGATATCACCATAGATACGAGCACCGTTAGCAGTAACCACAGTGCTGTTACCAACCTTACCAAGAGTTGTATTAACTTCTGCGTTAGCACGTGTTTCGTCACCATATCCACCACCATATACACGGTGTATGAACGTACTACCACCTACAGTCACATCTGTATTATTAGTAATGGTACCCTTGTATCCACCACCGAGCACACCGAGTACCGTGTAGTTAGCAAGACCATAGCCATTACTATAAATACCGATAGAAGTCTCATTATCGCCAGCGGCAGTAACTTCATTACCATCTTCATCAACAAATACAGTTGCAGGCTTAGCAAGAGCTTCATCAGTGGTAGCATCTTCAGTATAGAATCCTTCCATACCAACAACCACTTTAGTATTTCTTGCAGTAGTATTCTCACCCAAGCCACCACCAAACACATAGAAGTGTGGATGGTCATTGTCATAGTATGACTTCTGCCATGCATCAGTCTTGAGCAATGCCAATGGTGTCATACCCTTTGTAACTGTTACACTTGCCGTACTATCAACGTCACATGCAAGGTTACCGCCACCATATACGTTATGCAGAGCCTTCCATGTAGTGTATTTCACACCATTCTTTGTATATCCTTCCGGAGTAACGAAGTGTGATACATTATCACTTGTATTCAAACCATTCCATGCGATGACTTTCTTATTGGTAGCATCCCACATCTCATTCCAGAGTACAGAATAACCATTCAGGAACACCTCGGTAGAACCACGTACGTTAGCCTTCTTGACAACATTACCATTGTTATCAACACTACCGTTACCACCACCGAAGATGTCACCGGCTACTGCACCTGCAGACATTGCCACGTAAGTATTACCGTTGACATCAGCAAGGTTACCACCACCGAAGATATTACCGTAAACCTTCACATTCTCAGTATTAGAGAATACTGAAGCCTTACCGACAAACTTCATGACATTCCTATACCCAGCTATTTGAGGATTATCTACCAGTACTTTTTGTCCGTCAACAATTTCATACTGACTCTCATCATAAACTGGCTCTTGAACCTCTCTATATTCACCGACAACGGCCTTATTACCGCCACCGAATACAGAACCGTAAAGCAGACCAGAGTTAAGGTTTACTTCTGTATTATCAGTTACCATAGCATTGTAACCACCGCCATATACATCACCATAAATGTGGAGGTCATTTGCATCCTTGCTGATATTTACAGTAGTATTACCTATTACTTCAGCCATATATGGGCAATTAGTATAGCCATAGCCAGAACCATATATATTCTTATGGAACGTACCACCATTGATGTTCAACTCGACATTACCAAGGATACGAGCGTTACGGTCGAAGGTCTTCTTACTTGTATATACTCCATCATTATATGATTTATTCATATTATAGTAAGCATTGTTACCCTTTGCGCCACCGAAGACATCACAGTTGAACGTACCACCGTTGATATTGATGGTTACAGCATTCTTACCTGGCACGCCAAGTATTGAACCAGCAAGAGGATTAGGAGTCTGAGAATCACCATTAATCAAACGAGTATTCACATATCCATTACCACCACCATAGATACCACATCCTTGTTCATCAGGCAACTTACTTGGGAAGAAGTCACCACCGTTAATAGTAATCGTAGTAGAGGTTTCAGCCGGGTCAATCATAGTATATTCACCATCACGCTCATAATCCTCTGTACCCTCAAGGTTACGACACTTGATGTAAACCTTATTAGCAGATGGTTTGCCATCAGTGTAAGAACGGTTCTTATAGGTATTATAATCACCATACTTTACAACCTTATCACCCCATACGTCTGGGCTATAAGAGCTTGCACCGCTATAGTAATTATCCCAGTAAGGAAGACGAACGTCGTTCGTATGCAGAGAGTCAACACCTATACCATTGAAACCACCTGCACCTGAACCATATATACCAGGCTGTGACTGATAAACATTATTATTAATAACATTATTAAACGCAGCCAAACCATACTTACCGCCATTAGTTCCTGCAGTATTCAAATCGAACGTACCACCATTGATTGTGATATTCGTCTTACCATAGAATGTTGACATGGCGAAACCTTGGTTCTGATTACCCATGTGACGACCAAGCGCACCACCATAGATTTCACTGACAACAACACGCTTATTAATATCACCATTGTTATTCGACTTTGAACTTTCTGGATCAACGAGAATATTGCATCGACCAAAATATGTATCGAATGGGAACGGTACATCGTCACTTGAGCCATAGTAAGACTTCCAACCAGCGAAACCGCCAGAAGCACCAAAGTTAGATGAACCACGCTTGTTACCAAGAGTACCAGAAGCTATACGACCAATGATACCACTTCGAACAATGATATTAACGTCACCATACTGAGCACCCTCATGGTTACCAGCAAGGATAGCACCTATATCATAAGATGCATACTGTCCACTGCGATACTCATTATTATTATTATTATGATTTCGGTCTATATCAACTATAATATTACACTTGACTGGCATATTAGGTGTACCTGCAATACCATTCTGTGAAGAAGAAGAAGACTGACGTCCTGTAACACAGATAGCACTATAGAAACCAGACTTAATAATAATATTAAATCCATCAGGGTGTGGCAAATACTTCTCAAAGTTATTGACACTACCATTCATTTGCATGAATCGGCTATCATTATTACAACCACCGAATATCTGGAAGTCAGGTATCTGAGTACCCTGCAGAGGACCTACCTCAGCAGAAGCAGAACTTGCAGTAGGATATTTGTCGAACTTCAATCCTTCACCCATTTCAAGGCTGTAGTACTGACATGCAATAATACCATAGCCACTAGTATTACCAGCATTTTCGAAAGTAAGATACTTGAATCTGGTATCACCGAACAATGACAATACACGATGGTTGCCATCTGCACAGTTACCCATTACCATGTGACCGTTATAATCTGCATTATCTGTCTTACCAGTAATAGTAGCATTCCTATCCATGTGCTTAGCCTGAGCACGTGCCAGCCATGCATTATAAGAAGCTGTCAGAGAAGACTGACCACCTGTATCACCGAGACCAAAGGCACCATCAGTATCAGACTGTGAACTTGTACCGATAAGCACAATCTGGTTATCATCCCAGTCACCATCTTCTGCAAGGAGCGAATAAGCCTTAGACCATGTAGCGACAGGAGTATATGGTGACTTACCATCATGGCTGTCGTCACCCACGCCAGTATTATCTCCTTCTCCATCTGCAGTATGACCAGCATTTGCAGCATCAAGCTGACATCCTGGTATATTATATGAAGTCTTATCAGGGTTAACATAGATATACTTTATACCCCATGTATATTTCGTAGTGTCTGCGAAAATCACGGTAGGACTACAGTCATAGTTCTTGTCCGTAACCTTAATATCACAATAGTAAGAACCCACATTCTTGTCAGCATTCTTGGTTACCTCCAAGATTGAATTAATAGGGTTGGTACCTTCGGCACCCTCTACAGGAGTACCATTGCCATAATACCACTTGTAATATACCTCGTATTTATTACCAATACTTGCATTAGCTGCATCGATAAGACTTTCATGGGTTGGATCAAGAGTTACCTGAATCCTTGTAGTAATAGTAGCAGCCTTTGTTTTTTCAGCCTCAGATTTTGCGTTAAAGTCCGCAAGAGTAACGTCCTTATTTGGCCAAGTTAGACCCGTAACTCCATTTATCGTTGTATATGTATATCCATTGTCATAGGAACCTGTACGCTCATCAAGATCCAAGAACTCCCTATAAGAATAATAGGTTGCACCATTCTTTATCTTTCTATAGTCATCATCAGCTGCTTCTTCATATTGTTCTTCAGTTCTGAAATATCCTTGTGGAAAGTTGTAAGAAGCATTTCCATTATCATCAATATACAAAGCAGCCTGATCCAAAGCCTCTTTATATTCCGCAAAATCAGCAAAATATTCTACAGGAGTCTTAAGTCTGTAATTTGGATCTGTAGCATAATACTCTTCCTGAGTCATACGCTCTGCAATATAAGATTCGTGAGTGTATGTCCCACCTGGATTGTTCACTTGTGACAACTGAGTAATAGTAGCATGAATCTCTCCGAGCGTACCCTCTACCTTCTGCATCTTTGACCTGTAAGACTTACCAGTTTCTGCGTTTGTAGCAATAGCATAGAAATACTGGTCATACTTCTTTGTAGGTACAGTATAAGTAGTTCCGTGTGCCTCAGAAGTAGCAGCAGCCTTAATCTCGACACCACACTTGTCATACCAAGCGTATGTAAAGCCACTATCGTCATTGATACCCTTCAGTTCTGCCGTAGCCTGATTTGTTACGACCTTCACATCAAGGTATTCAGAGTTCTGGTTAGTGAGAGACACGCGTCCCTTGTCTGCATCCCACTTCCATATATACATACCATTCTCACAGAATTCATCAACGACAGCCTTGTTATTGTCCTCGACTGTCCAATCCTTCCATATACCCTGGTTCACACCCTGATACTTACGGAACATGCCATAGTCAGAATCCCAGTTTCCTGTTTCACTATGTCCATACATAGTGCGAACACCACTAACACTTGTACAGTCATATAGAGGCTCGGAAGGAGAAGTAGTGGTGATTGGACCGAGATAATAGAGCTGATCGCCATCTTTATTACGACCGCCAGTGGCACCTGCACCACCTTGACCTTCTTCCCACAGCAATCCTGCCGTAGCATGATTACGCAATACGGTTATTCCCTCAATATTAGTGGTCTTTCCTTTCTCATCATCATAGGTATCACGCAGATAATAGTTATTAAAATAAGCATTAGTAAGGTTATTCTTACCCACATAATGCTCATGCATCTGCGCCCATGTAGTGATATTATCGTCAACACCTGAGTAAGATACGAAACCAAATGTAGGACCAGCAATAGCACCCATAGCACGAATCTGTCCGGTAAAGAACACATGCTCAGGCACTGGCAACGTAGCAGCTGCAGCAGAAGTAGCCATAGAACCGACAATACCACCTACATTATATAATGTACGACGTACATTGTAATTATATGCTCCAGGAGATTGTAACTGCTGGCTCTTTTTATCACCCTGCCAGCGAATTGGGAACACATCGATATCAATATCAGAAGCCAGATACTGCAACTTCACAGAACCTCCGAGGTCACCCTTAGGAGTATCATACAGATACTGTACACGGCCGACGATACCACCTACCCAGAGATTATAGAAGTAAGCGCCCCAACCGATATCTATCAAGTTAAAGTTGTTATATGCAGACGTTGTCTGGTCAATACCACCAGCATAAATCTGACAGCCTTGTGCATCAACGTTCTGGATTACTGCATTCTTGGTCACCATACCAGCCAATACACCGACTGCACAACTCGTACCCTGTGTACCAGAAGAACGGCTTGTAGTCTTCATTGACGTATGATAAAGGAAAGAACCATTATAAACGTCATGCTCGAACTTAGCATCCTTAATAATTACATTCTGGATGACAGCCTTCTGGTCATCTCCGTTGCCACCACCGACAACGCCGAAGAGTCCCCAGCTCTGAACACCGTGCAGGCTGTAATTCATTGGCAAGGTACCGCCACGCCATATCTGGTGAAGGTTACTTATCGTATGTCCCTTACCATCGAAATGACCACGGAAGGTATGCTGAGCATCATAGTTGTCCACGCTGGTGAGACCACAGATAGGCTCGAAATTATCAGCAGGATTGAAACCATGACGTTTTTTGTAATTGTCACCGCTATAGGTTACACTATTGTTAGTATTATAGGTTATCGTTTCCTCAAGCCCATCCATAGAGTTGACTGTCATGTCAATGTCGGCACCGAGTTCAAACCATGCAGTATTGAAATGGTTTGCATCATCTTCTACCACCTTACCGTCTTCAATTCCGTTTTCGACAGGCTCAGACATACGTGAATAGTCAGACCACAAACGCAATTCCTTTTCAGTGGTTATATAATAAGGATTTTCCTCAGTACCGCGGGTTTTATTGTCCGCCTCTATCAACTCTGCAGTCGTTGCCGTCTCACTCAACTTAGTAGCGAGCAGAGCCTCACGCAATGTGAAGGTCTTTGTAGTACCATCGGATACTGTAACAGCAATAACGGTATTGGCACCATACTCAGGAGCCACGCTCAGCGTTTTCTCCAAGTCAGCTATGCCTGTAGCCTTCTCCTCACCATTTATAGAGTAAGACCATGTAGCGCCAGCAGTTGTGCCCAGGGTGACCTTTACCTTCACGTCATGATTCCAAGTACCACGACGTCCATCGTTAAGGTCAGTTATCTCTACAGATGAAGGACTAATAGGCTCGCCTATCGTTTCGAGGAACGCTTCTGCTTGTGCACTGCTAACATAAGTACCTGCATTATATCCCTGCATGAAATATGCGAAATAGCTTGGGAAATCCCATGCTCTAATATTCGGATAGACATATTGCTGAGTTCCATTATGAACATCCCTTCCAGATCCTGTGTACCACAACAATGTACGTGAGCGACGTGCTTTGTTACTCAGGACATTTGTCTTAGGAAGAGTCGTAGCAGCATCGCCTACATCCATATAGCCTCCTGCCAATGTCACATCACCGTTCTTGACATATCCGGCATCCTCAGCCGCAGCAATAACGTCTGCATCCACGCCAAGCTGATAGCCGCTATACATCCAGCTCGAAGTTTTCTGCTGCTCTGCTGTTGGTATAACACCATTCTCACCCGAATATTGATTCGTAACAGCATCATCTGCCATATACGTAGGATATTGCGGCTTAAGGAAAGAACCTGCCACAGGACCCACAGAACCATAAGGAGCACGCAGCTTACAATTATAAGCTGTAATATCCTCAGGCATATTCATTGCAGTAGATTGTAATTCTGAGCCGATGACACCGCCTACAGAAATATGGCCATTCTGTTTATTATACCTGTTCGAACTACCCGGACTAGGATCAAGCTGAATATCAATGTTTGCTCCTTTCACACCACAACGGCTGATTGAAGGAACACAGTTTACTGTGCCACACAAGCCACCAACGGAAAGGTTCACACCATTAGAAGAACCACCTGCTTTACCATATATATTAATATTTTCAACCTTCGAATCAGTTATCGTTGCAGTAGATTCGACGTGACCTGCAATACCACCTACGCCAGCAATAACCTGCCACGCAGAACAGTTGTTAATAGTAATGGTAGATCCTGACACCACTTTACACTTCGTCACGGTACCGGTATTAACCATACCGGCAAGCAGTCCGACACCTGCAATATTTGACGCTCCCTGACTTATACCATCAACGGTAAGAGAGCCCTGGATCTTCAAGTTTTCGACAGTACCAGCCAAAACGCCAAAGAAACCACAGACAGCATAGTTATTGGTACACTGAAGCACCAGACCACTAATAGTATGACCACCTCCACGGAATTGACCGATAAAATAGTCATAGTTATAAGTGGTACCGAAATCCCAGACATGAGCGCTGAGATCAATATCTGTACCAAGTTCCCAAAACTGATTGTTTTCTTTCATTACAGAGCCGAAGTATGCCAAATCACTCGCCGAATTAATAACATACGGCGACGCAGCGGTACCTGTACCTGTAATTTCGGTGTCAGCCAAGGATGCAGGAGCAAATTCTGACCATTTGCCAGTTGTTTGAGCCCACACACCTGCCACGCTCAACACGCTAACAGCGGTGAGCACCACAAATCTTTGAAAGGTTGCTAAAATTCTTTTGGATCCCATATCCATCTATTTTTTTTTATTTATAATCTATATTATTGACACACCCAAACCATCATAATGTATATACATCTATTTGGGAATGTGGCAGTTAGTCTCTTCACTTCGTTTTTCAACGATGAAAGCGCATACCAAGAGCCTTGAAGAGCCACTTATGGCTACACTTCATCAATCTACAAAATTAGTATAATTTCAATAAATACAAAAGGATTTTAACAAAAACAACACGTGTTTTAACTTATTTTTACACAAATATTGTCTTAAATCATTAATTAAAGGAAGAAAAAAAAGATGAAATGACGGAAACAATTAGACGACCACTGCTCTTGGGAGTGGAAAACCGAAAACTGGAGAAGAAGGCCTAAAAACGGAGAGCGTAAAAGAGCGGGCTGGAGATGGTGGCGATAATATCGCCACATACAGAACAATAGCTACGCGTGAACATACAAAGAAGAAAGTTTGTTTTCGTCGAATTCACATTAATATAAAAAACACTAAAAAAGGATGTGGATTATATAATATTGTAAAAGCTATCATATTACGCGGTAATATGATAGCTTTTACAGTGTAATATGATAGCTTTTACAGTGTAATATGATAGCTTTTACAACGCCCTTTTGAAACTTTTGTGTTTCAACGAGTTACATCAGCGTTAAAAAAGGATTTTTTCACCATTGACGATGTATATCATGCCTTTTCGCATTTGACTGCGCAAAATGCGCTTACCTGTGAGGTCATAAATGACTTCTGAGTTTTCCTCATCATCTATCACGCCTTCTATAGCATTGGCTTCTTCCTCGTCTTCTTCGTCCCATCCTACGAAACTGAAAGAAAGTCCTTTTGCTGCTCCGGCGGTATCCATGCTGATACCCCATTTAGCAAGAGTCTCAACAGCGAGATATGCTTTGTAGGCAGGAATAGTGCTACCAGTGAACTTGTAGAAACCAGGCATCTCAGCATTAATCGTAGGCTTATATGCCAAAGCATAGCAATTAACCAAACCTGTAGATACCGCATGGTCTTCTGGATTTCCATCAAGCACACTTGCATAGTCAGAAACATTCTCAATAACTTCACGAGTTGCATAGAATGTATAAGTTCCCGGAGTAGCATATATTACATATCCGCGATTAGCAACAAGTTTATCAACACGTACCATCTGCATTGCTGTTCCTTCAATGGTTTTAGCAGCATAGACAATAATGTCATTTGCATCCTGAATACCAGGAACGACAGCATTTTCAGGCAAACAAACCGTTGACCATCCCTTGTCAGGATCTGGTCCTACCTGCTTGACAGTAACGACATACTCGCCGAGCTTCTTATAGACAACTGTCTTAGATGGTTTGCCCAAACCACCACGTACATTTGCAGCACGCACATAGAATACGCGTCCGTCATCAGCATCATCAGGTTTGAAAGAGTTTGTTGACGACATGCTATAGAACTCGAACTTACCAGTCGTCTTATCCTGACGGAAGATGAAATAACACAGAGCACCTGTCATACCACCCCATCTTATACCTTCGTCACCTAAAGTAAGAGGTGTTTTATCCATATCTATCTGCTTTGTATATATGGTTGGATCATAGGCATCCTCACCACCAAGGACATTGTGCTTAGTGTATTGTGCAGCATCCTCAGCAGTAAGCACGCAATCGTCAGAACCTGCAGCAGGTGTAGAAGCACGCAACGTACGTTTTGTCAGATCCATAACAGTACCGTCAGCATTCGTAGAGCCATACTCATGCAGGCGAATAACCAACGTGCCAGCCATGTTACTCCATCCAGACTCTACCGGTGTTACCTCGAACTTGGTATTGAGGAACGTACAAGCAGGAGACAGCTGCCATGGGCGTCCGAGCGTGAAACCGCCATTCTGCCTATTGTATGCAGATGTACTCTCAGCCTTGACCGTGGCATTATTGAATACATATCCCCACTTCTCGCAGAACATATAGTCGTCGCCAAGCCAGCTGGATGAAAGGTTGATGTTGGCATGGCGTGGTGCTACGATATTATTATATGTAACACGGTCACGCAGTACGAGAGTAGGACACTCCCACCAGTCATCGCCTCCACCACAGATAAAGTCAACCGTACCCCATACAGAACAATCTTCATAGTATCTGTAGGTATGGAAATATCCCGGTGTGGTAGCACTGCCTGATGAATTAGAAGAAGAAGCATAGGTATCCTGATAGCCCTTCATCGTAACATTCTTCCATATAGAACGTATGCCACGGTCATAGACAGCCACCGCCTGGTCGCCAGGATTACTGATGCCTGCATCAACCTGGAACTTCGAATAACGGTTATCTACCGTGAAGTCCTGGAAATAGCAGTCCTGTACCTTCGTACGCACCTCGAGTGTTGAAGTGTAGCTTATACCATATATATATGGGTCATTGAAGATAATTGTGCTATCCGCACTCTGTCCGACAAGTGAAAGCTGGTTTCGCTTAATCCATGTCTCACCGTTATAGAAATTAGTTACAGAGGCGATGTTAGCATCTTTCTGTTTGCCACCTGTATAAGAGTAAGAGTTGTCCTTATTATCCCTGAAGTCACCCGTACGTGGTATGTTACCCTTAAGCTGATATTCGCCATCAGGAACAAATATATAATAACGGTCATTGCCACCCGCTGCATTGGCAAGGGCAATACCCTCGTCGAGGGTACCGTATTTAACCTCCATGGCAGCAAGATTTTCAAGCACCCTATCCTCTACGAGCTGAACACGTTCGCCAGCCTGCTGTTTTTTCGTATCCCATACCTGGCTGTGAGTAACGACGAAATTGAATACTTTCGGTGTCACAGATAATCCTTCTGCCGTCCTGAAGTTAACGGTTATGTCAGAACCGTATGACATTCCATAGATATCTTTCAGCGTACCTGCTGGTATAGTAAGGGTATAGTCTGTACCTGCTTTCAAATCCCAATAAGCCAGTTTCAGCGTATTACCGTCAGCCACTCCGTGAAGTGTCTGATTCATTTCTGCAGCAGAATTACCTTCCACGACAAGGTTAGTTGCTGCTACTGAATGATCAAGAGTAACAGCTATTATACCACTGACGCCTACGCCGTCGGCCAAGACTCCATTAGCATTGACACCAGACACAGTAACAGCAGAAACGGCTGGAGCAGTCTTACCCATTACCGTAAAGTTGATGGTATATGTTCCCACCGTGATACCGCCACTTGTCTTAACCAGTATGGTTGCAACTGGATTTTCAGGAGTTGCCTGTGTTACGTTTGCGGTGCCTCCATTATTAGCCGTAGCCTTGACTACAGGCATGGCATCACTTGTATAATTTACCGATGCGCTGACGTCAGAAAGGACATTATTGCTGAGTAACGTAGAAAGTTGTGCGGCACTGATTGCGACGTCATCAATAGTAACAGCCGTCAAATCCGGAGTAGATGACACTGCTCCGTAAGTCACCTTCACGTAAGAGAACACTTTTGAATCGCCCTTGAAGTTGATGGTCTGCGTTGCAGCTGTACCCGAATAGTTTACTGTGACTGTCAGATTATCACTGCTCTTAGAACTGTAGTTCGTAGTGCCAGCTATCTGAGTCTTACTAATGTTGCCACTCGTACTGTGTAGTTCAATGACACAGTTTGCCGTAGTAGGCAATGTAAACACAGCGCCGCTGTTTATAGTACAACTACTCTCATCGGTTGTATTGTTGACACTGCCTCCATCACCATTGATATAGCATGGGAGGTCAATGGTTTCACTACCTATCGTAAGCTGATCGACAATCAGGCCTGCAGACCTGTTATAGTTAATCTCTGTAGCACCTCGCGACACAGACAATGGCCATTCGATAGTTGCATTGTCAGACACATTACCTAATGACACGCTATTCTCCTTGAAGTGAGGAGTCAGCAACAGATCACCATCAATACGGTTGTTCTCTGTATTATACTCTGTATTGAAATCATAACGATTACCACTCTCATCTGTATAATAATCCAACGTATAGCCTTCCAGGTACAGATGCTGATTATGCACAGGCATAGAGAATGGCTCATCCCACTCTACATGCTGCTGATAAGGAGGCAGACCTGCAGCCTGACCACCAGCAGAGAAGTTGATATAATAAGAGTTCTTATCACCGAACACGCCTTGTAGTTCAAGGTAAGCGCTGAGACTGAAGCTAATAGTCTCGTCTGTCACGGTATTATATGTAATGTCATTAATTCTACGACCGATGAATGTGCCCTGATTTATGCCATCAGCATCTTCGTAATGTCCGTCAGGATACAGTTTGTTACCCTCACCGTCAAGCCAATACTTCAGTTCATAATAGCGTGAGCGGTTAGCCGTGAGCGTAACGACGGTGCCGTTAGTATATGCATATCCTCTCTCTGTGCTTATACCTTCAGGTGTAGCAGAGACAGTACCCATACCGACATTATTTGATGAATAATTTATATACTTATACTGTGCATTAGGCAGCACGGCTGTCAGGTACTGATAGTAAGAATAGTCGTTACCAATAACCAACTCGGCAGTGGTTTCATCCTCATCGATGGTCCATGTATATAGATAAGCACGCTCTGCAGTACGTTCCATATACTCGTCATTAACATTGTCAGGAGCCTTACCATTGATAGTCGTACCTCCCACCTTATTAATAGGAGCATAGGTTGCCAGGGTAATCTTTGCGCCATAGCCTGATGGCAGGGTAATCTTTGTACCCTGTGTCATTGTGGCCCAAGTATCGAGCACCTTGTTGGTGAAGCTGCCCTGTGTCGTATTGAATATTATAGGTTCATCAACGATGTAATCTTTAACATCAATCGTTGACTGGCTATCGCTGTCATAATAGCTGCCATCAACTGAAACATGTGTGGTATAATAGCGTTCTGACTCGCCGGAGAATGCCATAGTCTGGGCTCCGTATCCCGTACGGAAATCCCACGTTACCGTTGTTGATGCCGTACGTGTCTCGAAAAGTCCCTTAACTGCATCCATACGGAACACTGGTATGAGCGTAATTGTCTGTCCCTCCTCTTCAAAGAATCGGTTTTCGCCAAGATTATAACGCTTTTCTATTCCATTCGCATACAAATCTTTATCAACCCAATATACAAGTGTAGCAAAAGTCTTTGCTTCATGGTCCTCGTAAAGGAGAGTATAGTTGGACGGAATCACGATAGATGTACTCGTAGAACTTGAAGGGAACTTGTCATACCCCTTAGGCAATTCATCTGTTTCGTCATACTGATATGGATATGCTCCTATCTCTTCAATAGAGTTAGTGGCATCCTTGTCAATAATCACACCATGGAAAACATCATAAAACACCGTACCCTGCGGGCCTTTATCGAAAAGTGCATAATATGCATTGTTATCTGCATTGATGACTATTTGCTTTGTAGGCTCGGTACTCGTCAATTCACCAAATTTGGTATCTGCCCATCCCTTGAAGCCATAGCCTGGCTTAGCAAAGGCAGTAACCGATACATTTGTTCCAATGGTATAGGTATAGTTCTTTGATGCTGGTGAGTATTCAACGTAGCCACACAGGTCTGGAGATATCGTTATATTAAGCTTATATGTCGCGAACTTTGTCGTTACCTTTGCCACTGGCGAGGTATTCTTCATATCAGAAGCCGCGATTGCCTTGATTGTACAGTTTGAAGCCAAATGGATGCCCTGATCTACATTATTGTCATCAAGATTTGGTATATATTTAATGGCATCAAGGACATTCGGCTCTGTACCATCAGTGGTATAGTAAAGCACATCAGTCGGGTCATCAGTAGCCAACGTAAACGATGAGTTTTCGTTGTTGAGCGTAATGACTGGTGTTTGTGCGTCTGGACGGAAAGTAAGTTTGAAGATACGCAGATACTGCGGACCATAGTCAATAGAATCTGTTGCCGCCGTGCCATCTTCATCGTTATAACGTCCTTGTATCATCACTCCACCAGCCTCTACAGGTATCTTAGCAGTAACGACATGTGCAATACCGTCACTCTTATAAGGAGTATTTACTCCGTTAATGTTAAGATAACGGAATGGACGTGTATTAGAACCTGTATTTGAGAATTCCACCTCAATAGAACCCGATACGGTATTGTTGAAATACAACATGCCTCCCTGGAAGCATTTAGAACCTTCATCTTTACGGGCAAAGAACTGACCAGAACCTGCCAAATACTCGTAATCAAAGCCTTCTGTCCACGTTGCACCATTGACGTCACGGAAAGACATATAGCCTTCTTTATTGTCTGGAGAGACATCATCGGTTGCAGTACTCCAATCCCAGCAGTGATACTCAGACACTGGCGTTGGTTCTGCACCAGCATAAGCTATGGTACGGCCGTATGGTATCTCAACATCAAGGGTACGGTCGTCGGCAGTGAAGCTTAACGTCAAAGTACGGTCTGTCTGAACAGACGTAGCATTGTAAGTAACGATAAACTCCTGATAAACCGAGCCGTCACGCTCTACCTGGAATGTATTTGGAGCGACACTGATATTACTATTTGCACCATTTACGCTGACACTGCATGTAGAACCGTAATCGAAGTCAGAGCCACTCAAGTGTACAGACACAGTCTGTGATTTTACTGCCGAACTTGTAATCTTCAGAGTCTTTGGTTCTATGGCTGCACTAAGCACTGCATTTGACGGCGCCACTGTAAAGGTTTGCGAAGAGGCAGAATATACGCCATTAGCCTCCTGACTGACAGTGATTGTTACCATGCCACTCGCCAGCATTGAAATAGTACCATCATCTGAAACGGTAGCGATAGCTGGATTGCTTGACGTAAAGGTAAGCGGCATACCACTAATATTATTATAATCCAAGCCATCAGCAAGTTTATACGTGTTGCCTGGCTTAACGACTATATTACTGTTTACAAGATTGAAACCTGCCATATCAACATCTATCCAATAGATATGACAGCCATTGGTACAAGTAACATTCACATCAACATAATCACCATTGCCTGTAACAGTCCATTCCTGCTCTGTATATGTCTTTGGAACGTCTGGATTTGAAGCTACATTGGTAAGCGTAACACCACGAGTTTCCGCCGTATTATGGCTTTCTACGCCCATACGGATAGTTGAACCTACCTTTACACTTGGTATGGTAAAATAGTATCCGCTGGTACGGCCAAGCCACAAATATGACGGACCATTATATGCGGACAACGCTACTGGATAGTTCACCGCAATAGCAAGTGCACGCTGGTTATAAGTAGAACTGAATACGAGTCCACGAAGCTCTGCAATCTCTGCACCGTTGGCATGAAGAGTTCCTTCTTCTACATTTACCTGCCAGAAGCAATTATTTGCTGATGTTTCCGATGGTGCCGTAGCCGATGCCAGCTCTACGTCACTCCAGTTGTTTGCAGGATTAACAGTAGAAGCGTTAGCAAAGGCTCCTGCAAGGAGGTTGTTTTTTGTCTGATCACTCCAACTGGTAAAATCAAAGGTATGAACAGACTCTCTCAAAGTGGTGATAGTAGAAGTCTCACTGCCATAAGAATTTGTTGCCACTACAAAGTAGTATATACCTTCTGTTGGATTGCTCACAGTATATGAAGTGCCGGTTGCACCACTGACAGGTGTAGCCCCGACGGTGCTGGCAGAAGTGTTACTATACCATTGATATGCATTGGCATCCTTTGCCTCTACATTAAGTTTCAAAGACGTCGTACCACTCTTATACAAATATTGTCCTGCGAGGTCTGTTGTAAACAATGGTTTAGGAATACGTGGATAAACAACGGTCATAGCACTGTAGTAGCCACCACCACCAATGGTAACCTTTACTTCATTGGCAGCACCTGTATATGTGTATGTAAGAGTGAAATTGCCGGAACTGCCTGAGCGTGCAAAGTTCGCACTCATACTGCCATCAGTAATGGTTGCAGCTGATGCATCGGACCATCCATTAGTTAAAGTAATCTGCATGCCACTGACAGCTGGAATGGTAAACTCCGTACCATCATTCACCTGAGCCAGAGCATCAGTACGGGAAGCATTATTAAACTTTCCGTATGCTATGGCAAGCGGAATGTCCTGGATTTCTCCATTGATTGAAGATTGTGCGACAATGTAATTTGTAGCAGACGTTTGCCATGCAACCACAGGTGCTCCGTTAGCACGACCAAATTGCCATGTTACAGTTGTATTGGCATTTACATTTGACAGACTTTCTGTATTTGGAGTAAACACAGGAGTGAACACCACATCATTGGTAACGGTGTAATCTGCACCAACGGCGTAGGTGGTTGTACCATCGTTCCATCCTGTCAGTGTACATCCTGCCTTGTAAAGCAACTGATTAGGACTATAAGGTAACTTTATCGTTTCGCCTGTAGTAAAACTTTCGTCATCAGGCAATATACCGGCAGCGTCAGTAGTTCCCTTTGAATAACTGATAGTACGTGGAAGACTGACATTTACCGTAATGGTTTTTGAAATTTCAGGCATGCCATCATGTGCAGCCTGGGTTATGGTTACAGTTGTGCTACCATTACCTTTTGCAACAATGACACCTGCTGCATCAACAGTAGCGATAGAAGCATCACTACTCTCAAAAGAAACAGATGCGCCACTTGCTGTGGTGTAATCATTTCCTTTTGTAAATGAATAGCTTTCATTTACATTGTTGAAAGACACCGCAGGAGTAAGCAGCGTAAAGTCATTGTAATCACAATCTATATAATAAAGGTGAGAACCTCCTATTACACACACAAGTTTTACATCGGTATAACCTGTTGTCCCTGGTATCTCGAAGGATAACTTCTCAAGATTTGTAGCTGTATAAGAACCAAGGGATGTCCATGTATCGTTTTCTATGGAACCATAATATACCATGACACCACGTGCCTTCTCTATATTGTGACTCTCTACGCCGAGAGACATCGTAGAACCTGCAACAACATTTGGAACATAGACAGTTGAATTATCATTCTTCATCAACCACAGATATTTTGAACCATTGTATGTTCCAAGTGCGGAACTAAGGTCAAACATCAAGCCGATTTGGTGAGCACCACCAGTCTGGAACTGCAAAGGATACGTTTCGCTGACATTGATACCGTTTGCAGTCAGCACTCCACGTGACCAGGTTGCATGCAAATACTTACCTTTATCATTATTTGGATTATCCGTCACATGCTCAGTAGTTCCATTTACATACTTCTCATAAATACACCATTTATCGGCATCGGCATCACAGTTTGCAAGGGTTGCTGAACTCCAATTGGTGAAATCGAAGGTATGCGTAAACTCTGTAACATTAACAGTACACACATTAGACGTTGTACTGCCTGCAGAATTAGTTGCCACACAATAGAAATACTTTGTAGCGATTTCTGTTGGTGTCATGCTATACGCCGTTGACGTCTCACCATCAATAGCTACAGCATTTGTCTTATCAGCATCATCACATTCATACCACTGATATGTTGTTGGAAGATATGTTTCTACAGCAGCAGATACAGTCATTCCCTTACCTATCATCGCATTTACTGTCTCAGGAAGTGAGATCTGCGGAACGAGCGTGGAATATGTCACGGTCATATCCATGTTAAGTTGGTTGCCACTTGTACATTCAAAAGCAATGCTTTCTATTGCATTAAGCCCAGAGAGGGTGATTTCTGCATAGGTTGTCGAAGTTTTACCTGGTATTGTATATGTAGTACCTGAAATAAAATTATCAGCAGAGCCATCTACATACACACCTTTCAAGATTTCCTCTTGTTCAGAATTCGACCTTACCTTAATCGTAATGCTATTTACAACATACCCCGAATTAACCGTCACATAGAAGCCGTTACTTGGAGAAGACGCAGCAGTATAAGAAGTCAAAGACTGATTGGTTCGCATTTTAAAAGCGCCATATACTTTTGTATTATTATCATTTGTAGTATAATCATTTCCTTGACCTGCAATACACGAGCCTGAAACAACAAACGATGTGCCAACATAATCTGCATTGCCTGACACAGTCTCTCTACTTGGGGTCTCTGTATAAGCAAAGACATTAACAGTTCCGATGACAAACATGAGTATTGTCATCGAAAGCGTAGAAAAAATCCGTTGAAGATTACCTCCTTTTACCCTAAAAACCATAAATATTTTGTCTTTATCCAACATATATTTTGTTTTATTATTATTCAAATCTATACACTTTTTCAATGTGCAAAATTAAAAAAAATTGCGCAACAAAAAAAATCTAATGGACCAATACGGATGGTTTTTAGATATATATGCAGTAAAAAGACACAGAATTACCCCATTTGACATATTATTCCCCCCTGCAACAATATTGAAACTTCCCGCATAAAACACAAACCATATTACACCATTTACATTACATATAAACATAAAAAGAGGATACCTACATTAAACGTAGATATCCTCTTTCTGTTATATTACCGGAATACTAAAATTCCCTTATCATATAATTCATAAGCGGGTTCTATTAATTCGCACCTATAATCAATACATTACCTTTTTGCCATTGATAATATAGATTAAGCCCTTATGCATCTGGCTACGCTCTATGCGCTTACCTGTAAGGTCATAAATGACTTCTTCATCAGTTTCTATGATGTTGTCATCGCCTACATTATCTATCGCATCAGCTTCGAATTCATCATCTTCAAAGCCTTCAAACACGACTGCCAGCTTAGCACTATTGGTATCAATCTTATAACCAAGGCTTTCAAGTGTTTCGACTGTAAGATATGCCTTATATGCACCAATCATACTTCCATCGAACTTATAGAAGCCTGGAGCCTCGGCATCTATGGTTGCCTTATAATTCAAAACATAGATGTTCAACAGGCCTGCTGATACAGCATGGTCTTCTGGATTACCGCCCAATATACTCTTACAATCTGGCATCTCACTTTCTTTTTTAAGAGTACCCTTGAACGTATAAGTGCCTGGCTTTGCATAGATGACATAACCCTGACCCGCTATCAGATTATTTACTCGGGTCATCGTAATAACACCATCATCGAGAGTCTTTGCAGCATATACCACAATGTCATTATCTTCAATACCAGGAGCTGTAGTATTCTCTGGCAAACATACAGTTGCCCAGCCTTTTTCTTCATCTGGACCAATTTGCTTAACTTCGATGGTATATTCACCAAGTTTGTCAAATACTACTTCCTTAGATGGTTTTCCAAGACCACCACGCTCATTAGCTGCGCGTACACAGAATGTATTTCCATCATCTGCGTCGTCAGGCATGATATAGTTCTGCTCTGTCATAGCATAGAACTCAAAAGCATCTGTAGCCTTATTCTTACGGAAGACAACATAACAACGTGCATCATTAATTCCATCCCATGTGATACCCTGATCACTCATTATTGGCTGTATATTAGTCATGTCTTTCTGCACGGTATGAATACTTGGATCATAAGCATTCTTTTCACCATACATAGCACGCAGGTTATACTGTGCAGCCTGTGCTGACGTGAGCACGCAGTCGTCAGAGCCAGCCATTGGAGTAAGACCAGCAATAGAACGCTGTGCGAGGTCAAGGCCTGTATCATCAGCTGTCAAAGAGCCAAACTCATGGAATCTAATACGATTATCACGCTGGAAGCTGAGCCAACCATCAGTTTTTGGTGTAATCTCAAACTTCATGTTCAGATATGTGACACATGGAGCCCAACGTATAGGTGCACCAAGTGCGAAGCGACCGTTTTGCTTGTTATATGCCCCACCATCTTCTGCCTTAACGACACCATTGTTGAATACGAAGCCTATAGTTTCCTCATCAGGATGCATTGCCAATGCAATGTTATCTGTATTGTCACGCTTACGTATTACTATCGTTGGTCTTTCCCACCATGCGTTACCACTACCTACAACGAAGCAGTATGTACCCCATACAGAACAATCTTCATAATATCGATATGAGTCATGCCATCCAGTAGGATAGTTACCATATATACCACCATTTGTAATACCTGTATGACTTGTTGAAGCATAAGTCGCCTCATAACCCTTCATTGAGACATTCTTACAGATAGTATAGACACCACGGTCACAGAACGCAGCTGCACCAGTGTCATTTTCCTTATCTACACTTGCCGTCGGGTTCTTACCTGCTGCTACCTGATAGTCGCAATAACGGTTCTCTATCGTCATATCCTGGAAGTAAGTGTTGTAAGTACTATCCTTTGTTTCGAATGTAGCACAATAGTCACGTCCGTAGAGATATGGATCATTGTAAAGGATTGTCTTGTCAATGCTCTGACCAATGATAGACACATTACTACGTGTAATGAACGTACGTCCGTTGTAATAAGATGCTCCATCATTGTAGTCTGCAATATGCAGTTCAAGAGTCTTACTGTTTTCACCATTCTCACCCTTACCATAAGAGTACACACCGTCATGCTTAGGTATTTCAGTGAACTTACCTGCTTCATTACCTCTCATGCAGTATTCTCCATCTGGTACGAAGATATAGAATCGATCTGAACCTGTAGCCTTATTTGCCATATCAGTTGCTTCATCAATAGTACCGTGAGGTATGCCCTGATCATCCAGACGCTTAATTACATCGTCTGCAACAACCTGAACACGCAGTCCCTGTGTCTGGTTCTTTGCATCCCACTCAACCTTGTGAGTTACGACGAAATTATACATACCTGATGCCACAGTATTATTACTATTGACAGTGAATGTCACGCTAATCGGTGAAGGATACGTCGTACCATAGATATCACTGATGGTATTAGCAGGTATCGTCAGGGTATGTTCACCACTTGGAAGGTTCCAGTAAGTCAGTGTGAGCGTTGTATCATTTACTGCGCCCTTAAGTGTCTGATCAAGTCCTGCCACATCAACAGCAACGACGCTATGATCAAATGTTACAGCTATGACACCATTACCACTGCTAAACTCCTTAGCCACAACGTTATTTACAGCTTTCTCATCATTGACAACGACTTTCTTAACTGTCGGTGCAACAAGACTTCCACTATTGAATGAGAAGTCAATTGTATATGTTGCCAAAACGAGGCCACCACTGTTCTTTACATATACCGTTGCTGTTGGGTTAGAAACCGTTGGCTGAGTAACATCAGGCTTAACACTGTTCTCCGCAGTAACAGTAACCTTTGGCATTGAGTTATCAGTGTAATTTGCATCACACGTCAATGCAATGGTCTTATTGCTATTCAGCGCAGCAACCTGTTCATCAGTCAGTTCTGTTTCACCAATCTTTACAGAACTGATTGCTGAAGAAACGGCATTCGCCTTATACTTAACCTTTAAGGTCTTGTAATCTCCAGCCTCGCTGAAATATATGCTCTGTGTACCTGCATCACCTTCATAAGTTACTTCAACAGGGTTGCTTTCTACATACTTACCCTTACCTTTGCCTGCAATAGTATTGCTTGATATAGTACCACTCTTCTTCTCAAGTGTAATCACGCAATTCTTTGTAGTAGGTATCGTAAACTCTGAGTCACTGATATAACAAGCATCATCAGTCTTGGTATTGTTCACCTGCTTACCTGAACCACGAGCAGTCACACGACAGAGAACATCAATTTTCTGAGAGCCGATTGCAGCCTGAGTAACGATAACACCATTTGCATTAGTGATATTGATATCAGTAGCGCCTTTATCCTTTGTCAACAGCCACTCTACTTCTATACCATTTTCATCTGATACATCTGCCAGAGAAACGGTATTCTGAGTAAATACAGGCATCAGACGCAAGTCTTTAGTCGCAACATAGTTATGTTCGAACTCATAGTGCGTGTTTGGATCGTTAATATCAGCATAATACTGCAAGGTATAACCTGAGAGATACAGTTTCTGATTATTAGCCGGCATTACGAAGATACCACCTTCCTCAACATGCTGCTGTGCCAGAGCAGTACCTTCTGCATTACCAGCAGAGAAGTTGATGTAGTAAGACTTTCTGTCACCAAATACAGCCTGCAGCTTAAGATAGTTACTCAATATGAAAGATATTGAACACTTCTTCTTCTCACTTTCCGTGTAATTCGTAACAGACTTATACGTGATTTGACCAAGTTTCATATCAAGGGACGCTAACGCAACTGAGTCACCCTGCTCAGCACGAACAACATATCCATTTGGATAAATCTTGTTGCCATCACCGTCGAGCCAATACTTCAGTTCATAGAAATCCTTTCTCACAGCCGTAAGAGTTACTTCCTTATTACGACTGTATGAGTAAACATTCTCAGTGCCTATCGTTGTAAACTCTCCTGCAGGCTCTGCCGTAACAGTACCCATAGCATTATTGTTAGAAGAGTAATTGAGATACTGATTCACTGCATTAGGTATTATAGCCTCCAAATACTGATAATAAGTATAGTCATTACCTATTACGAGTTCAGATTCTGTAGATGAACTCATTACTGTCCATGTATAGAGGTACGCTCCATCATTTGTACGAGTAATTTTCTCATCATCAATATTATCAGGTGCAACGCCATTGACGGTAGTACCACCAACCTTGTTAAGTGGTGAATAGGTAGCAAGAATGTACTTGGTACCGAAACGTGAAGGAATAACCAGCTTAGTACCCTGAGTCATCGTTGCCCAGGTGCCAATCTTCTTGTTTGTGAAGCTTGCATCCTGACCATCAGTAACAATCTTCATGCTTACGTCAACAGTATCTTTATTAAACTGATTTCCATCTGCATCGCGGTATGTCATCTCTGCATGTGTAGCATAGCATGTAGAAGCAGCAGTACCACGTGCCAGTTCTGTCTGATGAGCGCCGTAACTTGTACGGAAATCCCAGTGTACGGTATATTTCGTAATTGGAGTTTCCATGTAGTTATTGTAGTTATTAGCCCTATATACAGGATAGAGAGTAACATTCAATCCCGTCTTCTCCTCATCAAACGCAACATTATCACCAAGATTATACTTCTTACCGTTGGCATCCACCCAATGATCAAGCGTATAATCATATGTGCTATGCATCAATCCATAGTTTGTTGGAACGGATATAGCTGTAGATGATATAGTCCTCTGGAACGTAGTGTGACCACACAATGTCGTGTATTCCACAGACGCTGTAACATCATTACCAGATTTATCCTTGAACTTGGCACCTGTCACGTCATAGGTAACAGTTCCACGAACACCCTTTGCAAATACTGCCCAATACTCATTATTGTCAGTATTAATAGTAATTTCATACGTAGCATCTCCAAATGTATAGTTGGCCTCACCTATTTCTATAGCACCTATCTGCTCTCTGGTACGTGTCCATCCCTTGAAGCCATATCCATCATTTGCTAAAGCCTGAACGGTAACCTTAGCATTCTTTGTGTATCGATTGCCCTCAGATATAGGAGAATAGCTGACATGACCACAATTTCCAGGGTATATACCAATCTTCAGTTCATAAGTAGGGAACTCTGTAGTGACTGTTGCTATTTCAGAGTTATTCTTGTTACCAGAAATGGCAATTGCCTTGATTGTAGTGTTCACTGAAAGTTGAACAGCTCCCCCTATATACTCAGTTCCAGCCGTTTTTGTTGGTTCAGAACCATCAAGAGTATAGTAAATAGTCTCTTTGTTCACATCATCATCTGGCAAACTGAAGTCTGTCGTTGACAAGGTAAAGGTAGAAGCGTCCTCATCAAGCGTTATTTTAGGTGTTTCTGCATTAGGAATGTATGTAACCTTATATATACGCAGATACTGTGCTGGATATTCATCACCATTCTGTCCTGCAAGACGTCCTTCAATTGTAACGCCACCAGCTGCCACCGGTATTTTGACAGCTTGCACTATCGTTGTGTTGTTACTACTGTAAGCAGTATTAACGCCATTAATATTGAGGTAACGAGTATCAGACGTACCAGTATTAGAGAACTCCACTTCTATGGTGCCATCATACTTATTATTAAAGTAGAGTGTTCCACCTATGAAGCAATGTCCTGCAACATTAGCCAAGTACTGTCCAGAGCCTGCAAGATACTGACTTGCCACGCCAGCAGGCCATGAATTGCTGCCAGCGTCCTTGAATGCCATATATCCGTCACGTGTCGGAACGATGTCAGCCGTAGCTCCATCCCAACTCCATACCGTCTTTGTCGTAACCTCATCAGGTTGCGTACCGCTATATGCCACATCATGGCCATAGCTTACCGATACCGTTTTTTCTACGCCTTCACCAGCAGTGAAGGTGAACACAGTAGTTCCTGCAGCCTCAGTAGCGGTACCTGGTGCATACTTAACGAGGAACTGCTGTTTAACAGTACCGTCAGCTGCGACAGTATATGTAGCAGGCGAAATAGTAACCTTATCGTTAGAGCTGGTAACAGCATAAGTTTCTCCTGCCTCAAGATTCTCTGCCACCAACTCAATAGCAGCAGTACGATAACTTACCTTCTCATCAGAAATTGTCAAATCAACCTCTGTAGGAGTAACGGTAAGTGATGGTGGAGCCGGATAATCAGCCTTTATAGACTTAATGTAGTTATTACCTACGTTAACAACCAATTCATCGTCATCACCATTATAAGTATATTCGTAAACCACATTACCCAGTTTGCCATACGTAGTATTGTATGGGATATTTGTGCCATCAATGGTAATACCATCAGGATTATATACAGTAATTGTAATGGTAGTTCCTTTAACAACTGGTATAGTATAGTTAACGTTATCAGACTTCATCCATCCATTAGAATTCATAGAAACGTCAGTAACGTTATCACCACCAGCGGTCATCTTTATGCCGAGGTCGATGGTATTGGCACGTATCTCTACCTGATTCACATTTGCAGACACAGTACCGAAATACTTGGCAGAACCATTATCGGTACTGAACACCCAAGTTTCAGACATGGCACTCAAACGATTAGCAAGTGATATTCCATCATTATTCTTTACAAAAGTAGGATGGAAAACAACATTGTCATCATAATTAGCTGTATATGTTTCTCCAATAAGATAATCCTTATCTCTCACTCCATCATTCCATCCGGTAAGAGTATAACCTTCTTTATACAATGTCTGATTGACAGGAATTGTCATTGTCTTACCAGACTGTATTTTCTGCGTTTCTGGAGCCGCACCATAAGCAGCAGGATCATTGTTTTCAAATGTAATAGTCTTATAATATCCCACTGTTGCTGGTGACGAAGCAACCGCTGCTCCTGTAGCAGCATTCTTCACTACACAGTAGAAATATGTCGTTGAGCCATCAACTACAGTGGTATATTCAGCCTCTGTAGCTCCCTCAATGGCAGTACCACCCTTATTAGAGTTATTCTCATTTGAGTACCACTGATAAGAAAGGCTATGTCCTGGTATTTGCGCAGCCAATTCTGCTTCTACTGACAAAGTAACTTCCTCATTTTTCTCAACAACTGTATTCTCTTCTACATCCTTTGTTATAACAGGTGCATACTTACTTGGTATTTTGAATGTATGGAACTGTGCAAAATTACCAATACCATTATTTCCTCTTGGAATAGTAAACTTAAGATGTCCATTTGCGGTCATAACAACAGTTGCTTCTGTATTATCTCCATTCAAAGCTACAGTACAATTATCCGTAGATATACCAGCAATATCAAGTCTCGTACCTGTAATACTAATAACATCCCCCTTAGCAAGATTAATTACATCAGCCGAACGATTACCGGAATCAGAACCACTATTAGCCAAACCTAAATCATCTCTTATTATCGTATTACCCGACTGATTAGCAAAATACCCTACCATAGAATATGGATAATTCAAAGCACATACGTTTTGACCAGTTGCACCTTTACCATAATTAACTGAAGTATTCAGATTTGGATACTTGCCATCCGGATCATTCCAATGTTGGAAATCAAAGGTTTTATATGTAAATACTCGAAGTTTTGCTACAGCAGAATACGTATTGCCATAACCATTTGTAGCCATTACATAGTAATACTCCTCTGCATCCCTATCAGCATCAACAATATATGAAGCCTCTGTTGCGCCAGCAATTGCCACGCCGCCCTCGGTGCTTGCAGTTGTATTCTTATACCACTGCAGCTTCTTTGCACCAAGTACATCAACAGAGAGAGTAATAGGCGTACCTACCTCCGTAGAATAGAATTCATTTAAATCAGTAAGGAACACAGGACGAGTCGCACCAGGATATGTGGCAACAATCTTCTGATAGTAACCATCCTCGGTAAACGTCAGTTTAACGGTACTCTCTGAACCATAATAAGTATAGGTAAGGTTATTGCCATCTACAGTCAGAGGCTCCGTACCTGGGTCACCCTTGTCAAGGTCATTTGCAAAGATGGTAGCACCAGGGGTAATGCCGTCCTCACCATAGATAGTGAAGTTCAGTCCATGGCGAGCTGCCATAGTTATGGTGGTACCAGCCTTAATGAAAGCATAGCCATCATGTCCACTGATGGTATTATCAAATACACCATCCTTTATGCGAATTCCCAAGTCTTCTGGTGTAGTATCGAACAAAGGCTGAGCAACCAAAGCGTGCCAGTTGCCATCACTCCATGCTGCAGCAGGAGCAGGATTTTCTGCAGCCACGTCATCAAGTTCCCAAGTGACGTTGACATCAGAGTGCAGCGCCGAGAACTCAGTTGGATTAGGGATATAGACTGGAGTCAAGGTAAGGTCATTCACAGTAGTGTATGACTTACCGAACTCGTATGTATTTGTACCATCCGTCCATCCTGTCTGTGTAAACACAGGCTTATATACCGTCTGGTTACGTGAAGGAATGGTAAATTCGCCACCAATCTCAAGTGTTACAGATGCCGGAACATCACCAAGTATTGCTTCATCAGTATATGTATATGTAACGACAGGCTTACACTCATAACGAGTAAAGTTAGATGCAGCGACAGCGCCTGTACCACTGTTTGTAACGATACAATAATATGTATAAGACGTGTTAGGCTCTGTGGTATAAGAAGCCGACGTAGCGCCTTCTATAGCCACACCATCCTTATTGGTCAGTCCACTCTCCTTACGATACCACTGATAAGTCAACTCATTGGCATCATTAGCCTTAGCAGTAACAGAAAGATTAAATGTATTTCCACGACCGACAGTATGACTTAAACCGTCAAGGTCAGCAGTTATGGTTGGCGCATACTTGTTAGGTATCATGACAGTTTCTATCACACTTGTCTGGTCTTTCTCAAGGAAATAACAAAGTGCACCGTCCTCTGTCATTGTGACAAATGCCTCAGTACCGGCTTCATTAACCTCCACCTCACACGTAGCACGATTATCCGTTGTTGCATATGCCTCAGAATGACGGGTATTAAACTGTCCAGCATCAAGTCCTGTACCAGTAAAACGAACCAAATCACCATTCTGAAGATTAAATATTGCCATAGCACGGGCTGTGGCACGAGCTTCTGAACCACCTGTAACACTTGCAAGTCCCAGACCTTCTACCATAGTTACAGCAGCCTTGGTATCAACGACCTGACCGCCAAAATATCCTACCATAGAATATGGGTACTCCAAATACGGCACTGGCGGAGCTGCTTCTGCTACATTATCATACGCATACCATAATGTTGCCCTTGTGTTAGAATCTTCACCAGGTTTCATTACCAGGTCATCAGCATTCCAATTCTTGAAATCAAATGTAACAAAGTCCTTGACAACGACCTTTGCAATGTTTGATGTTACAGTTCCATAATCATTGGTAGCAACACAATAATAGTAGTTTACCGTACCAACAGTTCCACTTGGCACTGTATATGAAGCAGAGTTTGCACCAGCAATTGCCGTTGCCCCCTCTGTGGTAGCAGATGTATTTGTGTACCACTGATACACAGCATTATACTCTGCAACCATATTGTCTATTTCAACTGTCAAAGCCTTTGTATCACCAACACTTACGGCATACGTATCCGCTATATCCTGTCGGAGAATAGGCTTAGCCATTTTGGGATATGTGATAATTATACTTGCTATTTCTGTTTCCTCACCACTATATGTAACGGTAATCTCAGAAGCATCACCAGTATATTTCAACACATTACCATTAGCTATGATACCCGTACCAGAGAAATCACCAGCACTAACGCCCTCTGGCAATGTAATGGTCATACCATCAGAAGCACGAACAGTAAAGGTCTTTCCGTTTACAATCAACGGAACATCCTGATTTTCATCATTAAATGATGCCTGCTTTACAATATAATTAGCAGTACCTGCGGTTGTCCAACTAACATTTTCAAATGTTACAGCTACATTATTAGATAACTGTCCCAATATAACGGTATTCTCTGTAAATACTGGAGTAAGAGTGACTATAGTGCCCTCTTGTTCTGCCGTAACAGGATATTCCTCACCTATATTATAGGTAGTAGTACCATCCGTCCAACCTGTCAAAGTATATCCCTGCTTATATAAAGAAGAATTACCAGACGCAACAATAGCTGTAATATTAGCCTGTCCTGTTGGTACTGTACCCATAGCGCCAGTGTCACCTATTGAATACGCAATATCACATGAATATATCTTGCGTATAACGACTATACTTTTTAGAAAAGCCTCACGCGCAAATTGTAAGCCCAGCAATCCATCAGACGTTACCTTTACAGTAGCTGACGTTTCTGTAGATCCTTCCAAGAACGAACCATTTGAACAGAAATTCATTTCTAATGCTCCATGACTACTTGCCTGAGTTATAATTGTTACTTCATCACCTGCCTTAAGATCCAAAATGGCAAAACGTCGTGAACCACTATTCCTGTTCTGTAGTTGACCACCACTTCTATAGGTCCACTTTCCAGCTCCTTCTGCAGCCAACCCTTCGACATCTCCTTGAAAAAGATCACAACCTTTTCCTTCAACAGTTACAGATCCCGAAGACACAACAGCCTCGAGATTTCCATGATTGAGAGATATCTCTGCAAAATCCCATTCCTTCACAGTAACCAATTTATATGCAGACGCACTATTGCTTCCCGCTGTCAACATAAGCAGCATAAGCAATACAGTAGTTACCGCGCCAGATACTTTTCCGGCGAGATTACCAATGAAGCCGTTGCAGTTAGTAGATGCACGACGAGTGGAGGCTTGGGCTGCCAGTCCTCGCCTCCAAGAAGTATATCTGTATGTATTCATATCCATCATAAACAATAGTTAGTTCTTCTTATATATGGTATTACTATATCACATTTCAATCAGTTAGTTAAATATATCCTCTCTCATCTGTCCATAGCTTTTAACCAGCTTCTTAATCCTCTGATACAAGCAGATAGCCAAAGGTCTGGTCTGCATCTGCGAGCACATATAGATAGTCTGGAATAATCTTGATTCTGACAGGCTGTGAGAATCCCATCTTGCCTAAAGACTGTTTTCCGAAGACTTCTGATCCGAACTTTATAGTGCTCTTGACATCTTTACGCGTCACGATGTCCTTACCTGTTTCATTCTGTACGACGACATCATACGTAACCTCTATTATAGGATTAAATGTCGTATTAGGAATGACATAGATAGGGATGCCCCACTGCACGAGTTTCTTAGTAACACGCAGAGCGCCAATGCCCTGTATATCTTTAGCTTTGTCTTCTCCGTAGTTATCAATATAATAGGATTCATGATTAACAGAATCCTGTGGATTATGAACGTATGGCACTGATATTATTGCTTCAGCGTCATCAACATTATTCACATCCAAATTTTTTGTCAGCACATCGGTCCAAGTTATGTCACCCGATGTCCATTTGTTACTTGAATAGGTATAAGTACGACTTACCGTACCAGAATAGGCCAAGCTCTCGCCATATATTCTGACATCTTTTATGATGAAATCACGCAGTTCATCCATCTGGTCACCCAGCTGGAAGCGCAAAGCGTAGCCTGTAAGAGTCTGGTCCATACGGAACGGTATGGTACCACCAGTCTCAGACATATGTTGTGGTTCTGCACAGACGAGTGCTGTCTCAACAGGAGAGAAAACCGCTCCATTAGGGAAAGAGACAGGCATTGTCAATGTAAATTCGCCTTCTTCACTGCCTGTAGTAAGCGTAGCATTCTCATTATACGGCATGAGGCCGAAGAAGTCGAACGAGTTATACAAGGCATAGTCGAACCAATATTTCTTGTTTGGGTAAGACCATGTCACCACGTCGTCATCGTCTAACGTAGCCGTAACCTTGGTATTATAGAAGATTTTGTTTGCCTCGACATCTATCGTAGCGGCACTCAGATCATGATAGCCAAAGACCCCCATAGTACGTGGGTCACGGTTATAGTCATACGGTATATATGTAATATCCGCACGAGTGACAGCGCCTCCACCGATGGTGAAGTTTATCTCATCCCATCCGTCAGGATGAGTTACAGCAAATTCTTCATCACTGGAACAAGCCGCGGCAAGTAATGCCGCAGTTGCTATGACAAATATGTTCTTGGTCTTTATCATACCTTATATTTTTTTCATTACCACTTATTAGTGCCTGAGCCTTCGGTCTTACCATCCGTACCATTATTGGTGTATCCGGTTTCCTCTTCCCACTGCTGCACAGTAATCTCTGTAAATGTTATAGGCTCATCCTCAGAAACCTCGGAAGACCACTGGTAAGCCTTTCCTGCCTTAAGGTTCTTTTTCAGAAGTTCTGCCTTATAATATGTATCAACCCTGTCGTTGCCCTCTCCGCGGTGTCCGCAAAGATACAATGTAGGATTGGGAATATGATCATCTTTCAACAAATCGACAGGATAGATTTGCATATAAGCCACTATGACATAGCAGTTCTTTGCTTCATAGAAATAGTCTTCCTTATCGTCACCTGCAAGGTTGAAACCATTCTCACCCAGTTTAAGGGTAAGCACATCTGCCTCTGTTTTTTTTGTAAACTTGGCGCTATCTAATTCTGTATTCCACAAATTCAATGTCCCTTCAGTTGTAAAGTGACAACCCGTGACGTCATGCTTACAGAAGATCATGATTTTATCGAACACCTGCAAGTTACGCTCGTCAGGCACCCTCATGAAGAAACGCACCGTTGACTGCAAATGCTTGAAAGCGAAATGTGTAGAGCCGTTGGCTGTACGAGTTGCTGCACCATAAAGATAATCGTACGCACCCAGATGGGCAGAGGCAGCACGTTCAGATGCCATGTATTCATTCTCATCCTTACCATAATACGCCATCTTGACATTGCTTGCCTGCTTTTGGTCAAGATAAGACACAGGTATCGTTGTATAGCCTGCTTCAGGAGTATTAGCCTTATCTGGGCTAATGGTAAGATAGTCTGTAGATCCGAGCATATCAAGTATGACCCTTTCACCGCTCGGTGTTCCAAATTGACCAATCACAGATTCATCATCATTACTTGCAACAGACCCTGGTATAAGAGTGAGCTGCACAGAAGGAGCTTCTCCCGGACCAGCAAAGCCCTGCTTTTCGGCATCATAGAACTTCGGATACGCACGAATCTTATCTCCTTCCTCCCATGAGAACGTCATGCCTTTTGTAGAAAACACCAAAGAGCTTCTGGTATCCTCAAACTCAAGTGCAGGGATAGAAGCCGTAACGCCTATATACTCCTCTTCTCCGCCAGCGTTTACGAAATCATCTGACGAACAAGAAGCAAGCAACAACAGCAATGTCACTGCAAATATGCTATGTAAGTTTTTCAGTGTCATATATGTTTAGTGTAATGTTTAACCTTTTTTATATAAGATGTTCCAATCTGTTATTCTTTATTCCGCAACATCCTTGTCAAGGAAGATATTTACTATCATATTGGCATCAGCCATAGTCACGACTCCGTCTTTATTCACATCGGCAGCCGCCGGTATTTCATCAAACGACGCAGAACTCAGGAAATAGTTCACCACAAGATTTGCATCTGCCATGGTTACCGTCCCATCTTTGTTGACATCGCCAAGTATCTGTATTTCTTCCAATTCTCCTTCACCAACGGTTGCCAGGAGCAAGTCATCGGCGAAAGCAACCGGACAATCCGGAGTTGAAGCCACTGCATTGGCAGAACCCGTCTTGTAGTTTTCGGCATTGTCAATCTTTTCTTTTGACATCGCAGCAGGGATTTCAATATTATACGTCTTTCCTGACTGTATATTAGTCCCAGAAACCTTAGAGGATTCCACCTCTCCGTCTGCCCCCGTAACGATAATATTTATCGTATCCCCAACAAGGTTTGCCGGCGGCACCATGAGATAAGCCACCAACGTATCACCTGCCGACAAAGATACATTATCCATTACTAAATCCATTTTGTCAGCATAGGCTGCAGGATTCAGTTTTCCCTCAACTATATCCAAGTTTGCCTTTGTTACAAAGAGCGCTTTATCTGTTGCCAAAGTCAAGGACTTGACGGTCATCGGCTTTGTTATCTTGTATGCTATACGTATTACGCTTGAATGACGCGTAAATCCGATATAAGCGGACGTTGTCGTAAAATACGACTGTGCCGTCATCTGGTCATAAGCCCACAGATGCGAGGTATTATCATTTGCAACCTGCGTCTGCCCTGTATATTCGACTGGCAATGCTGTAGGAGATGCCGTTTTATGAGCAGAGTTGTAAGGTGCCATGGAGTTATACTGTGTATTAGCAGACATTATCACGATCATTGGATTCAACGTCGTATAACGAGCATCTGCTTGCACATCCTTCACGCTCAGTTGGTTGCGCTGTTGTATCTGTTCCCCACCATTAACCACAGCCTGAACGGAAATCTTCTTGAATTTCACCCATCCGAACTGAATACCATATCCTTTTTTAAAGGTATAGGTACCAGAATATATCTCGATGCTGTTTACCAAAAGCAAAAAGAGCAGTACGACTACCCTTTTGAAACGCACGAGTACACGAGAGTTGACTTTCATATTATTCTCCACCCTCGTCAACCTCGTCAACCTCGTCCAATTCAAACACGAAATCGCCTGTTGCCTCCTTCGCTCCGTTGCCCCAGTCGTCGTCATCTTTTCTCTCATAGCCACCAGTACCAGTCGTATTGGCGGAAGCGCCGAACATCAGCTCCTCCTCTTCCATCTCCTCAAAGGCGACAAAGGGGGCGACATAGGTTTTCTTGATTATGTAGTTATTTTTTGTCATATCAACATTATTGACGTATTTACTTCGTTAGGATGCAGTTTTTAAAGATGTCAGTATCTTACACCTATTTTATATATACGCGCATAGATACACGCATTATTTGATGCGCAGGCATGTACGCATGTATATTTCTGTACAAAATTAATAATTTTCCTTGAAGTATAACACTTTTTTTCAACAATTAAGTGTATATTTAACAAATTTTAAACATCGCTATTGATATAGGGTAAATAAATCACGGCTCATTCCTTGTAATTTGGGCGCTTTTGACTTTGCAAAACAAAAGCTATCATATTACGCGGTAATTTGATAGCTTTTACAGTGTAAAACGATAGCTTTTACAAGGTAATTTGATAGCTTTTACAAGGCCCTTGGTAAGTTGCTGAGGATTAGATGAATAGAAATGAGGATTGTTATAGGTGGGTTCTATAAATTACCACCGTAATGTTATACTTAAAGTGTGGATTGACGTTTTGCCATCTTTTCGTTTTCTTTCGGTGCAAACTGTCAGCATCTTCGGTCACATAGCCCGCTATGCTCCCTTATCAGCTAACAT
>JAEEGL015857612.1_pt1 | contig 43257 bp, 31 predicted proteins | sample 9134231 | NCBI WGS metagenome assembly JAEEGL01 (sample SAMN16246548, study PRJNA631951) | gut metagenome | biome: gut microbiome; feature: rumen; material: fiber-attached | host: Bos | place: Iran: Karaj | collected 2018-10
ACAAGGCCCGTGTCGGAGCTTGTGAGGGAGTAAACCTCAAAGCCCGTGCCGGTGAATGTAAATGTTGCGGTGGGACCTTTTTTGTTTGTTGTTGAAACCGTAGCCACTTTGGCGGTGCCCATTGAATATGTGGCTGTTGAATTATCATAAGTGCTGTCGTAGCCGTAAGCATCGTCAATTGTCGCAAAGGCGTTATTTGCCGCAGTGCCCGCGTCTGTCCAGGTGCCGGTGGTTGTAAACACATCTTCCTCATAGTAAACGCTTGTTGCCGGGATTACCGTGACCGTGGCGGTGTATGTGATTGATTCATAAGCCGCGGTGTAAGTGAAGGTTACGGGGTTTGTGATTGCCGCGGTTGCCTTGAATACAAGCTCGCCGTTTATTACGGAAGTTGTGAAGTTTCCGCCCGATGTTGCCGAGACGAGAGCCGCGCCGCCGATATCATTATTGAGAACATCGAGTTTTGTCGAAACGCCCGTGTCTGTTACAAACGAATCGTTCTGATATACATTCAGTGTTTCGGAGTGGTGGCAGACTGAGCACTCTCTTGAATATGTGCCGTCGCCGTTGGATGTGTAATCGCCGTATGTGCAGTTCTCCGTGCCGCCGTACTGATTACAGCCGTTTACGCAGAGGAAGCTGTGCGTGCCGTTGCCGTTATCGCGAACAGCGCCCGTGTAAGAGTGGAGAAGCTGTGCGATTACGGTATCCGCCTGAGTGATTTCGGTGGCGGCATTTGCGTCGCTGTAATATTTGCCGCAGGCGGAGCAGTGCCAGTATTCAATATTGCCCGCGTGCTCGCAGGTCGCGGCAACGGCAGCGGTGCGGGTTAAGTTTTTGTGACCCGCGGGAATGGATTCGGAGTAAGTCTGAGTTGCAAGGTGTGTGTCGGCAAAGGTTGCCGTGTAAACCGTGCTTCCGTTTTCAAAGCAGGTTGAATCCGTTGTGCTTGTTGTTACCGTGGCGTTTACGGTTGTGGTGTGGGCTCTGTTGCGCGAGCAGTGAATAGTTGCAGTGCATGTGCTGTGATCACTGCTCCATGTATAGTCAACATCATTGTAGTTCCAACTGTGACCGAGAGGGGAAGAAGATTGCTCAACCTGTCTGCCGCACTGAACACAAATAACAGTTTGTGTGCCGCCGGCTTCACATGTAGCGGTGTCGTTAATCGGGTCACCGAAAGCGTGAGGTGCCGATGCAGTTGAATAGTCGCAACCGGAACAAACTTCTTTATGAGAATTGTCGTCAATCTGCTCAAATGAAAGGCTGTGATTTGTTCCGTTATATGAAGCAACAACGCTTTTATTCTGTGCCCCGGAAGTAATATTTGTGTAACCGTCTCCCGTCCATGAGTCGAATGCATAATGTTTTGTACTGTCATATTGTTTTGTAGGATTCGAAGGCGGTGTTGCGCTTGAACCGTAGTCAATAGTTTGAGTTGCTTTTAAAACCGTTGTTCCGTCTTCATCGTAAAAAGTAACTTTATAATCAAAAGTTTTTATAGAAACTGTTTTTGTTTTTGAAACATTTCCGCAAGACTCTGTAACAACAATATTGTAGTCGTTAGCCGCATTACCGTCAGAATTAACATTGACTTTTTTATTTGAAAAAGTTACTCCTGTGTGTTCACTGGCACTAAGTGTCGCGTCCTGATACCAGTTGACACCGTATTGATCTTTAACAACACCGCTTGAAAAAGCCGATGTAGAATTAGTTGATGTTCCATCTGTTGGTACATTTAATGTTGTTGAACCACCTGTAATATCACCAATTGATGCAACATAAGGCATCTTAGAGTTAACGGTATATGTTATAGTTCCTTTAGCCGCACTTAAAGGAGTAGATTTTGCCTGTACTCTTTGTTCGTTACTTCCGCCTGAACCACCATTAGCACCAAGGTTCAATTCATTACTGACATTTGAGCTTGACATATTTAAAGGGACATTAACCCAATTACTAGCATTATTATCCCACACTTCAAGATAAAGGTAGAAACGAAGTTCACGCCATGTCAAAATTCCGCCGCCGAAGTCATATTGATATGTTAGTTTTGTTGGAAACTCATCTGTGGTATGACCGTCATTGGATGTTCCGAAAGTATTTGTACGTTCGCCCTTAAAATCAATATTCCAATCATCTACAGAAACCAAAGCAGAACTTGTTTGCGAACTGGTTCCGTTATTTTTGCAACCATATGCCCGAAAATATTCGTGATTCCATCCACCAGTAGCGTTTTCTGACACTACTCTGACACGCCAGGTGTACTTTCCCGCCGTTGCGGCATCCGCTTTTACCGTGCCGGCAAAGATGAGCGAGGCGAAAGAGCCGAAGCCGACAAGCAGAGCGAGGAGAACGGACAGAGCCCGTTTCGGCATGGCTTTCATTTTAAAAGTCTTTGTCATTTTCAATTCCCTCCGGTTTAAATTTATATTATGTTGATTGTTTATTTGTTTCTGGTTTCCGTTGAGCGGAAAACATATATGAACATAATTATCCATTATACAACATTATTATATAATATTATAAAGAAAGTGTCAAGAAATTGAAGGGCGCGGAGGGATTGCGGAATGCACAAGGTTTAATTCCGTAAAGGATTATATTTAGGCAGGTTGCGCAAAGGGAAAGGGACAGCGTGTGAGCAAAGATAATGTGAAAATAGGGTGGGTGAATATTATATAGTTTTGTTTGGGCTCCTTCCGTCACGACGGACGGAAAGTATGAGATAAACGGCGGGCGGATGATATCCGCCCCTACGACGCAAAACTGCGTTTTGCCCGGAACGCCGGACGGCGTTCCCTACACTTATATAATCGGCGCTTTGCGCCCCACAATTGCTCATTTTCCCTTGCTCATTGCTCATTAAACAAAGCGGCACGGAAGAATCCGTGCCCTACGGTGCTATGTGGGGTTTGAGGTGAAAAGGCGGTTTGATATATTTTGTAGTTTTGTGCAAACTCCTTCCGTCACGGTGTTGCGCATCAACACCGTGCCACCTGTCTCGCCTGCCGGCTCGGTCGGTGCTTCTGCCTATGGCAGAGGTCTCCACCGGAGACCCGCACCCCCAAAGGAGGAGGCCACGACGGACGGAAAGTATGAGATAAAAGGCGGGCGGATGATATCCGCCCCTACGACGCAAAATTGCGTTTTGCCCGGAACGCCGGACGGCGTTCCCTACACTTATATAATCGGCGCTTTGCGCCCCACAATTGCTCATTTTTCCTTGCTCATTGCTCATTAAACAAAGCGGCACGGAAGAATCCGTGCCCTACGTGCTATGTGGGGTTTGTGGTGGCTTGGCGGCGGGATTGGGGAATCCCGCCCTACGGTGCTATGTGGGGTTTGAGGTGAAAAGTCGGTTTGATATATTTTGTAGTTTTGAGCAGACTCCTTCCGTCACGGTGTTGCGTATCAACACCGTGCCACCTCCCCCAAAGGAGGAGGCCACGACGGACGGAAAGTATGAGATAAAAGGCGGGCGGATGATATCCGCCCCTACGATGCAAAACTGCGTTTTGCCCGGAACGCCGGACGGCGTTCCCTACACGACGGACGGAGGGTATGATATAAATATAAGGCGGGATGAGTCATCCCGCCATGTGTGATGTGTTATGTTAATCTGTTTTGTTGTTCTTCCCGGTTACTCCGTTTTTCCGCTTTTGCGTTTGCAGGTGCCGGGGTAGTTCTCAACGCAGTCCTCTGAGCGCGCCATAAAGGTTTCGACCTTATCGGGATCGCTTTCGAAAATATCGAACACCCTGCCGCCGCGAAGGTCGTCGGCGCAGTAACCGTCGTAATTGAGGCCCGCGTCGTAGGTCATATTTATACCGAGATATTTCGCCGTATAGTCGTTGATATGGTCGTGACCCGCGACAAGGGTTTTTACATCTCCCCTGTCGAGAATAGCGTTGAACATGCCCGAATTGAGCACCGGGCAGCCCACTCCCTCGCGGCGCGTGCCCTCATAATAGGTTTCCGCCGTGTTCTTGTAGCCGATGACATATTCGGGCAGAGGAATGTGCATTGCCATAAGCCCGGGAATTCTGTGACCGGCGTATTTCTCAAGCTCGATGGAGGAGGAGTAATACCACATAACCTGGTCAAAATTCAATGTGTCGTATTCGCTTCCCCAGTCGTGAAGGCAGGAGGGGTAGACACACTGTCTGTCCCATTTATTCCGCGGGTCGCCGAGTGAAAACTCGCGCATAAAATCGCTCATACTGTCGCGGGAATCGATGCCCCAGATGTTGAAAACAATGTCGTCGCCCGATTCACTTCGCACGGGAAGAACAAAATTGCCGATGCCGTGAATATCCGACGGCCCGCGCTTTGTGAGGTTGAGCGGAAACTTTTCATAAACGCTCTGCTGGCTGAAATCACAGTGCCGTACGGCGTCGTTGTCGTGATTGCCGAAGGTGTGAGCCCACGGGATTCCCCTGCTCTCCACCGCCGCGAAAATATCCTTGACGAGGGATGTGAACACCTCCTCGCTCACGAGAGCGTCATCCCAGGTCATATCGCCGAGAACAAGGAGCAAATCGGGCTTTGTGTAATCGAGAAGGGCGCCCAGATCGCGCAGAAGGCGGGTGTCGTAATCCGGCACAGCGTGAAAATCCGACACCGCGAGCACGCGGAACCTGCCGTTTTTAAACCTGAGAGGAACCTTTGTATATAAGTTTTCTTCAAGATTTGTCATATCATCACCGCTCAGCCGATTTTTGAAAGAATGTGCCTTGCCACATAGACGCCGCTTGCCGAAGCGTGCGAGAGGGAGTGTGTGACGCCCGAGCCGTCGCCTATAACATAAAGGCCCTCACAGGAGGTCTGAAGGTCGTTGTCGAGGGCGACCTCCATATTGTAGAACTTGACCTCAACGCCGTAAAGCAGAGTGTCGTCATTCGCCGTTCCGGGGGCGATTTTATCGAGGGCGTAAATCATTTCGATTATGCCGTCGAGAATTCTTTTGGGAATAACCAGACTCAGATCGCCCGGAGTAGCCGATAATGTGGGCGTGACATAGCTTTCGCGAATGCGCGATTCGGTGGAGCGCCTGCCCCTTGTGAGGTCGCCGAAACGCTGAACCATAACCCCGCCGCCGAGCATATTCGAAAGGCGGGCGATGCTTTCGCCGTAGCCGTTGCTGTCCTTGAACGGGAGGGAGAAATGCTTTGAAACGAGCAGGGCGAAATTGGTGTTTTCGGTGTGCCTTGACTCGTCCTCGTAACTGTGACCGTTTACGGTGACAATGCCGTTTGTGTTCTCGGTTACGACTACGCCGTGGGGATTCATACAGAACGTGCGCACCAGATCCTCAAATTTTTCCGTGCGGTAAACGATTTTGCTCTCATAGAGCTCATCCGTAAGACTCGAAAAAATGACGGCGGGAATCTCAACCCTCACGCCGATATCCACGCGGTTTGAGAGGGTTTTTATGTTGAGGGATGAGCAGACCTGTTCCATCCATTTGCTGCCGCTTCTGCCGACCGACACAACGCAGTATCTGCAGGTGTGAGTGCCGTTTTCGGTTTCGATTTCGTAACCGTTTTCCGTTTTGCGCACGGCGTTTACGGCGGTGTTGAAATGGAAATCGATTTTATCTTTGAGCTCGTTGTAAAGGTTTTCGAGAACGATATAATTTATATCCGTGCCGAGGTGGCGCACCTGGGCATCGAGCAGATGAAGCCCGTTTTCAAGGCAGGCTTTTTTGATTTTTGTGTTCGCCGTTGAATAGAGTTTTGTGCCCGCTCCGCCGTGGGAGGTGTTGATATCGTCAACATAGCGCATAAGCTCGAGGGCGTGCTCCTTGCCTATGTATTCATAGAGCGTGCCGCCGAAACGGTTGGTGATGTTGTATTTGCCGTCCGAAAAAGCGCCCGCGCCGCCGAAACCGCTCATTATGGCACAGGTTTTGCATTTGACGCAGGATTTTACATTCACGCCGTCAATCGGACATTTTCTTTTTTCAAGCGGATTGCCGAGCTCAAAAACGCCGACTTTCAGGTTTTTGCCGGATTTCGCGAATTCATAGGAGGAATAGATTCCGCCCGGACCCGCGCCGATAATTATTACATCGTAGTGCATATTTCACCTTTAATCAGTTACATATTTTGAAACGAAGGAGTCGATTTTTTCCCAGTACATTTCGGGGTGTACGAAGGCGGAAACGGAGTGCGTCGCGTCAGGCACGGCGAGCTTATCCTTCTCGCACACCGCCGCGTTATAGTTGGTTTCAAGCATCCAGAAGGGAACGAAGGTGTCTCTCTCGCCGTGAATGAACAGGGTGGGAGTTACGGACTTGCGAAGCTGATTTATAGCGGACGCCTCCTTGAAGCCGTGACCGCCGTATATTTTCGCAACGAGGTCGGCGGCGGTGACCATGGGGAATTTGCTCATGTGGAGATAGTCCTTTATCTGCACGCTGTATTCATCCCAAACGCTTGTGTAGCCGCAGTCCTCAACGCAGCATTTAACATTGGCGGGCATCTTCTCGCCCGTTGCCATCATAACGGTAGCGCCGCCCATTGAGCAGCCGTGGAGCACAATCTGCGCCTGAGGGTCGGAATCGGCAATATAATTGGCGAAGGCGACAACAATGAGGCGGTCCAGCCAGCCCATTGAGATAAGGGGCGTTTCGCTGTCCTCATGACCGTTGAGCACAGGAAAAAGCACATTAAAACCGCGCTTCGCGAACTCCTTGCCGTAGGAGCCCATATCCGAGGGCTTTGAGGTGTAGCCGTGGCAGCAGATAACGTATTTGTGCGATTCCTCAGGTGTTTTAATCAGAATGCCGTGGCAGAGTTTACCCTCGCGGGTGTGGGTTTCAACACGGGATTTTTCTGAGGAGTTATACCAATCAAGGCCCTCTTTGATAATCGGGTTTTCCCTGAAAACCTTCGAAGATTCCTCATCGTGATCGGGCATAAGAGTTGTGACTATTTTTGTGCCCTGCCTTGTGAGGAACAAGCCGTAAAAAACATTGCCTATAAGGAAATAGGAAGCTGCCGCCGCGCCCGAAACGCCCGCGGCTATTTTAAGTTTTTTGCTCATAACAATACCTCTTTATATTTTACGACACCAAAATCGGATGGCTCTTCACCATCCGATAAAATCAGGTGCCGGATATATTACATTCTGTCTTTATTCCTTATTTCAAGGAAAGGCGAGTTCTTGGGAACAACAAAGGTTATGCCCTTTTCTATAAGCTCGAAGGTGGCGTCGTTCACATAGGAGCATTCGCCGTCAACATTGACCGCCGCGGGTTTGTCGGAGTGGATTTTGAGCTTTTTGCCCCTGACAAAATTCGTCATATCCCAGCTGAGATGGTTGCCCGCTTTATAGTCGTTGAGAAGCGAGAGAAGCTTTAACCTGCCGATTGTCTTTTTGACAATAATCATATCCATAAGTCCGTCGTCGGGGAGCGCCTTGGGGGCAGCCATAAAGCCGCCGCCGTACCAGCGGGAGTTTGCGCCGACGCAGAAGATGCAGTCCTGCGTGAAGGGTTCGCCGTCGTCAATCTGAACGGTGAAGGTGTTTTTGACCTTGCGGGAAATGGAGTAAATCGCGGAAGCGACATAGGCGAGCTCGCCGTTTATGCCGGGAACTTTTTTGAAAGAAGCCTGCCTTGCGCAGACCTCGGCGTCAAAGCCCATTGAGCACTGGTTTATCGCGATTTCGTCGCCGCATTTTATAACATCAAGGCATACCGGCACGCCGTTGACGAGGTTTTCAAGATTGTAGAAATCCTCTTTTTCGCCGAAAAGTCGGATAAAGTCGTTGCCCGAACCGAGCGGAATAACCGTTACTTCCACATTTTCGTGGCCGTAGGCGCCGTTTACGATTTCATAGAGAGTGCCGTCGCCGCCGCACGCGTAAAAACGGATATTCTCGCCCGAGGAGGCAAGACGGTCAACGGTGGCTTTGCCCTGCCTGAATTCGGAGCACTGGATAATCTCGTAATCGACATTGTTGTTTATGCAGTAGGTGTCGATTTTCGGTTTGATGAAGTTGTATGCCTTGCCCTTGCCCGCGTTGGGATTGATAATGAATATATGCTTCATAAGGTTTTTCTCCTCTACTTAAAATACATATAAAGTTGGCATTTTATCATGCCGTTATAGAGTTTGCGGCGTTTGTCGGCTTTTCTGCCGAAATAGAACTCAAAGTCCTCGTCGGGACTTATTACGCTGTAGGAGTAGCCGTGGCGTTTTTCAAAGACCCTGCCCATAGTTTTATTGAGTTCCTGCGCCTGTTCAATATCGAGAAGGCGCTCGCCGTAGGGCGGATTGCATATTACAGTCCCCTTTTCGGTTGACGGCGAAAAATCCTTTATATCGGCGCAGGCAAAATTTATTTTTGAGGCGACACCCGCCCTTTCGGCGTTCTGCTTTGCCACCTCGAGGGCTTTGCGGTCTATATCCGAACCGAAGGCCCGGAAATCGTCAATCGGAACAATGCCCGCCCGCGCTCTTTCACGCTCCTGCTTCCAGACATCCCTGCCTATATTCTCCCACCTTTCGGCGGAAAAACTGCGGTTTATGCCTGCGGGGGTGTTCGAGGCGAGAAGGGCGCCCTCAATAAGCACCGTGCCCGAGCCGCACATCGGGTCGTAGAGTTTGTGATAAGGTCTCAGATGCGAGAGGGAACAGAGCGCCGCCGCGAGAGTTTCCTTAATCGGCGCGGCGTTTGCCTCAAGCCGGTAGCCCCTTTTGTGAAGCCCCGTGCCTGTGGTGTCAAGCAGCATGGAAACCTGATTTTTCATTATAGCGAACTGAATCTGGTGAACAGGACCCGTTTCATCGAACCACTCTATTGCGTATTTTTCTTTTAAGCGCTCGACAACGGCTTTTTTTGTTATCGCCTGGCAGTCGCGCACACTGAAAAGGTCGGAGTTGATTGAATAGCCCTTTACGGGGAAGGCGTCGGATTTTCCTATCCACCGCTCCCACTCAATCGCCTTCACGCCCTGAAACAGTTCCTCGAAGGAGTGCGCCTCGAAACTGCCCATAAGAATCTGAACACGCTCGGCAAAGTGCGAGCAGATATTCACCCTCGCGAGCAGGTTCTCATCGCCCTCAAAAAGGACTCTGCCGTTTTCGGCGAGCACATTTTCGGCTTCGAGATTTTTCAGTTCATTTGCAATAAGCGATTCCAGCCCGAGAAGGCACGGAATTACAAAACGAATACTCATAAAATACCTTTACTCATAAAAAGCTGATGAAAACCGTCCTGCCCGATTTTCATCAGCAAAAAGACCGATTATTTAAAAGCCCTTGGGAAATCAGAACTCGGGCTTGATAAGTCCGTAACCTCCGTCACTGCGTTTGTAAACAACGTTTACGCTGTTGCTGGCGTCGTTGAGGAAAACATAGAACTCGTGGTCAAGAAGATTCATCTGGAGAATTGCCTCCTCCTCCGACTGCGGCTTGAGCGAAACAGTCTTGATTCTCACAACATCGAGATCCTCTTCGGGCTCAGAAATCTCTGCGGGCGGAAGAAGGTCGTCGATTGAGCCGTTGCGGAGTTTCTTCTCAATCTTGGTTTTGTTTTTCCTGATCTGACGGATGAGCGAGTCAACGCATTTGTCAAGAGCTTCGTTCATATTCTCGGCTCTCTCCTGCGCTCTGAAAATCATACCTTGGTTGACAATGGTAATTTCAACTGTCTGCGAGGATTTCTCAACAGAGGCGATTACCTTTGCCTCGGTATCCTCTCCGAAAAAGCGTTCAACCTTTGCAAGCTTCTTTTCAGCATGCTCTTTGAAGGATTCTCTCGGAGAACATTTGCGACCCATAATTGTGATTTTCATTAAAATTCATCCCCTTTTATATATTAAAGCATCTGCTTTAATTGAATTTTAGCATATTGAAGCAGAAAAATAAAGAGATTTTTCTTATTTTTATGCAAATGTTACAAATTTTTAATATTTATAATACTGTGCCCGCGTGACGGGTGACGTGGCAGCCGACATTTACGGCAACCGGAAGACCCGCTATATGGGTGGGCGCGGTTTCAACAGCGACGCTCAGGGCGGTGACATTTCCGCCGAAGCCCTGAGGGCCTATACCGAGCGCGTTTACCTTTTCGAGTATCTCCTTTTCAAGCCCTGCGTAGAAATCATCGGGATTTCTGACGCTCACGCTGCGGCAGAGGGCTTTTTTGGCGAGGTAAGCGCACTGTTCAAAATCGCCGCCTATGCCCACGCCGAGCACCATCGGAGGACAGGGATTGCTGCCTGCCGTTCGGGCGACATCGACTATCCAGTCAACTATCTCGCTGATATCAGCCGAGGGAGTGAACATTCTGAGTTTACTCATATTCTCGCTGCCGAAGCCCTTGGGGGCAACAGTGATTTTAAGTTTGTCACCGGGCACGATTCTTGTATGGAGAACGGCGGGTGTGTTGTTGCCGGTGTTCACGCGCCTCAATGGGTCACCCACAACGGAACAGCGCAGATAACCGTCTTTGTATCCCCTGCCCACGCCTTCGTTTACGGCGTCCTCAAAACTGCCGCCTGTGAAATGAATATCCTGACCGACCTCGGCGAAAACGACAGCCATTCCGCAGTCCTGACAAATCGGTATGTCCAGTTCCCTGGCTGCGTCAATATTCTCGCACAGACTCTGCATAACGCCCTTCGCGGGCTGTGTGTTTTCAAGATTCACACCCTCGCGGACAATGTTTTCAAGGTCCGAAGGCAGTATTTTATTCGCTTTTATACAGAGTTCCCTGACGGCGTCGGACACCGCTTTTACATCAATTTCGCGCATAATAATCCCCCGAAAAAAAGAGCCGTGACGGCTCTTGTTTTTTGATATTTATGAAGCGTCGGACGCGTAATAGACACGCTCGTTCTCGCCCGCGTAATCGTAATCCTCACGGGCAACACGCTCCATATAGTCGTCCTTGTTTTCACTGTTTATTGTATCTTTAAGCGCCTCGTTTTCTTCCTCTTTCAAAGAAATCTGCTCGGAAATGGAGACGTTCTCCGCCTCGGCATCCCTGATTTTCGAATGTGTGCTTATAATCGTCACGGCAATATAAATTGCGAGCAAAATTCCGAATATTAAAAGGATGACACTGAGTTTTCTGTTTTTAATCAAGTTTTTCATAAATAGTTCCAGCCCCGGTCATTTATTTGTTCCGAATAAATAATAACATATTCCGTCTGTTTTTACAAGCGGATATCAAAGCTGCCTGAACATAGCCGCCGCGTCTTCCTTGGTGGCGTGCTCCGACACGGTGAGAACCTCGTATTTGTTGGTCTGCGCGCCGAGAGTTATTTCGATTATGTCGCCGACTTTTACATCGTACGACGCCCTGGCGACCTTGCCGTTTACGCTCACGTGCTTCGCGTCGCACGCGTCGTTTGCGACGGTTCTTCTTTTGATTATTCTTGAAACTTTGAGATATTTGTCAAGTCGCATATTTTTCTCCGATATTAAAACAAGACCGTCCCAAGGCAACCTCAGGACGGTCCGCGGGTACAATTATTTCTTTGCTACCTTTGCCTTGAGGCCTGCGCCTGCTTTGAAAGATGCAACCTTTGTTGCGGGAACCTTGATCTTTTCGCCTGTCTGGGGGTTGAGACCGGTTCTTGCCTTGCGGGCACGAGTTTCAAATGTACCGAAACCGATAAGGGTTACTTTGCCGTCCTTTTTGTTGGCGAGAGCATCACCGATGGCATCAAGAGTGGCGTTGATAACCTTTTCGGCGTCTTTCTTGCTGACGTCTGCTTTTGCAGCAACAGCAGCGATGAGTTCTGTTTTGTTCATAGTGAATCTCCTTCAAAACTATATTTATGAAATACCGAAGTATATCATATTCTTATACAAGTGTTTTTGCCTCGTCCCAGAGGCGGTCAAGTTCTTCGAGAGAGGCGGATTTCATATCGATTCCCCTCTGTTTGGCGAGTTCCTCGACTTTTGAGAAGCGGGAAAAGAATTTGTCGCTTGAAGCGGTGAGCGACTCCTCGCTGTCACAGCCGATGAATCTTGCTGCGTTGACAACGGAAAAGAGAAGGTCGCCGAGTTCCTCCTCCTGATTGGCTTTGTCGCCCTTTTCAACCGCGGCTTTCAGTTCCGCGGTCTCCTCCCCGATTTTTTCGATGGCGCCGTTAATATCAGGCCAGTCGAAGCCGACCTTTGCCGCCTTGGCCTGAATCTTCTGGGCGCGCATAAGGGCGGGAAGTTCGCGGGGAATGCTCTGCATTGACTCGGACACGGTTTTTCTGCCCTTGGTTTCGTTTTTGATGGCGTCCCAGTTAGTGAGCACCTCGTCGGAGGTGTCGGCTTTGACATCGCCGAAAACATGGGGATGGCGTACAATCAGTTTTTTCGAAACACCGTCGCAGACATCGTCAAAATCGAAGACGCCTTTTTCCTCCTCCATAACGGAGTGGAAAATAATCTGCATAAGCAGATCGCCGAGTTCCTCGCAGAGAAGGTCGCTGTCTTTTTTGTTTATTGCCTCGATAACCTCATAGGTTTCCTCAATGAGATTTTTCTTTATGCTTTCGTGAGTCTGCTCCCTGTCCCAGGGGCAACCTCCGGGCGAGCGTAGCAGTTTCATTATGGCAATAAAATCGGAAATATCATATTCGGATTTAAACTCAAAATCTACCATAAAAACACCACAGGTTGTGTATCAATCAGCAACCGTCTACTATTTTACCCCAAAAGTCCGTGTTTTTCAAGCATTTTTGCAATTTTTTCTCCTTTTGGTAAGGTTATTATATCTTCGCGCTTAATTCCCCTTATGAAAATTAGTGAAATTGCATAAACAATCGCCGCAAATCCTATTGCCGCAAGGGTTGAAAACGTGTGTCCGCAAAGGATGCTGTCTGAATTGAAGTTGGGAATTATGATGTAAAGCAGCGAATTCACCGCGTAGGCGCTCACACCGCAGAGCAGAGCGCAGACGAGCGGTTTCAGGATAATCGACCGCCAGTGAACCTTTGTCTGTGAGCATCGCAAAAGCGATGAAAGATTCAGACTTACAATTATAATGTAGAAAATCATTGTTCCTATAAGGGCGCCGAAAATATTGAGGCGGTACATACCTACAAATATAAAATTACATATTATTTTGACAACCGCGGCAACGCAGACGGATTTTACGGGTATATCCGTTCTGCCGATGGCCTGAAGCATATTTGTAATGGGAGTTGAAACGGCAATCATAAATGTGGCGTAGCTGTAGGTTGCCATAATCGGGGCGACAATGGCTATTGAGTCCGAACTTGAGCCCCTGCCGTAGATTATCATAAGAATCGGCTTTGCGAGAATGCCGAGACCGATGCCCGCCGGAAGGGCTATGACCATTGCCACGCGCAGAACCGTTTCGATTGTGTTTTTGATTTCTTTTCTGTCCTTTACCGCCCAGGCGGCCGCGAGAGCCGGAAGAGCGCTGACACCGAGCTGGATGGTGACGGTGGGAACGAGGTTCTTGAAATCAAGACCCGTTCCGTAAGCGCCCCAGAGGTATTTAACGACCTCCGCCCTGTCGCTCATATTGAGACGGTCGTTCGCGGCGGCGGCTGAGAAGGAATCCTTGAACATATTGGTAATGTAATTGAAGCCCTCTTCACTGCTTAGCGCCGATGCGATTCTTGACTGTATGGTGGCGGTATCTATAAGACTTGTGAGGTTGAGAATGAGCGCGCTTATTACCATGGGAATCGCTATTCTTATCATTTCACGGGCGATTTCTCCGCTCTCGCGCGGTTTGGGAGAGCCGGCGAGCTGATCCTGCCGGAAACTGTCGCCGTGTAATTTATAATGTATTGCGAGAAATACCGTGCTCGCGACGGAGCCGAGGGTTACGCCGAAAACGGCGCCCGCCGCGGCCCAGGGAGTTATTACGCTGTTTGCCTCGGTGAGGTTTGAAACAGCGGTGCCGAAAACCACCGCGCTCTGATTGCCGGATGCGCTCATACCCGCGTTGAACTGCGACATACCGTAAGTCTGTATGACTTTTATGAGCGCAAGACCGAGGCAGAGTTTGCCCAGCGCCTCAATAACCTGCGATATAGCCGTTGGCACCATGTTGCGAAGCCCTTCGTAATAGCCCCTGTAAGAGGACATAAAGCAGCAGAAGAATATTGAGGGGGCTATGCAGAAAAGCGCGGGAAGATTGCGGGGATTGGCTATAAATTTAGCGTAGGGATAAGCGATTATAAACATTATAAGAGTGCCGCAGAGACCGACGGTGATGAAAAGGCGAACGGAAATGCGATAGACCATCCTCGCCTCTCTGAATCTTCCGAGGGCAACATTTTCGGCAACCATTCTCGACACGGCTACGGGAAGGCCCGCCATGGCAATGGCGAAAATGGGGGTATAGACCTCATAGGCGGAATTGAAATAACCTCTGCCGACGGTGCCGAGCATATCGGTCATCGGTATTTTGAAAATGAGACCTATAACTTTTATCATAACGGCGGATACAACGAGAATCATCGCGCCGTTAAGCATTGACTGTTTCTTTTGCGTCGTTTCCAATTCAATCACTCTCCGATTCTTTAATCAGTCCGCTGTGTCACGGTCTGCCGAGGAATTCGCACAGCAGACTGTCCTCGGTAAGGCAGTTTTTATCTATAACCTCAAAGCGGTTTACGGCGTTTTTAAGTACGCTTGCCTGCTCGGCAAACTGCGTGCCCTCAAGCTCGCTGAGAAGCTTCTGCGCCTCTGGCGCGAAAAGGCAGGGCTCGCAGGGGTGGAAGGAATCCAGTTTTATGTCGGCGTTTGTGCGGTAAGGGAATATGTTTTTGTTCTCACCGTACAGAACGCTCCCCCAGATTGCGAAGGTGTCGTATGCGGATGTTGAGCGGAAGTTTTTGTCGCGCACAAGGCGCCTTATAAGACGGAGCCCGCGTTTATTGAGAAGGGCCACATCGTTTTCGTCGTGCTCGTTGTCGAACACGCGCGAGGAGACGCTGACATAGACCTTGGCTATTCCGCTCACGGGAAGGTCGGCGACAATGGCGGGATTAAGACCGTGGATGCCCTCGACTATAACAACTCCGTTTTCGCTTATTTCGAAAGGTCTTGTTTCGCTTTTTCTTGAGTGCGTGCCGAAATCGAAAACAGGCAGCTGAGTTTTTCTGCTTTCGAGTATTTCGCCGAAGCACTTTCCGATAAGCGGCATATCGAGGGCGTCAATACTTTCGAAATCGTAGGTTCCGTCGGAATTTCTCGGGTAGTTTTCAAGCCCCGCGAGATAGAAATCGTCAAGCGAAATCGTTTTTGCCTCACAGCCGTTTTTCTCAATGGTGTTCGCGAGAATGTGGGCTGTGGTGGTCTTGCCCGACGAACTGGGGCCTGCGAGCAGAATCAGTTTTTTGTTGGCGGAAAGCAGAGCAGCCGCCGCTTTTTCAACGGTTTTTATGTAGTTTTTGGAGCACTGCCGCACATAACCCGCCGGGTCGTGACGGGCGGCCTGGTTTATGTTTTCTACCGTGTATTTAGTCATATTCTACTCCCGTAAAACTCCTTTATTTTTTCTTTTCTGTCTGTCAGTTCGTCAAATCTCGCTATGTATTCATAAGGGTATTTGAAATTGAAAATTCTTTCAATATAATCTCCGTGCGGGTCCTTGAGTTTTGTCACGGCCCCCGCCCCCGCGGCGAGAACGGTGTGGCACTCCTCCATCATAAAAACATTGTAGAGGCATTCGCGCCCTTCCTTTGACCAGCCCGTGTTTTCGAGGTTGCCCGCGCTCTTGCTCTGGCGGTACATATAGTAGGGCGAGTAACCGCTTTCGCCGAGCCGCTTCTGGGCGTAATCGAGCATTTTCGCGACCTCTTCGCCGTCAGCCACATCCGCGCCGTTTACGGCAAGGTCGGAGGAGCGTTTGAGCGCGAGGGTGTGAACGGTTATATTCTCCGGAGCGAGGGTAACGGCCGTGTCAAGACTTTCGCAGAAGCCGTCGTAACTGTCGCCCGTAAGTCCGGCTATCAGATCCATATTTATAAAGTCAAAACCCATTGACCTCGCGAGGCGGTAGGCGTTGAGAGTCTGCTCAACGGTATGCCTTCTGCCGATAGCGTCAAGCACGGACTGTGAGAAGGTCTGCGGATTTATGCTGATTCTGTTTACATTATGTAAAAGCAGGGTGCGAAGTTTGGGCACGGTGACGGTGTCCGGTCTGCCGCACTCAACGGTGTATTCTCTTAAAGCCGATAAATCGAAACTGTCCTCAATGGATTTGCAGATTGTATCGAGCTGTGACGCCTCGAGCGATGTCGGGGTGCCTCCGCCGAAATATATGCTTTCGAGTTTAAGACCGAGTTCACCGGCAACGCCGCCCAGCCGGGAGAGTTCCTCACAGAGTTTTTCGATATAGCCGGGAACGAGTTTTCTCGCCGAGGGCGTGTCTATTGAATGCGACACAAACGAGCAGTAGTTGCATCTGCCGGGGCAGAATGGAATTGAGACATAAAGACTGAAGGACCGCGGTGAGGAGAGCGTGATTATTCCGCTTTCCGCCTTCGCGACATTCCTTGCCAGCCGCGCTTTATTATCGCTGACATAGAGATCCTCGGTGAAATGCCGCATCGCCTCTTCTTCGCCTTTTTCGTTTATATATTTTGTCATAAGTTTTGACGGGCGGACTCCCGTGAGCACTCCCCAGGGGGGAACAATGCCCGTGACACTCGAAAGAACCCTGAAGAGCAATTTACCCATTTCGAGTTCCGTGTTTTCGCAGGCGGAGGCGTCCGCGCTGCCGAGCATCTTTCCGCCGTCAATATCGCAGGATATTTCTATTTTATCGCCGTCAAGCACCGTTTCAACCGTTTTCGCTTCGGCTGAACTTCTGTCATACGACAGGGTTATTTTTTCGTTTGGAAAAAATATGCGGCACAGATTTTCCATTTCATAATGATAACCGTGACCGATAATTCTTAAAATCAATTTTTACATCCTCCGGATGAAAAAGTTGCGTACGCGTTCGGAATCGAGAGTTGTTTCGCGGTTGTGCCCCGGAAGTATGCGGTAATTGCCTTCGAGGGCGAGAAGCTTTCTCAGCGAGTTTTCCAGTTCCTGTGTGCTGCCGCCGGGAAAATCCGTTCTGCCTACAGTCATGCAGAAAAGGGTATCGCCCGAAAGGATGGTCTTTTCGCTTTCGATAACATAGCACACACTGCCCCTCGTGTGGCCGGGGGTGTGAATGACTTTTATTTCGGTGTCGCCGAGGCAGAGGATGTCGCCGTCTTTTACGCGCACATCCACCTTTACGGGGCGCTGAAGATGTGAAACATTGTTGTCCTGAGCGAGACTTAAGGCCGTGTCGGCGAGCATCATGGCGTCCTCGTCGTTTATGACAACCTTTGCTCCGTATTTTTCGCGGATGCCGTAAACGCCGAGGGTGTGATCAAAGTGGCCGTGGGTGAGAAGAATGTATTTTACCTTGCAGCCGAGGGAGGCGATAAGCTCCTCGGTGTTTGTGCGCTCATCGAAGGCGCCCGGGTCAACAACAGCCGCTTCGCCGCTTTTTTCATCGACGATAATCCAGCAGTTGGCTATACTCTGATAATCTATATCAACCTGTTTTATAATCATTGCGGGTTACCTCCGCGGCGGCTCTGCCTGAAAATGTCGGAATCCAGCCAGATTGTGACGGGGCCGTCGTTTACGATGGTTACCTTCATATCCGCTCCGAAAACTCCCTGCTCCACTTTTTTTACGCCATGCTCCCTGAGAAGCGAGCAGAAGTATTCATAAAGGGCGTTTGCCTCGGCGGGAGGAGCGGAGGATATGAACGACGGGCGGTTGCCCTTTCTGCAGTCGGCGCAGAGGGTGAACTGCGACACAACGATTATTTCGCCGTCAATGTCCGCTATGCTCAGGTTCATTTTGCCGTCCGGGTCGTCGAAGATGCGGAGTTTTACAATTTTGGAGGCAAGCTCCCTCGCCTGCTCCTCGGTATCACCCTCGACCACGCCGAGTAATATGTTGTATCCTTTGCCGATGCTGCCGACGGTTTCGCCGTCAATCACGACATCGGAACTGAGAACTCTCTGAATAAGCGCTTTCATATATTACACACCCGTTCTTTCGATTTCGAGCACATCGTCAACCTTTCTCAGTTTGTCAACAAGGTTTTTGAGATGCTCAAGACTGTTGACTATGACCGTAACGCTGAAAAGGCACCTGCCGTCGGTGAAATTCCTTGTGTTGAGGTCATTTATCATAATGCGCATTGCCGCGAGCTGACCGGTGATATCCGCTATCATACCCATACGGTTGAGGCAGGTGATCTGAAGAGTGCATTTGAACTCGCTCTTGTTGTTCCTGTCGTCCCAATAAGCGTTTATCCAGCGCTCGGGCTCGGCGGAATCGGCTATAACCTTCGGCACATTGGTACAGTTCCTTGTGTGAATGGAAACACCGTGCCCCCTTGTGATGAAACCGATAATGTCGTCGCCCGGAAGAGGATTGCAGCAGCGCGAGAATTTGATAAGGCAGTTGTCGATGCCCTCAACCACAACGCCGTCATTGCTCTTCGCTGTTTTACGCTCGGGAACAATATCAACGGGTTTGTCGGGAAGCTTCGCCTTGACGATTTTCGCGTATTCGTCACGGATATGCGGCATCATCTTGGCAACGGAAACGCCGCCGTAGCCGATTGCCGCGTAGAAGTCGTCAACCGTTTTGCAGTGCTGCTGCTCGGCGAGTTTAGTTACAAACTGCTCGTATTCCTCCGTTGTAAGGCGGATGTAGTTGTGGCGGAATTCCTTTTCGAGCTCCGCCTTGCCCTCAACAATATTCTCGTCGCGCTTTTCGCGCTTGTACCACTGGCGGATTTTAGCGCGCGCGCTATTTGTTTTGACAATTTTGAGCCAGTCCCTGCTCGGGCCCTTGCCCTGCTGGGACGAGGTGATTATTTCAATAATCTCGCCGGTTTTGATTTCATAGTCAATCGGCACTATTCTGCCGTCAACCTTCGCGCCTACCATCCTGTTGCCGACAGCCGAGTGAACGGCGTAGGCAAAGTCGATTACGGTTGAGCCGACGGGCAGGTTGAAAACATCGCCCTTGGGAGTGAAAACATAGACCTCCTCGGGGGCGAGGTCGTTTTTGATTGTGCTTACGAGATCCTCAACATCCTCCGCCTCTTTCTGGTCGTCAAGAAGCTGCCTTATCCACGAGAGACGCTCCTCGAACTTGACCTTGCCGGAAATGCCTAACTTGTATTTCCAGTGCGCCGCGATACCGTATTCAGCCGTGTGGTGCATTTCCCAGGTTCTTATCTGAACCTCGAAGGGAATACCCTCCTTGCCGAGAACCGTGGTGTGGAGCGACTGGTACATATTCGGCTTGGGAGTCGAGATATAATCCTTGAACCTGCCGGGTATCGGCTGGAACATATCGTGAATAATGCCGAGGCAGTTGTAGCAGTCGGCTATGGTGTCAACAATTATGCGGATGGCGTAAATGTCGTAAATTTCGTCAAAGTTCTTGTTCTGTATATACATTTTGCGGTAGATTCCGTGAACGGATTTGATTCTGCCGCTGACCTTCGCGCCCTTAACCTCGGGCGTGATTCTGTTTACTACCCTGCTCTGGATTTCGGCTAAGAATTCATTTCTCGCTATGCTCTGAGCCTCAAGGCGCTCTTTTATGTCGTTATAAGCCACCGGGTCAAGATAACTTATCGCGAGATCCTCAAGTTCCTCTTTGATGGGTCGGATACCGAGGCGGTGCGCTATCGGGGCGTAAATCTCGATTGTTTCAACGGAGATATCCCTGCGCTTCTGCTCACTCTTGAACATAAGCGTACGCATATTGTTCAGTCTGTCCGCCAGCTTGATGATTATAACGCGGATGTCCTTTGACATGGCGAGAAGCATTTTGCGGATATTTTCCGCCTGCTCCTCCTCGCGGCTTGAGCGGACGGTGCCGATGCCATCCTCCTTTGTGGCAATCGGAACCTTGCCGATTTTTGTAACGCCGTCAACAAGTTCGGCTATTTCTCCGCCGAACTCGCGTTCGAGATCCTTTAATGTGCAGGGCGTGTCCTCAACCACATCGTGGAGGAGAGCCGCCGCTATGGACTGGGAATCAAGCCCCAGATCGGCGAGTATTTTCGCTACTGAGAGAGGGTGGACAATATAGGGCTGACCGGACTGCCTCTTCTGATGGGAGTGCGCCTTGCGCGCGAACTCATAGGCCCTTTTTACGGATTCAATATCCTCCTGCGAGTATGAGGATATCGCCTCCATAAGAACCTCAAGGCAGCCCTGCTCCGTTTCTTCACCGGGAGCGAATATGTTGTTTTTTACCAAATGTTCGTTGTCCATTTTTCCCTCGGTTGTAATTAAAGATAACTTCTGATTCTCTGCATAAGCGCGCTGTCGTTCAGATCGACCTTGCGGTCTGTTTCGGGGGCGTAGAGCCGCCCGCCGTTTGTTACACCGACAACACCCATCTCCTTCATAACCTCAACCGCCACGGCTACCTTGCAGTAGTCGGAGCCGTCGCCGCCCATATGCAGGCACATCTGTTCATAACTGCCCTCAACGGGCTTTGTGTTCTTTATAAGTTTGAAAACCTCAACCTGAACATCCCTGCCCGGCAGAGCGAACTGCGCCTGCTCGGGTGAGAGAGGATATTCGCCGGTTACTTTTTCGAAAAGTCGTATGCCCGCGAGCACCTTCGCCTCGTCGGTGAGCGAAGGTCTTATGTTCCGCACGCTTATGGAAACCTTTGTTTCGCCGTAATAGACATTGCGGTCAAGGTTCACGGCAAGGTCCACTATATCGCCTTTGTCATAAGGGAACTGCTTTTCCTGCATGCCGAACCAGACCGCGCCCGTGCGCACATCGCCCTTTGAAATCGTGAAGCGCATGTGTCTGCCTTCGCTTATTGCCGAAAAGCTTTCGAGTTTTACTCCGTAAAGCCCGAAGCACGGCTGGGGATTGCCCGCGCCGAACGGCTCAAGAACATCGAGAGCGTCAAGTATATCGAGATTAATTGAGGCGAGATTTTTTATGCGGCAATCGATTTTCTGAACCGCGAACGGCATCTCCCTGCCGGAGGCGTACTCGTTTATGCGGATGCGGAATTCTTCGATTCTGTCGCTGTTGAGTCCTATACCCGCCGCGAGCGTGTGACCGCCGAAATGAGTAAGGCAGTCGCTTACGGATTCTATCGCCTCAAAAATCGAAAAGCCCTCAATGCTGCGGCAGGAGCCCCTCGCTTCGCTGCCCGTTCTCGATATGACTATGGCGGGCTTGCCGTAACGCTCGGCAACGCGTGAGGCGACAATTCCGATTACTCCCTGGTGCCACTCGTCGCCGTCAACGACTATTACGCTGTCGTGCACGAGGGAGGGATTCTTCGAAAGTTTCGCGCAGACCTCGTGGAAAATGAGAGTTTCGGTTTTCTGGCGCTCCTGATTCATGGCGCAGATTTCCTCGGCGAGGTCATAGGCGCGGGTTTCGTCCTCGCACAGGAGAAGGTCGAGTGCCTTGTACGCGGAGCCCATTCTGCCGGTTGCGTTTATTCTCGGGCAGAGGGTGAACGCCGCGCTTGTAGAGCCGAGTTTTTTGCCGTTATTGCCCGCCTTCTCAAGCAGGGCTTTTATTCCCACGCGGGGAGAGTTGTTTATTATTTTAAGACCATGGCGCACAAGGGAGCGGTTTTCTCCCATAAGCGTAACGACATCGGCAATCGTGCCCAAAGCGACCAGATCGCCGAATTCGTCGAGCATTGAGTCCTCATCGCCGCCTTCGAGGGCGCTTACGAGTTTGAAAGCGACGCCCACGCCGGACAGGTCCTTGAAATCGCTCGGGCAGTCCGCCCTGTGGGGGTTGACTACAGCCGGAGCGTCGGGAAGGGTTTCACCGACTTTATGGTGGTCGGTGACAACAAGATCGATTCCGAGCGAACGGCAGAGTTTTGCCTCCTCTATGGCGGAAACGCCGTTGTCGACCGTGACAATCAGTTTAACCCCCCGCCCCGCGAGTTCGCGCACGGCGTCGCAGCTCAAGCCGTAGCCCTCGGTAAGGCGGTCGGGAATGTAGTAAATAACATCCGCTCCGCGTTTTGAGAGGTAGGAATAGAGCAGTGCCGTGGCTGTAATGCCGTCGGCGTCATAGTCACCGAAAACCGCGATTTTCTTAAAACCGTCAATCGCGTCGCGAAGGCAGTCCGCCGCCTTTTCCATATCGGCAAAGGAGAACGGGTCCGCCATAAGGGGCGAATTCGGGTCGAGGAACTCTTCAATTTCAAGGTCGTCTGTAAGTCCCCGTGAGACAAGCATATAAGCGGTTATGGGGTCAATGCTGAAATCCTCCGCCAGCTGGGCGGCGAGATTCTTGTCGCACTCGGAGACAACCCATTTTTTACGGTTCAATCTTTATCATTCCTTAGAAGATTATTTGAAAAGGTACGCTCTTGTTTCATAGGGGCGAAGCTCGAAACTGTTTGTGGCTTCACCCTTGACATCGTAGTTGGAAATCATAAGCTCGCCCTTGCTCATATCATAGCCGGCGGGAGCGGTGAACCTGACGATTTTGTCGGAGAACGAGTTTATAACGAGAAGCTTCTGCCCTTCGTAATTGCGCTCATAGACAAAGAGTTTTTTGCTGTTTTTGTAATACTGCTTAAAATCGCCGTAGATTACTATTTCATTCTCTTTTCTGAACTTGAGAAGCTTGCGGTAGAAGTTGAGGATTGAGTTTTCATCGTTGAGAGCCGCCTCGACATTGATTTCCTTGTAGTTCGGGTTGATGTTGAACCACGGCTCTTTCGCTGTTGTGAAGCCCGCGTTTTCAGAGGCGTTCCACTGAACGGGGGTTCTCGCGTTTTCGCGGTTGACCTTTGCGGAAAGTTTGAGGAAGCGCTCATCCGAGAAGCCGAGTTTTTTGAAAAGGCGGTAGTTGTTGAAGGTCATGACATCCTTGTACTCATTGACATCGTCAAGTTTGAGGTTGGTCATGCCTATTTCCTGGCCCTGATAGATAAAGGGAGTGCCGCACTGGAGAATATACATGGCGGCGAGCATCTTCGCGCTCTCGACTCTGTAATTTATATTGCCGTAGCGCTCGATTATTCTCGCGTGGTCGTGGTTTTCAATGTAAAGACTGTTCCAGCCCTTGCCGTACATCTCGGTCTGCCATTTGTCGAAGGTCTTTTTGAGTTTGCGCAGGCTGAAAGGAAGCTTGACCCAGTCCGCCATAAAGCAGTCGGCGTTCATATGGTCAAAGGAGATGAGCATATCGAGTTTCTGACCGGGACCCTCAGTGCAGAAATTGACGGCATCCTTTATTGTTGTCATCGGACCTTCGCCCACGGCGAAACAGTCGTATTCATTCTGAACGGCTCTGAATTCGTCGAGGTATTCCTCGAGGTGCGGACCGTGCTTGTAGTGCTCAATGCCGCAGGCGACGGGAATCGGGAAGCCGTTGGGAAGCCCTTCTTTTTTGGAGATGAAGGTTATGACATCCTCGCGGAAGCCGTCAACGCCCATATCGAGCCAGAAACGCATAATGCTTTTGACCTCTTCGCGCACCTTCGGATTGTCCATATTGAGGTCGGGCTGCTTCTTGGCGAAAACGTGGAGATAATACTGGTCAAGGTCCTTGTTGTACTCCCACGCCTTGCCCTCGAAAATCGACTGCCAGTTGTTGGGGGGCTTTTTGCCGCCCTTCTTTTTGCCGTCGCGCCAGAAGTAGTAATCGTGGTAGGGATTGTCGCGGCTCTTCATACCCTCTTTGAACCATTCGTGCTCGTCGGAGGTGTGGTTTACAACGAGATCCATAAACACCTTCATACCACGTTCGTGGGCGCTGTCGAGTATCTTTTTGAAATCCTCTAGCGTGCCGAATTCGGGATTGATGTTTTTGTAATCCGAAATATCGTAGCCGTAATCGGCGTTCGGTGTGGGATAAATGGGCGAGAACCAGATGCCGTCAACGCCTAAGCTCTGAATGTAATCCAGCTTGCTGTAAACGCCGGGCAGGTCGCCTATGCCGTCGCCGTTGCTGTCGCAGAAAGAGCGGGTCCAGATCTGATAGACGGACATCTCCTTGTACCATTTCTTTGTAATCTGAGCCATAACCGTCATCCTTTCAAAACATAAAAATTCATATTATTATAGCATATACTTTTAAGATTAGCAATATCTTGAAATATATTATTTAAAAAGAAAATCCGCGGGGAAATCCGTAAAAACAACGGTTCCTCCGCGGAATATCAATTTGACTTATTTGAGAGAATACTGAAGGGCGTATTCCCTGAACACCTGCGTAAAATGCTCCTCGCCGTATTTAATGCTGTTTAAATACCTGTGGGTTTCAAAAGAGCCCTTGAAAAGTTCCGTGAGAGCGACGGCGATGTTCGAGCAGTGGTCGGAAATTCTTTCGTAGTTTGTGAGCGTGTCGGAAAGAACAAAGCCCATTTCGATAGTGCAGTCCCCTTTCTGGAGACGGGAAATATGGTTGTTTCGAATCTGCGCCGTTAGCGAGTCGATGACCTGCTCGAGCGGTTCGACCCTGGTCGCGAGGTCAAGATCGCTGTCAATGTACGCCTTTACGGTTATGCCGAGAATATCGGTTGCCGCCTCGCGCAGAACATTGAGTTCATCCTGCGCTTCGTCGCTGAAGGAGATGTTCTTTTCGTGCATCTCGCCCGCAACTCTGGTAAGGTTCACGGCGTGGTCGCCGAGTCGCTCGAAATCGCCTATTACATGCAGCATTTTCGAGACTCTGCGGCTGTCCTCATCCGAGAGCGCTTCAGCCGAAAGCTTTACAAGATAAGTGCCGAGACTGTCCTCGAGACTGTCGAGTTTATCCTCGTTTTCAAGGATTTTCTGTTTGAGTTCCTCGTCGTAACTGTCAAGCAGTCTGAAGGCGTCGAATATGGCGTCCTGAGCGAGAATAGCCATAGTGTATGTGTAGGTGTCGCATTCGCTTACGGCTACCGAGGGGGAGCGAAGAAGAAGTTCGTCAAGCGTGAATATCGACTCTTTTTCGGTGCTTTCCGCCGCCTTGTCCCTGACAAGCACATTGGCGAGTTTGACAAGCAGTTTTGAGCACGGCATAAGAAGCACGGTGATTATGATATTATATACCGTGTGAACAAGCGCTATGGTGGCGGGATTCGCCGTTGCCGACGACAAAGGACTGCCGAGCGCCTTATCGACAAAATAATAGACGGGAAGGCATATAAGCGCGCCTATAACCTTTATTGAGGCGTGAACCGTGGCAACGCGTTTCGCGTTTGTGTTTGTGCCTATACACGAGAGAAGCGAGGTGGCGCAGGTGCCTATATTCTGACCCATAACAATCGGAATCGCTATTCCGAGAGGAATGCTGCCCGTAAGCGAAAGCGCCTGTAAAATACCGATTGACGCGGCGGAGGACTGAATAACCGCCGTTACCGCGAGACCGATAACAAGGCCGAACAGCGGGTTGCTGAATTTAACGAGAAGGTTCGTAAAGCCGGGCATTTCCGCGAGAGGGCTTACCGAATCCTTCATAAAGACCATACCGTACATAAGCACGGCAAAGCCCGTCATAATGGTACCTATGCTTTTCTTTTTGTAGGTTTTGCCCGAAAGAAGCAGGAACACGCCGATAATCGCGAGCACGGGCGAGAAATTCTCGGGCTTTAACATCTGCAGGAAAAAGCTGTCGCTGCTGATGCCCGAAAGCGAGAGAATCCACGCCGTCAGAGTCGTGCCTATATTGGCGCCGAAAATGACATAGAGCGTCTGCGATAAGTTCATTATGCCCGAGTTTACAAGACCGACAAGCATAACCGTGGTAGCCGATGACGACTGCATCGCTATTGTGATGACCGCGCCGACCAGCATACTGAAAATCGGGTTTGAGGTCATCTTTTTAAGCAGGTTTTCAAGCTTGCCGCCCGCCAATTTTTCGAGGTTTCCCGACATTACATTCATGCCGAAAAGGAAAAAAGCGAGACCGAGCAGAAGTTTAAGAACAGAGAAGAAATCCATAATTGAGGCGCGCCCCGCGGGCTCCCTTTCTGAAAGTGTGATTACGCTGAAAATCCCCGCTTTTCACGGGGATTCCGGTTTTGATTATTCAGCCCTGAGTTCGGAAATCAGTTTTATGATTCCGATAACGAAGGATGTAAAGTAAGCGAGGACATTCACCATTTTGCTTATAATTGAGCCCACATCCATATTGGAGATGAGGTCCGAGATATCCGATTCACCGCCGCCCGTTGACGGTGTGGAGGGATTTGAGGGAGTTGAGGGCGTGGACGGCGTTGAGGGAGTTGACGGAGTGGAAGGAGTCGAAGGAGTGGACGGGGTCTGGGGCTCGGATGAGCTGCCCGCCGATGAGCCCGACGAAACCGTAAGCGGAACTGTCGCCACAAACTTCCACTGCTGGGCGGGAGTTGTGGTTTTGTTTATAACATAAAGTGTTGCCGTGATATCCGCCTTGCCGTCCGCAACGGCATAAACCTTGCCGGTCTGGTCAACAGTGGCGACAGCGGTGTTGGATGAAGCCCACTGCGGAGAGGTGAAGGAGTTGGAAGCGAAGAGTTTATCGATATTCGCGGCGTTTATTGTGGCTGTGTACTGTGAGGCGTTGCCCACACCGAGAACGGTGTTGGGAGCGTATACCGTAATAACCTGTTTGGAATCCGAAACTGTAACCGAGCCGTCCGCGGGCGGGGTTGTGCCCGGGTCGGAGGGGTCTGTGCCGGGATCCGTGGGAGTTGTGCCCGAACCGGACTTGACATAATAGAAGGACTTGTCAACCTTGCCCGAAATGCCGTTTACACTGCCGTCGGCTGTGTACTGCCACATTACATAGTTGCCGTCGTAATTCGCCTGCTGAGCCCAGGTGGCAAGCCAGATATCGTAGCCGAGAGAGTTGGCGTTGAGCTTGCCCTTGAGCATATCCTTGTTGGAATAAATCATAGGCTTGTAGCCGTTGAGGGCGATTTTGGCGCAGAACGCGTTGTTGACAGCGGTCGCCTCGCTCTTGGTGAGAACGGCATAGTAAAGTCTGCCCGTTTCCATACCCTTATTGTCGACTGCGTATTCAAAGTCGATGGCTATGGGAAGGGTGATGTAACTCTTGAGATTGTTGAGCAGGATAAGGTCAATGACATAAGCCGCTTCCTCCGTGCCTTCCGCGGCGGTTACCGCCTGGCTGAAGAAATAGAGGCCGACATTGAGACCCGCGTTTTTGGCTGCCTTTACATTGGAGACGAAGTTTTCATCCTCCTGAAGAACGCCCTGGGTGTAGCCCCTGAAGCCCGCTCTTATCATAACGTTTTTGACGCCCGCGGCATAGACCTTTGCCCAGTCGATTGTGCCGTTGTGGTACGAAACATCGATTACATCGAGAACATCGTAGCCCTCTTTGAAACGGTCATCGTGAACATATCCGATAACATCGTCGGGAGATTTGCCCGCCGTTTTGCGCAAAGTTGCCGCTTTGTAAGTTTCGGGGTCGTCCGGCTTAGACGCGGCTGACGCGACGGAAGCGGCGCCGAGAAGCACAAGCAGACACAGCAGCACGCTTAAAATCCTTTTTAAATTCTTTTTCATTTTTTGTTTCCTCCGGGTAAAATTCTGAAAATGGATATATTGAAACATAATACGGAAGTATTATACCACATACTGTATAGATTATCAATAGAAAAATATATATTGTTGTTCTTGATTTATTTTTGTAAACGGAGTATGATTCAAATTATAAAGCGAAAGGAGATTTTCTATGATTAATATAGGTCTTTGCGGAACATGGCACGTGCATTTCAACGGCTACGCGAAAGAGGCGCAGGCGTTTGATAATTGCAAACTCACCGCTCTCTGGGACCCGGACGAGAAAGCCGGAAGAGAGGCAGCGGCAAAATTCGGCTGCGAGTTTGAGGGCGAGTACGACAGATTCATAACCCGCGGCGATGTTGACGCTATAATTGTCTGCTCATCAACGGATATGCACAAGGAGCTGATAATCAAGGCGGCGCAGGCGGGCAAGCACGTATTTACCGAAAAGGTGCTCTGCTTCACAAAAGCGGACGCTCTCGAGGTCGCGGACGCGGTAAAAAAGAGCGGTATTAAATTCTGCATTTCGTTCCCGTGGAGAACGCGCGGCGATTTCAACTGCATTAAAGAGATTGTTGATTCGGGCATTCTCGGCGAAATAACCTACTGCCGTATGAGGAACGCCCACAACGGCGCTTCGGCAGGCTGGCTTCCGCAGACATTTTACGATAAAAAGAGCTGCGGCGGCGGAGCGATGATGGACCTCGGCGCGCATTCTATGTATATTCTCAACTGGATTATGGGCGAACCCGTCAAGGCGAGCTCGGCGTTTACGAATATGATGGTTGACTCGGTTGAGGACAACGCCGTTACGGTATTCACCTACAAAAACGGCGCGATAGGAGTCAGCGAAACAGGCTTTGTAACCGGGAACAATCCGTTTGAGTTTGAAATCGCGGGCAAAAACGGCACCGCGCTCATGGGCGGCTTCCTTGACAAGCCCTGCTACAACATAGGCGAGGGCTGGGTTTTCCCGAGAACGGGCAACAATCTGCCCGCCCCGATGAGCACCTGGATTGACTCAATTGAAAACGGCGGCGACTCCCCTTACGGAATAGACGACGCGGTCGCGCTTTCCGCCGTTATGGAGATGGCGTATAAAAACATTTTCTGACAACTAAAATGCAGTTAAGGCAGACTATTGGGTCTGCCTTTTTTTATTCTGTCAATAGCGCCATTTTCTCGAGGCGATATATTCCTTCAATTTCATGCTGTTTTCGGCAACCTTTTCCTCAAGCTCGCTGTTGAGTTCGAGGGCTTCAGTGCCGGCTTTTTTAAGTTCCTTGTAAAAGCTTTCCTCCATGCTTTCCTCAATGTTTTTCGCGAGCTCGTCAATGCTCTTCGTGTTCTGCGGATGATCCTTTATCCATTTGACCGTGTCGCGCAGGGAATCCTCGGCGCTCATCGGCTTGTAGCCGAGTTCCTTCGCCGCTTTTTCATAGGAGAAGTTGCAGTTTTCGCAGATTTTGTTGATTGAAAACGGGGTTAAAACCGGGGGCAGTTTAGCCGCCTTGAAAAGCACTTCAATCATCGGGCAGAGTTTTAACAGAACGGATTTGCTCAGGGCGATTTTGGGAGGATTTTTACCCTCGATTTTAGCGAGAGTGCGGATGAACTCGTCAACGGAGAGTCTGTCTCCGCACAGGAAATAGCATTCGCCGCCCCTGCCCTTTTCGGCGGCGGAAATCATACCTTTTGCGACATCCCTTACATCGACGAAATTGTAGCCGCCGAACCTGAGCGTAACGGGGAAAAGCCCGCTTAAATAAAGCTGGATCATTGTGCACACGCTGTTTGTGCCGTTGTTGTCGTCGGGACCTATACAGCAGCTCGGCTGAACGATGCAGATTTTGAGGTTTTCATCGGATTGCTCTATGCAGTACTGCGTGGCAGCCGCCTTGGATTTTCCGTAGGCGTCGCTGAGTTTTGAGGGGTCGTAACTGCTGAGTTCCCTTATCGGAGCGTTGCCCTTGAGAGGAGGGATGCAGTCAACGGATGACACAAAAACAAGGTTTTTGACACCGCATTTTTTGCAGGCGGTTACAACATTTTTGGTGCCCTCGTAGTTTACCGCCCATACAAGTCTGTCCTTCGTGCCCTCTATATCGACTATACCGGCAACATGATAGACCGTGTCGGCGCCGTCAAACGCCTTTTCGAGACTGCCGTAGTCGGTGACATCGCCCATTACCTTTTCAACGCCGAACTCGTCAAGTTCCTTGCTGTCGCGGCGCAGAAGAGCGCGCACCGTGCCGGGTCTCCGGGACAGCTCGCTTACAAGCGCGAAGCCGACATACCCGCGCGCGCCGGTAACAACGGATACCGGTTCTTTTACTGCCGATTTATCGCTCTTTTTCATTTTACACCTCCGGTATTTTCTGTAACCTCATCAATTCTATAATTTTTATAATTTAATAATGTGAATTTCCGATGAATTAAATATTAACTTTTTTTCCTTTATACAAATTTGGGCTAAACTGCCCGAAATTTAAGAAAAAATTAATCGATGATTGACGCTCTGAATGTTGAATTATATTTATTATATGGTATAATAAAATGGGTATTAATATGGGTATTGCACTTAAAATGCGCAAAATATGGTTTTACAGCAAAGGAGCCGAATAATGAAAAAAGCAATAAGAAAAATCATCTCATTTGTTCTGATTTTCACGCTGACGGCGTCATCGGCGGCGCTGCTCTCGTCAGTCAAAACGGGCGCCTACCCCGGTAGAGTTCCCGTCATCTTCATTTCGGGCGAGGGCACGGAAATCGGAATCAAGCAGGACGACGGCAAGTACAGAATTCTTAAATATCAGGTTGACACCGATAAAATTAAGAAGGCGTTTCTTGACGACCCGAGCGTAATCGTGAAGGCCTCGTTCACTCAAGACTGGACCGAGTTCTCCGACATTCTCGCCGACGTTCTCATTGACACATTCGGCGAGTTCGCCCTCGACGAGAACGGCGAACCCACAAACGGCTCGGAGAGCACATTCAAATACAACAAAAGAACTCTCAAAAACAATTTCACCAACCCGAACGCCAGTCTTTACTCCTACGGCTACAGTTACGACTGGCGTCTGAGCCCCTACGAAAATATGGAAGGTCTGCGCCAGTATATAGACGATGTTCTTGAGGCAACGGGCTGCAACGAATATGTTCTTTACAGCAGATGCGAGGGCGGCTGCCTTTCACTTCTTTATTACGATATGTATAAAGACAACCGTATTTCCGACCTTATTCTCAGCCACACCGCTCTTCTCGGTCTCTCCCCCATAGGTGAAGCATTCAGCGGAAATATTAAGATAGACCCCGAGGCGGTCGAGCGCCTGCTCTATGAAACGGATCTCGGCATAAACTACGAACTGACGGACAACATAACGCTCACGGACGACCTCATCCGCCAGGTGCTCAAGGTGCTCATAGACATTTACGGCGCGGATATGTTCTGCTTTGTTACCACAAACGCTTACCAGCACATTTATGACTATGTAAACGAAAAAATCCTCAAATACACCTTCGGCTCTTTCCCCGGCTACTGGGCAATGGTTGAGGAGCAGTATTACGAGCAGGCGAAGAAGTCAGTCTTCGCCGGCGAAGAGGAAAAATACGCGGGTATGATTGAGAAAATCGACCGCTATTACAACAATATAACGGTGCGCACGGATGAAATCCTTGACGAGATGGAAGCAAACGGCATAAGAATCTGCAACATAATCAAATACGGCAAGCAGATATGCCCCGGCGTTCCCGAAGCGGATATACTCTCCGACCAGCTTGTAAAGGTTCCCCTCGCGAGCTTCGGCGCAACGACTTCGCCGATAACCTCCAAATTCTCTGATAAATACATTCAGGAGGAAGAGGCAAAGGGCAACGGCAAATACATATCCCCCGACAAGCAGATAAACTCCGCCACCTGCAAATACAGAGACACGACCTGGTATGTAAAGAATGTCGGTCACAAGTTCAATCCGAAGTGTATTGAGCCGCTTGTTTTCGCCATAGCGAACGACCACGAATCCACCGTTTTTACCTATGAGGACTACCCGCAGTATTTGTTCTACAGCGAGCCCGAGGAAGAGGGCGGCGAGGGCACTCTCGCCCCGCTTGACCCTGAGATTCACAGAACAAGAATAGACGATTACAACGACAATGTCGGCAACACCTTCATAAGAAAATTCAAGGAAATTTTCAGACCGCTGTTCGTAGTTATCTGCTGGATTGTAAAGGTGTTCGGCGTTCAGCCCAGAGCGGGCAAATAATCACGCTCAGAGGGAGTGATTGATATAAAAACTCTTAAAAAGGCGCTGTGCCTGATTCTTGTACTGTCAATGTGTTTCTGCGCTGCCGCCTGCGGTAAAACAGAAGAAACCGCGACTTTGGAAAACGGCGTTCCCGTTCAGTCATCAACAACAAAAAAAGCTGATTGGAAAGCGCTCTACAAAGATTTCCTCAAAAATCTGACACAGGCGGATGTTGACGCAGACCCGAAGGAATGCAGATTCACGCTCTGTTACATTGACGGCGACAAAATTCCCGAACTTGTTATTTCGCAGGGCAAGGAAACAGATTGTGTCTGCATTGTTGTTACTATAGTAAACGGCGAGATTGCCAACACCGGCCCCTACGGTATGAACGGTGAACTGACATACTACGAAAAGAGCGGCGTTCTGATTGACGAAATCGGCAACGGCACAAACTATATGGAAACAATCTGCTCTCTCGAAAACGGCACGGTAGCGGTGCTGTTTGAAGGTTCAATGAGAGTTATAAACGGCAGGGAGAACCACTATGTTGAGGAAAAGCTCCTCACCGAAGAGCAGTATAACGCAGTGCGCAACAAATACATACCGAAGGATTTCGCCGAAAAGACGGTTACATTCGATAAATGCTTTGAGATGACTGAAGAAAGCATTGACAAAAACGTAAAATAAACGCATACAAAAAAGCCATACGGCACCGCGCCGTATGGCTTTGCTTTTTGTTTTGATTAACCCTGACCTTTTATAAGCCCTTCAATGAAGTGCCATACATCGGTTTTGGTAAACCAGACTATGAAATTCGCGAGTATTTCGAGAAAATACACTTCAATCTGCGAGCCCATGGTGTAGCCCGTATCGCTGGTAAGCCCCCTGTATGTGTTCGCCCCGTCATAGCTTAAGCAGAACACATTTACCGACCAGGGGCTGAGAGTCTGTGTGAGTTTGTTGCCCGTTACAAGGAGCTTCTGATAGCGCGGAGTCACAAGATTGCTCAGCGTTCCCGTGCGGTTTGAGAGATTGAAAAGACCGCTTCCGACATATCTCTGCTCGACCGATGCGTCAAGCTTGTAAGTGCCGTCAAAATCCACCTCGAGTTTTCTCGACTCGTCCGAAATGTTGACAACAGCCACATAAATCTGCTTGTTCTCCTCGTCAACGCTTACCGCCTGATAGATATTTTCACTGTTGCCGGTAAGTTCGCTTTTGAGAACTGCCGTGCCCGTGTTGTTCATAAAGAGCTGCTGAACATAGTAGCTCGGCGTGCGCACAACCTGGTCCGATGTAAACCATATAAGATTGGGCGCCCACTGTGTATAGCCCTCTCGCGCGAAAAGCGGAGCGTAGCACGCCATTTCAACTATATCGCCGTTTCGCACGAGGTTTGTCATATGCACGCCCTCGTGAACGGCAACCTGCAGATTGTTCTTGGTAATCTGCTCGCCGCCTTCTCTGTGAACGGCATATTCGCCCACAAACACCTTCGCGCCGTCACGCGGGTAGCTGTCATATTTTTCGGCGTTGGCGAACACCCACCAGGTGGGAACATAGTAATGCTCATCGACTATTGTGTCGGTATATTTCTCGTTTATAATTTCCCAGGCATATTCGTGTTCCTTGCCGTCCGCCCAAGCGCCCGCGGAGGAGATTATCGTTATATCGGGATACGCCTCTTTGACGGCGTTGTAGATTACATCGAACCTCTCCCAGTAGTCCTCCATCCAGTTTTCGTTGCCCACGGCGAGATATTTCATATTGAACGGTTCGGGATGCCCGTTCTGTGCTCTCACGGCGCCCCATTCGGTGTCGGTTGAGCCGTTGGCGTATTCTATAAGGTCGAGTATATCCTGAATGTGATTGTTCATCTCTTCGCTGCCGAGCTCATATTTCCAGTCGCCCCTGCCCTGGCACATAAGACCCGCGTGAACAACGGGGAGCGGCTCGCATTCAAGATAATCGCACAGGCAGAAATACTCGTAAAATCCGACAGCCATACTCTGGTTGTAGCCCCAGAGATTGGGAATCTGATGTCTCTGCTCAAGAGGGCCTATTGTGTATTTCCAGTTGTAGGCGTATTCCCAGTCATAGGCGCCCTCCGCGACACAGCCGCCGGGGAAGCGCATGAACGCGGGGTTGAGATCCTTGAGCGCCTTCACAAGATCGGCACGCAGGGTGGAATACTGCCACATACTGTCGCCGTAACCGAAGGATGACTGAGAAACAAGCTCAAAGAAATCGACCTCGTCACCCTCGGGAATTGTAAGTTTAAGAACGGTATATGCCCTCGCGGAGGGTTTTACCTCGGCTGAAAGTTTGCTGAAATCCGAGCCGATTGTGAAATCGCCGTTTGCTACACTCTTGCCGTTTTCATTGATGAAAGACCAGGCAATCAGATCGCCCTGATTTCCCCTTGCGTAGAATGAAAAATCGTAGGTTTCGCCCTTTTTGAGGAGGATGCCGAACTGACTTTCGCCGTCCGGATAGCCGTGGTTGAGAACGGTGCTCGCCCTTGTGGCGTGGAGATAGGTCGGGTTGTTCTCATTCATCGGAGCGTCCCTGTAGGGCCACGCCTCGCCTTCGGTTACCTCCCAGCCCGTCATTCTGCAGTCGTAGTCGGGAGCCCAGGCGAGCCGCTGCTCAAAGGAATTGTTCCTGATGAGGTTTGAACTCAAGCCCCCGTCGGCGGAGAAGTTTATATCCTCAAAGAAAATCCCGAACATGTTGTCGCTGATTTTCGTTGAGCCGTCTTTTGCGTTGACGGTGATTTTCGCCGCGCCCGATTCAGCCGAAGCGGGAATGTGAGCAACCGCCGTAAAAATGAGTGTCGCCGCAAGCAGTATGCTTACGATTGTTTTTGTTTTTTTCATCCGGCACCTCTCAGAATTTAAGATAACAGATTAATTATATCGTTATTATTTTTCGCAGTTTCTGTAATGAACGGGATTGTAGTCGCCGTCCGCGGAGATGAGGAACACGGTGTGGCCCTGAAGCCAGTCCTTCTCGGGGGCGTCGAACTTGCTCGCCATTGAATATGAGCCGTAGCCCGAGGGTTGCATATAACTTAAATAAACGCCGTCGCAGTCGAGCGCGAAATCGTTGAGATGGTCGTGGCCGAAGAACACCTTTGTTGTTGAACCGCATTCCTTTATCGCCGCGAACATACCGGAGTCGAAGCCGGACGCGCACACTCCCTCACGCTTGTCGCCGAGGAGGAAGGCGCCTTCGCCGTTTTCAATCTTTTCCGCCTGCTCCCTCATCTGAGGAAGCGGAATGTGCATAATGACCGTTGATTTGAAATCACCGTATTTCTCTTTATTCGCGGCTATAACGCCCTTATACCACTCAACCTGCGAGGTCTTTACTCCGTCGTAGGGGTCCTCACTCTCGGGAACGCCGTACTGCGCTTTTGTTTCGCTGTCCATATGCCTGCCGCTGTCCATAAGCACAAAGGTATGGCGCAGAGTGTTGTCGGCATTGAGAATGTTGATATAGTAATTGCCGTCGCCCCATATATCATCGGGGCCCTCAAGCATAAGGCAGTGCTCGTAGGACGAGAAAATCGAAATCATTTCAGGGCGGGAGATTGACCAGCTGTTGTCGCCCTCGTGGTTGCCGAGCACGGCAGCCCAGTAAACACCGAGGTTTTCAAGCATCTGCGCGAACTGGTGCGACCTTTTTCTGTTCATGCCGGAGGTGACATTGTCGCCGCCGAAAATAACGAGGTCGGGCTTTTCGCGGCGGATATTGTCAACTATGTTTTCGAGCGTGACATTCGAGGTTTTGTTCTTGCCGTCAAGGTGGGTATCTGTGAAGGTTATAACCTTGAATTCACCGTCCGACGCTTTCTTTACCGTGTAGCCGTCGTCCGCTTTGGAGACAATTTCAACATCGCTTCCGATCTTTTCGAGCGACTTGATATCGTAGCTGAAATTGTGCGGAAGGAAGGCGTAGGTTACGCACCCGCCCGCGATAATGACGGCGAGCAGAGCGCAAAGCGTAATTTTAAGCCATTTTTTCATAACAGAACCTCCTGATTATTTCCCGGAAAGTCCGGCTATATCCTTAATGTATTTGTCCGCTGATTCGAGAGAGGACACAAGGCACGCGGATTTCGCGCCCTCAAGGCGGAACACGGGTATGCTCTCGAGCGGAGCGCGGTAGTTTTTGAGCCACCTGCCGCCCTCGTATTCTTTGCCGCTGAAAATATCAATCCACTTGCCTTTGGGCAGATAGATGTTGCGCTTTTTGCGGCGCTTTAAAACGGGAGCCACAAGCAGGCCGCAGCCGAGCATATACTCGTCCTCGATATCGAAAACGTTTTTGTCCGACGGGTCGTGGAAAATGAGGTGGCGCATAAGCGGTATTCCCGTAACGCAGGTAACGGACGCCTGCTCGATTATATAGGGTTTGAGGCATTCGTGCAGGTTGGAATAGGCGCGGTAAACCGCCTTTGTGTGCTCGTCGAAATCGTAGGGCCTTTTCACATTGCCGTGAGTCTGAATATTCGCCGAAAAAGCTGTGAACTCAAGACCTCTTATAAATACTTTATCCTCGTGCTTTTTGTCGTAGAGATTGAACGACGCGCGGTAGCCCGCCATATCCCAGCTGACAAACGGCACGCCCGAAAAGCCGAGTGAAAGAACCGCCCTTATGACAGGCTTGAGAAAATAGAACTCTCTTCTCTGGTCGCCCGCCCACACGAAGGGATAGCGCTGGGCGCCGATTGAGCCGCCGCGTGAGAAATTCACTCCCCCGCAGCTCTTAGTGTTGAACCGGCGGTACTGAAGCGTGTTGTATAAAGTCGGATACCAGTGATGCGCGCCCGCGGGGTTTCTGCCGTCGGCGAATTTTATTGAAGGGTCGTCGGGGAACTGCTCGCAGAAATCGATTTTCGCGCCTTCAATGCCTATATCGTTTATGTAGCCGTTCCAGTAATCTCTCCACTTTTCCCTGCTTCGCTCACTTGTGAGGTCAATGCAGCGCATCTTTTTCTTGTTGAAATTGTCAACAAGATTGAAGGAACTTGTTTCGCTTAAATATGTGCCCTCGTCGGAATTGACGGCGTAGGAATCGTCAAGCCCGAAATACTCCTCGCTTTTGTCGGGGAATCTGCCGCACTGCTCATATACCATGGCGTATTTGCCCTCGGAATGAACGCGGTCGCATATTTCCTTGAGTTCGGGCAGGTTTTCCGTTTTATACGGTCGGAAGCCCTCGAGTATGACGGCGTCCCACGGGAAGCCCTCTTTCTTCATCGCTTCCATCATGGCGAACACGCCCTCTTTGGTCTGAAATTCGGGATGATAGCGGCAGACGAGGGTGCCGAACGACCACTCGGGAGGCATTGGCGCAAAGCCCGTAAGGCGGCAGTAGGCGGAAAGGATATCTGCGGGAGTGTCGCCCGTGAAAATATATAAATCGAGCGGAGCGCCGAACTGCCCGACAGTCAGGGTTTTCTTATTCGATGAGCAGATGTCTAAGGCGGTGCGCTCATATCTGTTGAAAAGCAGAGCGTTGCAGGCGGATGACATAAGGAAGGGAATCGGTATATAACTGTTGCCCTTGGTCTGACACCAGCGGTCCACGGCGTAAATGTTCACCTTTTTGCCGCGTTGATTCACGGCGTCAAAGCGCTCGCCCGTGCCGTAGAATCTTTCATCGGGTAGGGCGGCGAAACTCACCGTTACGCTGTTTTCCGCTTTGTTTATATCGGTTATTTTTCTGACGGGGCGCGAGTTTTTGTCAAAAAAGATTACTGCGTTTCCGCTTATCTCAACGGCAGTGCCGTCGCCAGAAACAAAGCGTTTTTTACCGTCCGTTTCAACCGTTTCAAACGGAAGTGGTTCTTTTTCATACTCCTCGCCCAGATCTTTCGCAAGAGTCTGGGCGGCGCCCATATCGTCAAACGATGAGCCGGATTTGCTCTGCACCCGCCACACGCCGCTGTCAGCGAGGGAAAGGCGCAGGTCAACGCCTTTGAAACTGAATTCCGTAGTCAGCCGATTATTCATCGCCTTCACCGCTTTCATTGCTTTCGCTGTCTTCATAGCTTTCGCTCTCCGGGCCGTCTTCCAACTGTTCGAGTTTTTCATCTCTCAGAGCGCGCATTTCAAGAAGTTCGGCGTAGATGGCTTCCTTCTTTTTGCCGCTGTAATTGTCAAACAGGAAGCAGAGAGCGGGCAGCAGACTGCCTATAAGTCCGCACAGGGAGACCATGGCGTAAATGCCCCTCAGAGTGCGCGGAGTCTGGATTGCCTCCTCCCCCGTTTCCATATTTTTGGAACGGTAGCCGATAACGGCAAGAAGACCGTTTGTGAGGTTGACCTTTATGAGCGAGGTTATTTTCGCCACAATATTCTGCGCCGCGCACAGCAGACCGTCGCTTCTTACGGGAACGCCGTATTTTTTCTCGGAATACCATTCCATATAATCCGTGGAGTCGCCCACTATAATCCTGCGGGCGGCGCCCTGGGCGGCGTTGGGCATGCCGGCGAAGGCGATGCATATTCCGGGGATGTATCTGAGTTTTCTTACTCTGTCGAGATTGAACTTTATGTTGAACGAGGAAATAATCGTGTAGAAAAACGCGGTGTAGTAATATCCGCCCGAGAGCATTGCCTTGGCGGAAATCTTTTTGCCCACGAAGGGCACGGCCATAAGGCCGACATACGAGAGAGCGCCGCTTATGCTTTCCACAATCGTCTTCATCGGAAGGTCGTCAAAGGTATTTTTGTAGAGGTAAATCAGTGTGTCGTAGGTGACTTTTCTGATTGTTTCGAAAATGTTGGATATCATAAGCACCATAAACGGTCTGTTGTGAAGCAGGGCGAGAACGGTGTCCTTGTTCCAGTTTACCTTCTCCTCGTTTTTGTCCTCTGAGGGCGTAAAGAAACTGACTCTTTCCTCGATGGTCATATACGGGGCGTACATTGCGGCAACGCCTATAACGCAGAAGCCCAGCGCAACGAAGAAATAACTCCACTGCTCCCTCGCGGGGGTTTTCTGCAGGCCCACAACAACCGGTATAACGCCGCCCGGCAGAAGCGAGCCGAGAGTGGCGGCAATGGATTCAAAAGTGAAAAACTTTTTACGGTCCGACGGGTCGGAAACCATTTTAAGACCGAGCGATGCGAGAGCTATGTCATAAAAGGTATCCGCTATCGAGAAAAAGATGCTTAAAAACAGAGTCCATATAAAATTGTACATGGCGCTGTGCGTGGGAACAATAAAAAGGAGCATGGATGTAATCGCGAACGGAACGGGGGTTACAAAAAGCGCGGTGCGCAGGTTGCTCCTTTTTCTGTTTTTAATCGGCATATCATAAAGAGCGCCCGCCACGGGAGGAACAATAAAGCTGAGAATGGTACTGATATTGTCCTTTACCGCGGACATGCCGTTGGTAAGACCGGCATAGTCTCTGCCGAAGTTTCCGGCAAAGGTGCCTATGCTGTCCTGCCCCATGGCGTTGCCGAAAATACCGCCCGCGTAACCGAGCTGTTCTTTGATTGAAACAGATTCGTTGTCGAGATATGTGCGTTTGAGACCGACCAGACCGGATTTGACCGCAGATTTAACCGACATACTGCTCACCTTTCTTTTTTATGGATAATTCAATATTAACATATTAATTGTAGAGTTGCAACAAAACAGCGCATAAAATATTGACTCAAATGTATAAATGTTATAAAGTTAAATAAAATATTCGAAGGATTATTCAGTATTCGGAGGCGAAGTATGCAGAAAGTTGCGCTTGTTACGGGCGGCACATCGGGAATCGGGAAGGAAACCGCGCTTGAGCTTGTGAGACGCGGCTGCAGGGTTTATGAACTCAGCCGCAGGGAGCAGGGCGTTGAAGGAATGGTTCATATACCGACCGATATCACCGACACAGACGCGGTTGAAAAGGCGATTGACACCGTAATTGAAAATGAGGGAAAAATCGATATTGTAGTAAACAACGCGGGTTTCGGCATTTCCGGCGCTATTGAATACACCGATGTAAGCGAAGCGAAAAAGCTTTTTGACGTGAACTTTTTCGGAATGGTCGCCGTAAACCGCAAGGTTCTGCCGGTTATGCACAGACAGGGTTACGGAAGAATAGTCAATTTAAGCAGCGTCGGGGCGCCTGTCGCCCTGCCGTTTCAGGCATATTATTCGGCGAGCAAGGCGGGTGTGAACAGCTACACCCTCGCGCTCGCAAACGAGGTGCGCCCCTACGGAATAACCGTGTGCGCGGTTCAGCCGGGCGATATAAGCACGGGCTTTACCGACGCGAGGGAGAAATCAACAAAAGGCGATGACGCCTACGGCGGAAGAATAGAAAAGAGCGTTTCCAGAATGGAGCACGATGAGAGAAACGGGATGTCCCCTGCCGTTGCGGGAAAATTCATCGCGGACAAGGCGCTGAGAAAAAAGGTAAAACCGGTTTACACAATCGGCGCGTCATATAAAGCGGTTGTCACCCTTGTTAAGATTCTGCCGGTATCGCTGGTGAATAAAATAATCGGCACGATATACGCCTGACGCGCAAACCGTGCCGGAATAACCGCTTTATATAAATATTTTTTAAAAAACACTTGCAAAAGGCGTAAAACTGTGTTATTATACCTTTCGCTATCCGGGTGTGGCGCAGTTGGGAGCGCGCTTGACTGGGGGTCAAGAGGCCGTGAGTTCAAGTCTCGCCACTCGGACCATCGCTCAAATCCTTATCTATCAAGGGTTTGAGCGACTTTTTTTGCTCATCGCGCGACCAGTAGCTACCAAAAAAAATGGCCGTAGCTACCAAATTAGCTACCAAAAAGCTACCATTTTAGCTACCACTCTGACTAAATACCAAGGTGTCATTTTGGTCAGTTTTCACAATCCGAAAAGTTAAAAACCTAGCTCATAATTCGCAAATATGGAAGCTAAAACTTAAATGCATTCATCAGCTCTTTTTTTCTGGACTGATCAAGATGCCCATAAATATTCGCTGTGGTTTCTATATCCGCATGTCCCAACCATTCCTGAACATCTTTAAGCTGAAATCCCTTGCTCATCAGTAAACTTGCACAGCTGTGCCTTAAGTCATGAAACCTAATTGGCGGTAGTCCGTATTTTTTGAGTAAGCCAACAAAACGTCTTGTTATCTGATCCGGGTTGAACATTGTTCCATCAGGCCATTTGAAAATATAATCATTTTCAGTATAATTTTCTTTATACTTCAAACGATTCTTATTCTCCTCCTCTCTTAAGTTAAGGAGGAGATTTTCTATTTCCTTGGACATCGGAAACGTTCTAAAGCTGCTGTCAGTCTTGGTCCTGTCTTTCTCAACAATCTTATTTGTTCTGACTACAGTGTGTTTGATAGTAACTAATTTGTTCTCAAAATCTACGCTATCCCACTTAAGGCCTAAAACTTCACTTCTTCGAAGACCATACAGTACGGTTACATATATTATGTTATATATATAATCGCCTTTGATCTTTTCAAAGAGTTCTGTCAGTTGTTCTTCGTTATAAAACGTGGGGAGCCGTCTTGTTTGTTTTGGCAATACTATGAACTCACTGGGATCGTCAATTATTAACCTCTGCATCCTGGCATCTTTTAAAATGAGCCTCAAAGTAATCTTTAGTTTCTTAAGTGAAGTAGGACACAACGGCTTCTTATCCTTAGTTCTCTCATAATCAACAAATTCCTGAAGAATATGGTAGTCTATATCTTCCAGATACGTTTTTGTTTCTTTAAAATAAGGAATAATATAGTTGCTACAAATATTATGATAGAAATAATCAGTCACTTCGTCTGTCCTGGCTTCATTCTCTTTCTTTTTCATCCATTCGTTTACAAATGATGAAAACAAAGTCTTATTCTTGTCAGCCTTAATACTAATAGTTTTATTTGAGGTTTGGAATGTTTCTACTTCAATCGGCTTGGCTTCTAAATACATCTTTATTTCATTCTCAAGAATGCTTTGTGCAGCAGATTCATTTTCCGGTTTGAATTCAAGTCCGGTTTTAACATATTTTTTCGCCCATTTACCGTTTGTGTTTTTAACATTAAACACTGCATAGTACTTGCCATATCTTTCTATGAGGCTGCCTTTCAACTATCATTCTCCTTTCCTGGCTAAGTATGGCCTCACACAGAATCGTGCTACATTCGTTATTATGTCATAAGTCGCCATACTTAGCAAGGTTAATAAATGTATTCATTTTAAATACATTTATCTTTAAAGGAAGATGTTTTGACTTTTGTGTCTATCTTTTTCTTGTTTTCTTCGAGTTTTGCCAACATTGAAGGCTTTGCTCTTGCTACAGCATCCTCGGGAATTCTATCTTTTTTATCCCAATTCTTGGCTGTATCATAAACTTCGACCTTTTCAGCCATGTTTCTTGCAACTGCAAGGGGAACCAGACCTTTATCAGCCAGTTTCTGAAAATATAAGTCCTGATTATGCATGGGGAAACCGCACATCGGGATTCTCGTTTCAGTTCCTTCCATCAATCTGCCGGTAAGAACAAGATCAAGAGCATCGGCAACCTTCTTTGCGTCTTCTCCGAAGGCTTCATAAAACTCGCCGACCTGTATAAAACAGATATGTTCGGGATAGTGTTCTTTAACCACGTTATATCGGTTCAACGGATTTTTAGGCAAACCTTCAATCTGCAAATCTTTCGGTTTATCATTGCCGAGCCACAGATTATATATTTCGTCATAACTTACCGACATCCTGTCGGAAAGTTCAGCAAAGATCCGTTCTCTGACCACAGAATCTCCGACTCCGACTGCTTCATAGAGGTTATCTCCGTTTTGAAGCACGGTAACAATTTCATTGAATTTTAAATCAGCGTTGATTCTTTCACCTAAATCGTCATCGGGATACTTTTCGCAATACCAGTCTTTTACGGATTCGTCCATTACATAGAATCGTTCCGGGTGCATTATTCTTTCAACTTTGACGGATATCTCATCATCGTCAAAAACTACACCTTCGAGCCAGTCTTCGGTTTCATTCCAGCTTTTGAATGTTGCCATTGCTCCATCACCGTTGAATACAAGATAGTCATCATAACTGTCTATCTCGTTATATTCATAACCGGCGGCTCTCATAGCATCCATTATCATTTCTTTCTTATCAGCAGATATTTCGGGAGCTGATTTCATCTGTTCAAGCTCCGCTTTTTCTTTTTCATTTAGATATCTGTCGGATTTTATAAGCGCATCTATCTTCTTTGACACATCGTTCCAGGATAACCTTACCGATGTGGCTTTGCCCTTAGTGAGAATAACGCCTTTGGCATCGTGGCTCTCGCCGCTGTGATTGGCTCCGGAAACGGCATGGCTTCTGCCGCCGGTTCCATATTCGTTCTTCAAAAAATCGGCTCTCGCTTTATTCTCTTTATTATTCTCAAAGAATTCAGCTATTCTCAGCTTGCCCTGACTCACACCGCTGCCGCCGCATAGAGTCTGATCAATCTCATC
>JAEEGL012060847.1_pt1 | contig 43245 bp, 29 predicted proteins | sample 9134231 | NCBI WGS metagenome assembly JAEEGL01 (sample SAMN16246548, study PRJNA631951) | gut metagenome | biome: gut microbiome; feature: rumen; material: fiber-attached | host: Bos | place: Iran: Karaj | collected 2018-10
TAGAAAAACTCCTTAATCATTACTCTGACAGCTGGTTAAGCTTTGGTGATCCCGTCAAAGAATTTCTCGCATCCGATCATAACAAAGAATGCCATTTTATGCGAGAAGATTTCATAATGATTCAGTTGTTCTTGTAAAAATTGCGATCCATTTCGTACAACACTACACTAAAAATGCAGTAAATTGTCGCCCCGCGATCCGATTTGAAGTGATACCACTGAAAAATCCGCTTTGCGGATGAAATCGCTGCGTTGATGAAATCCGAACTGCTATCTTAATTAAGATGACAGCTTTTTTTATTTTTTATAATCCAAAATTTATAACATACAAAATATTAACATCTTATTATTGATTAGACTTTCCGAAATTGGTATAATGAAAAAGTAAAATAAAAGAAAGAGTTAAATTATGAAAACGATTACTCAGGGCAGGTTCAAGGGAGAAAGAGCGCTCTTCGGCTCAAATGATCTTATTATTAACGACAGCGTCTTTGAGGACGGAGAATCTCCGCTCAAGGAAAGCGGAAATATAGAGCTCAAAAACTGCCTTTTCAGATGGAAATATCCGCTATGGTACTGCAAAAACGTATCTGCTAAAAACTGCATATGGTTTGAAATGGCGCGCGCGGGCGTCTGGTATTCGGAAAATCTGAACATCAAAGACACCGAAATAGAAGCGCCGAAGAATTTCAGACGCTGCAATAACGTTACGCTGAAAAACGTACATTTTTATAACGCCGAGGAAACGCTGTGGCACTGCGACGGTGTGAAACTGTATAACGTTAACGCGGCTAAAGCACCGTATTTCTGCATGAACAGTAAAAACATAAATATTGACGGTCTTTCGCTTGACGGCAACTACTCTTTTGACGGAGCTGAAAACGTCGTTATCAAAAACAGCCGTCTCATAACAAAAGACGCGTTCTGGAACAGTAAAAACATTACGGTGTCCGACAGCTTCATATCGGGCGAATATCTCGGCTGGAATTCAAAAAACCTTACGCTTATCAACTGTACGATTGAGAGTCTGCAGGGAATGTGCTATATCGAAAACCTGAAAATGATAAACTGTAAGCTTATAAATACAACTTTATCGTTTGAATATTCCGACGTTGACGCGGAGCTTACCGGGTGCGCCGACAGCGTTTTCAATCCCAAAAGCGGAAAAATAAAAGCCGAGCATATCGGAAAACTGATAATCGAGAGCGATAAAGTCGATCCGGATAAGACCGTAATAATATGCGATCAAATAGATGAAAAACTGGACAAACCGGAGTGGATTGTATGAAATACGATTTTGATAAAGTCATTGACAGAAGAAATACTGACAGCATTAAATGGAAGGTAGCGGAAAACGAGCTTCCGATGTGGGTAGCGGATATGGACTTTGCGACCGCACCTGAGGTTCGCGACGTACTTGTCGAGCGCGCCAGGCACGGAGTATTCGGATATACGGATATAACGGATGAGTGGAAGGACGCATATAAAGGCTGGTGGGGCAGACGTTACGGCTTTGAGATCAAGTCTGACGGACTCATATTCTGCACGGGTGTCGTCGCGGCTCTTTCAAGCATTGTGAGAAAACTTGCCACACCTAACGAAAACGTACTTGTGCAGACGCCGGTTTATAACTGTTTTTTCTCAAGCATTGTCAACAACGGATGCAGAGTTGCCGAAAATAAACTTATCTATAACGGTACGGGATATCATATTGATTTTAAAGACCTTGAACAAAAGCTGTCGGATCCGCAGACGTCCTTGATGATACTCTGCAACCCTCACAACCCCGTAGGCAAAATATGGGACAAAGAAACGCTTTCACATATCGGAGAGCTTTGTTATAAACATCACGTTACGGTCGTATCCGACGAGATACACTGCGATATAACAGAACCGGGGATAAATTACGTACCGTATCTGTCCGCATCAGAGCTCAACAGAAAAACCGGTGTAATGCTTATGGCGCCTACAAAAACCTTCAATTTAGCCGGTATCAAAACGTCCGCGGTATATACGGAAGATCCCGTTCTGTTCCATAAGATATGGCGCGGAATTAATACGGACGAGGTGGGAGAACCAAACGCTTTTGCGACCGTCGGCGCAATCGCCGCTTACAGTAAAGGCGGAGAATGGGCCGATGAAATGCGCCGTTATGTTTTCGAGAACAAAAAGATCGTCGAGGATTATATAAAAGGTAATATTCCTTGTATCAAAGCGATTCACGGTCAGGCGACTTATCTTATGTGGCTCGACGTCTCTATGGTCGGCAAAAGCCGCGACGTCGCAGACTTTATCCGAAAAAAAACCGGTTTGTTTCTTACCGCCGGTTCCGTCTACGGCGAAAACGGAGACGGTTTTTTGAGACTGAACGTGGCGGCGCCGAAAAAGCTGTTATACGACGGTCTGGAGCGGCTTAAAAACGGTATTGAAAAGTACGTAAACAGATAATAAAAAAAGGAACGCGTCTCTTGCGCATTCCTTTTTTCTTATTCTTCGGCACACGCTTCCTTTATCACCGCCAACGCTTCATACAACAGATCCTTCGGTATGTTCAGGGCGGGGAGGAGACGTACTTTATCGTGCGCGGTAAGGCATAATACGCCTTTTTTGAGGCAATCGTTTACAACGTCGGAAACGTTGCGTTCAGTTATTATACCGACCATCAGACCGAGTCCGACGACCTTTACGATGCCTTTTGCGCCCGTAAGTTCTTTTTTTATTATTTCTCCTTTTTCCGTAACTTCGGAAAGAAGCTTATCGTCTATCTGAGATAAAACGTAATTTGCGGCGGCGCAGCATACGGGATTTCCGCCGAACGTTGATCCGTGGTCGCCGTATCCCAACACGTTCTGCACCTTTTCTGACATCATCGTCGCACCGAGCGGCAGGCCGCCTGCAAGTCCTTTCGCCGTGGATACTATATCAGGCGTAAGTCCGTAATTCATATAAGAATACATTTTTCCCGTGCGTCCGTTCCCGGTCTGCACCTCGTCGACGATAGTCAGTATCTTGTGATACCCGGCAAACGAGAAAAGCTCGTGAACGTAATCGTAATCAAGTGGTACTACGCCGCCTTCGCCCTGTATACATTCGATCATGAACGCGGCTACTTTATATTTTGCGGCTATCGCCTCAAGTTCGTAAATACTTTCCGCCGTCGCATGGACAAATCCGGGAGTCAGCGGCTGGAAATCTTCATGAAATTTCGGCTGTCCGGTTGCGGCGAGCGTCGTCAACGTTCTGCCGTGAAAGCTGTTGTTGAGCGTTACGACCGTACTGTAATCGCTTCCTTTAACCTGAGCGGCGTATTTACGCGCGACCTTTATTGCGCATTCGTTTGCCTCGGCGCCGGAATTCGAAAAAAACACTTTTTTGAATCCGGTACGCTTGCAGAGTTCTTCAGCCAGAAGCGCGCACGGCTCCGTATAATAAAGATTCGACGTGTGCTGAAGCTTCATCACCTGTTCCGTGACTGCTTTTACCCAGCCGTCGTCACATATACCGAGAGACGTGACGCCTATACCCGCACCCATATCTATATATTTTTTACCGTCCGTTCCGTAAAGTACCGAACCCTTCCCGTGTGTGAATTCCACCGGGAAACGGTTATATGTGTTTGCCACGTATTGTTTATCAAGTTCTGTAATACTCATAATATTTTACCCGTTACCATTGTTCCGGCGCCTTCGTCCGTTAAAAGCTCCATAAGTATGGAGTGGGGAATGCGCCCGTCCATTATTACTACGTTTGATACGCCCATACCAAGCGCGTGCGTACAGCAGTCTACTTTTGGTATCATACCTCCCGAGATAACGCCCGATCTCTTCAGTTCATCCGCCTGCTCCGGCGTGATCTTCGGTATGAGAGATCCCGGATCGTCCTTATCTTTCAGAATACCCGCAGTATCCGTCATCATTATAAGTCTTTCTGCTTTCAGTGCTCCCGCGATATATGCCGCAGCCGTGTCTCCGTTTATGTTATACGTGCTCCCGTCGTCTCCGCATCCTATCGTTGAAATAACGGGGATATATCCCGATTCAAGCAGATCTGACACGGGTTTAATGTTGACTTCCGTTATTTTTCCTACGTATCCGAGGTTCGGATCAAGCGTTTCTACTCTGATAAGTCTTCCGTCAACGCCCGACAAGCCTACGGCGTTTCCGCCTTTCAATTCAAGGAGCTTGACGAGAGTTTTATTGACCTTTCCCGCAAGCACCATCTGAACGATGTCCGCGGTCTCCGCGTCGGTAATACGCAGACCGTTATAAAACTCGGGTTTTTTATTGAGCTTTACCATAAGCTCACTTATTTCGGGACCGCCGCCGTGGACGAGTACGACTTTTATACCTATAAGCCATAAAAGAACTATATCCTCCATGACCTGTTCTTTCAATGCGTCGCTTACCATTGCACCGCCGCCGTATTTTATCACAACGGTTTTGCCGTTGTATTTTTTGATATACGGCAGAGCCTCCGTCAGTATCTGCGCGCGCTCCGAATTAGATAAATGTGACATATAACCACCTCTTATGTGCGATAATCGCCGTTGATCTTCACGTAATCGTACGTAAGATCGCAGCCCCACGCCTTTGAAGAAAATCCGCCGTCGTTCAAGACTACGAGAATATCTATCTCATCCTCAGACAGTATTTTTTTCGCATTCTCTTCGGAGAATATAACTCCGGATCCGTTTTTGCATACGTCTATGACGCCCGCTGAGCTTTTGAAAGATACGTCTATTTTATCCGTGTCCACGTCTGCTCCCGAATAGCCTATAGCGCAGAGAACGCGTCCCCAGTTTGCGTCGGCGCCGAACATCGCGGCTTTCAGCAGAGAAGAGCATACGACGCTTTTTGCCACAGTCTTTGCGTCGTTAAGAGTTTTCGCTCCTGTCACCGTGCATTCAAGCAGCTTTGTCGCGCCTTCACCGTCGCCCGCTATCATCCTGCAAAGAGTGACGGTAACGGAATTCAGCGCTTTCATGAAAATAGAAAAATCATCGTCTTCTTTATTTATCTCGTCGTTTCCCGCAAGCCCGTTTGCAAGCACTGCGACCATATCGTTTGTGGAAGTATCGCCGTCGATGCTCAGCATATTGAACGTGTTCTGTATATCGGTCGACAGCGCTTTCTGCAGCATTTCCGGGGAAATATTAACGTCGCTTGTTATGAAAACGAGCATCGTTGCCATATTCGGGTGTATCATCCCGCTGCCCTTTGCCATACCTCCTAATCTGCACGTTTTGCCGCCGATCACAAATTCAACCGCGACTTCTTTTTTTACCGTATCCGTCGTCATTATCCCTTCGGCCGCATCATCGCATCCGTTTACTGATAACGCTTTTACAAGCGGACCGATCCCTTTTTCAAAGGGTTCTATGCTCATCCTCTGACCTATTACGCCGGTCGATGCGACGATAATATCGTCTTTATCAACTCCGAGCTGTTCTGAAAGAAGAGAACAGGTCTGCTCCGCTATTTCGATACCGTTTGAATTGCAGGTGTTGGCGTTGCCGCTGTTGCAGATAACGGCTTGTGCGACGCCGTTTTCCAAATGGTTTTTTGTTACCTTAAGCGGCGCTCCTTTAACGAGATTTGTGGTATAGACCGCCGCGGCGGAAGCTTTGACCGAGCTGTATATCAAAGCGAGATCTTTTTTGTCTTTATTACGGCGGATCCCGCAGTGCACTCCGCTTGCGGTAAAGCCTTTTGCGGCGCATACGCCGCCTGAAACGAATTTCATATTATCAGTCCCTCTGTTTCGTCTTTATCGAGAATTATGTTCATGTTTTGTATCGCCGCGCCGGATGCGCCCTTTCCGAGATTGTCAAACGTTGCGCAAAGTACGGCTCTTTCATTATTTCCGTATACAGAAACGACCATTTTATCCGTATCTGACAGGGCGTTTGCGGATAAAAAGCCTCCGTCCGATACGTCCCTGTAATCTATAACTTTTGTGTGATACGTATGAGAGTATATTTTTTTTACCGTCTCTAAATCCGTATTGAATATCGGTACCGTTACCTGCATACCCGAATAAAACGGTGCGACGACCGGGCAGAAAACGGGAGCGTGATCAAGACCGCAAACTGCTTTCATCTCCGGAAGATGCTTATGCGTCTGAGACAGACCGTACTGTCTCGGCGCTTCATATTCCGCATCTTTTTTTACGTCTTCATATTCCGCTATCATTTTCTTTCCGCCGCCTGAATATCCCGTAAGAGAGAAGCACGATAACAAAGAGGATTTATCTATTATCCCGTTTGATACGAGCGGAGCGACAAGCGCCGTAAAACCGCTTGCATGACAGCCCGGATTCGCGATCCTTTTTGATCTTCTGATTTTCTCCCTTTGTCCGTATAATTCAGGAAAACCGTAGACCCAGCCGTCCGCTGTCCTGTGCGCGGTAGACGTATCTATGATGACCGTGTTTTCGTCAGCGAGCTTTACGGCTTCCTTTGCCGCGTCGTCCGGCAGACAGAGAAAAACTATGTCAGCTTTTCCCATCGCCTCGGCGCGTGCGTTATCGTCTTTTCTGTACTTCTCGGGAAGCGTTATAAGCTCAATATCTTTTCTTTCTTCAAGCCTTTGTACTATTTTTAACCCCGTAGTTCCCGCGGCGCCGTCCGTGAATACTCTTATCATTTTTGCCCTCTGTGTATAATTATGCACATATTATACACCGTATTGCATAAAAAGTCAATACCTTTTTATAAAAAGAATAAAATTCTGCATATTTTATTCAAAATGCAAAGAAGCTTGTTTGTTTTTGTGCATTTTATACAAGCAAAAGAAAAAGCGGAAGCTGATATCGGCTTCCGCATACTTTTCCGTGATTATTTAACTTTAATTTTTATACACTTGTTTTTGCATAAACTTTCGCTCAATTCATCCGGTTGATGACCGCCGGCGTAAAGATATATCTCGCCGTCCGGATATACGCGCTCACCGTCTTCAAGTACGGCGCGGATATTTTTCTTATTTACAGCGACGACTATTTTTTTATCCTCTTTCGCCATTATGTCAAACGGTGATAAACCGCAGAGCCTGAATTTCGGCGTTTTTGTTCTGCTGTCGGTAAAATGTGCGTATATCTGGAGTTTTTCCCTTACGTCATGTTCTCCCGTGTTTTTTACGTTGATCTGCAGTATGAAGCTGTCGCCATTTTCTTCCGTTATTACGGCGTTTGAATATTCGATATCTGAATAAGACAGACCGTATCCGAACGGATATAGCGGTTTAATATAGGAATAAGCGTACGTTCTGTTATTCATAGAATAATCCGTTATATCGGGAAGCTTTTCGTCGCCTTTATAAAACGTTACGGGCAGGCGACCTGACGGAGAAACGTCGCCGTGAAGTATTTCGGCTATTGCAAGGCCGCCGAGAGCGCCCGGATACCAGCAATGAAGAATCGCTTTCGCTTTAGCGTTTACTTCTTCACCGAGATCCGCGGGACTTCCGCACATTACAAGAATTATAACGTTGTCGCATACTCCGCACACAGCTTGTGCAAGTGCGGCTTGAGGCGACGGAAGATAAGACGACGTTCTGTCGCCTTTGTAAAAGCTTTCCGACCGGTAATTCATCTCCTCGCCCTCGACTGATCTGTCCATTCCGAGGCAAAGAACGGTCACGTCGGCTTCCGACGCGGCTGACAATGCGCCGGATAAAAGCTCCTCGCCCTCGTCTCCGCGCGTTGAGATAAGCGTTGAGCCTGTTGCCACGGATGCTTCCGCATCCTTGAAAACACGCCGGATTCCTTCCGCGACGGTGATATATTCCGGTGATATCCCGTTATAGTTTCCCTCAAGCGCTCTTAAAGAATTTGCGTTGGGTCCTATCACGGCGATCATTTTGTATTTGTCTTTCAGGGGTAAAAATCCGTTTTCATTCTTCAGTAAAACCACGCTTTCACGCGCCGTTTCAAGATTCAGACAGCGGTGCTTATCACAGTTTACAGTAGAATAAGGAATATCCGAAAAAGGTCTTTTATCTTCAAATTCGCCGAGCAGGGCGCGGACTGTATAAACTCTTACCGCAGCTTTCGTTATATCCTCTTCGTCAATTAAATCCGCTTCATACGCGTCTATTAGCTTTTCATACGTAACGCCGCAATTAAGATTACAGCCTTTTTTTAACGCCAGCGCCGCGGCTTCCTCCGGTGTGTCCGTAAAGTGATGACCTTTATAAATATCGGCTATCGCCCAGCAGTCAGAGACAAAATAGCCCTGAAAACCCCATTTTTTAAATAAGACTTCTTCCATTAAATACGTATTGGCGCAGCAGGGCTCGCCGTTCGTGCGGTTATAAGCTCCCATAACGCCCATAACTCCCGCTTCAACGCAGGCTTCAAACGCGGGGAGATATGTTTCCCACAGATCCTTTTTACTGACCTCGGCGTTGAATTCGTGGCGGCTGTATTCAGGACCGGAATGTACTGCAAAATGCTTTGCGCAAGCCGCGGCTTTAAGATACTCGCCGTCGCCCTGAATGCCTTTTACGTACGATACGCCCATAACGGAAGTCAGATACGGATCCTCTCCGAACGTCTCCTGCCCGCGTCCCCAGCGTCCGTCTCTGAAAATGTTTATGTTCGGCGCCCAGAACGTAAGTCCTTTATATTGTCCGCGGTCGTTGAACTGTACGTTTTTGTTGTATTTTGCTCGTGCCTCGTATGATACGGCTTCGCCAACTTTGTTTATAAGTCCGGGATCAAAGGTAGCCGCCATGCCTATAGCCTGCGGGAATACCGTCGCGGTGTCGGCGCGTGCAACGCCGTGCGCCGCCTCGTTCCACCAGTTGTATTCATTGATACCGAGACGCTCTATCGCGGGAGAGGTATATAATAACTGTGAGATTTTTTCCGAAACAGTCATTTTTGATACAAGCTCTTCCGCTTTCTTTCTTGCTTTCTGTAGATTCATCTTATTATTTTCTCCCCGTCAAATGCAAACAAACCCATACCGACGCCCGATTTATTGCCCGCAGACAGCCATTTTACATACGCGTCGCGCAGCTTCGTATCGCGCGGAAGCTGATCGTACGGCAGATCTGCATATCTGCCGAAAACTCTCCATATATCACCGAATTCTTCAGTTTCGACACTGTAAACAAGCTCAAAATCCGATAGGAATTTTCTTATATTCATACACTCCGGCAGAAATTCGTTGTGTTTGTCATATAATAACCAGGAGTGACAGCCGAATATTACTATACCGTCGTCAAACAGAGGCGCAAAATATTCATACGCTTTGCTGTATGAGGCAAAACGTATCCCGTCCGTCAAAGGTATGCCTCTGCTCGGGATATGCATATTTATATATCTGTCGCCTGTCTTTACCGTTTTCCCGCATGAAAGCGTGAAATCGGGATCGGAAAACTGCGCGGTCTCATACTGAAATCTTCCGAAACCGAAGCAGGTGCCTTTAAAAAATCTGTCGTACCAGTCCGCTACAAAAGTGCCTACGACGCCCTTGCATTCAATACATTCGCGCGTTTTGCACCTTATGTCGTCCATTGTTTCATAGAACACATCGTCCGAAAGACCTTTATCTTTAAATTTCTTATGTATATAAGGCAAACCGTTTATCACCAACAGAAGATCGAGAGAATACTCGTTTACGTTATATTTTTTGCTTATAACGGATATCTTTTTAAGCGTATCCGAAATAGGCTTTTCGGGGTGATTTGCATAATCGTCGGCTATTGGGTCAAACTCAAGGGCAAGCTCCCTGTTTTCATCAAGCATACCGACAAGCTCTCTTATTCCGTTTGCGACAAAGTTTTCATATCCTTTTTCAAGCAGCGCGTCAAGCTCTTTGTTACCGTGCATTTTTTACTTCTCCTTAAATATATCCGCATTCTTTTTTGATTATATCATCGTTTTTTTACAATGTCAACCGAAAACAATATTTTCAGCTATTATTTTTGTAGAAAAAATGCAAAAAAAGTGCAAAAGCGTCAGCTTTTTTATTGATTTTTATTTGACAAATCTGATTTTATATGTTATAATTAAAAAGACAGTGAAAATGCCGGTTTTCATTTTACCGCTTGAGACGCGGCAGCTGTTATATACGGCAGAATAATAACGAAAACCAACCGCAGCGGTTGTTTTCCGGCTGCGGAAATAATAATAAAAGGAGATTTTTCATGAAAAAAATCATCTTATCCGTTCTTCTTTTTTCACTTCTGATCGGATGCGTTGCGGCGTTTCCCGCAAACGCTGAAGATGCAAAGGTAGTCGCACACTGGAAATTTCAGAACGTAAACGGCTACTTTTCCGGTGATATAGACAAGGATGAATTACAGTTCGTCGACTTATCAGGCAACGGAAACGACCTTGTCACAAAAGTAGTCGGCAACGGTGCTCAGCTTGATATTTTCACCTGGGATACCGGCTCCGATAAAGGCGCCTCGACTACCGAGTCTGCGTTGAAGATCAACAACACCAAGGTCCTCGCGGCAGCCGTCGACCCTTATGAATCCGGTGAAACAAGTTATTCCGGCGGTTATACCTCCGGTAAATATCTTGAGACGATCAAGGGCGCTCCGATGAATATCAATGAATTTGAAGACGGTATATCAGTTGACATTATATTCAAGCTTTCACCTGAGCTCGATAACGAATACAACCGTTACACCGGCATATTCTCGCGTCAGGGCGTTATTGAAGATCAGAACGAGCCGCCTTTCTCCATTGCTTTATGCGAATGGGACAACGACCCTCAGACCGGTACGCTGAACGAAAATAAAACGTGGTTCCAGTTCGTACACTGCGACGATGTGCAGAAGGTCAACAACGAATTGGACGAGATCAAGATCGGCGCCGACGGCTGGCATCATCTTCTTGTCACGACCGACGGATTCTCCATCACTTACTACATAGACGGAGAACCTCTTAGGACTTTCGGAGACATTCCGTTTATCGAAGTCAGAGATCCGAACTACTCATGGGAGATCGGCGTTGGACGCAAATCCGGCACCGGCCACGAAAGCGACTGTAAAAACGAAAACGTACCCGAGGGTTTGATAAGAAGACTTTTCGCGGGTTCCATCGCCGAGATCAGAGTTATGGACGGTCCGATTGAGAACGAAGATTCTCTCTATTACAAAACAGTAAATTATGATACGATACCCGCACCGGCTACGCCTAAAAATCCCGGTGAAATAACGGAAACCGAGACAGAGACAGAGACAGAAACCGAGACGGAAACGGAAGCTCCGACAGAGACCGAAAAGGAGACCGAGCCCGAAACGAACACAGAAGCCGAGACAACGGATAAGCCCGCTGACACGGAAGCCGAGACCAAAAAACCGACTGACACGACAAGCGGAAACGCAAATCAGGGCGGCGGTGCAAACACAGGACTTATCATAGGCATCATAGTCGGCGCGTTAGCCGTTATATGCGTTATAATTTTCATAATCCTAAAGGTAAAAAAGAAAAAATAATATTATACTGAGAAGGACGGGCGGTTTATCTGCCCGTCCTGCTCGGAATTTCAAGGATTCAGAATGAAAAATATTACTTTTTTAAGATTAAAGAAAATACTTTGTATGTGTATTTCCGCAGTTATGATCGGCGGCGTATCGGGCGGTATCGCCGCCGCAAACGGCACAGGGATAAAAACAAAGGTATTTCAAACGTCATCAGCGTACGATACGGGTATAGCTTGTGATAACGTTCGCCTCGGTTGGAGCATAACATCCGACAGGCGCGGAGTTTATCAGACGGCTTACAGATGCGTGATAACCGATGAAAGCAATATGACGGTTTGGGACAGCGGATGGGTACAAAGCAGCGAACAGACGGGAATAGTCCCGGCAGATCTCAAACCGGAGACGGTTTATACGGCAAAAGTTAATATAAAAGACGAAAACGGAAATGAGTCCGGTTTCGGAGAACCTCTTGTTTTTGAAACGGCTCCGGATCATCTTGAAGGCGTTTGGATAGACACGGAAAGACTTACAAGGTACGTATTCACTCTGGATCAACCGATAAAAAACATAAAACGCGCACGCTGTTATATTTCAAGCACCGGAGTTATCGAAATAAGGCTGAACGGCGCAAAAGTCGGCGATCTTATATGGGGCCCCCGCAAAGGCGTTTCCGACAAGATAACGTATTATAACACTTTCGATATAACGTCCATGCTCGCAGAAGGCGATAACTGTATCGGCGCATACGTCAGCGGAAGCACGTATATGGGACATGATCTGCGCGGTATGCTTCGTATCAAATACAAAGACGGCAGCGTTCAGACGATAACCACGAAAGACGGTTGGAAAACTTCTTCCGTATCCGAGATAGAAACGGAAAATCTTTCAAAGGGTGAAAATATAAACAATACGAAAAAAACGCCGTGGGATAAAGCTGACTTCAAAGTCGACCAAAGCTGGAAGGACGTTTCCGAATCCGGTTTCGGTTCCGTCGGCGGCGAGCTTACGATACCTGATAATTCGGGCTTTTTTACCACGTATCAAAGCTTCAGCGGCAATTACACGATAGAAGCCGTCATAACGGTCAGAAAGACGCTCGGTACTATCGTTTTCGGTGCAAAGGACGGAGTTTCAAGCCCTCTTATGTGGCAGATTACCGCCAACGGACTGAGACTTCATCGCGTAGGCTGGACTGAGATAGACACGCCGTCTGCCAAAGGACTCGGACTGAACAAAAAGGTTACGATGAGGATCGCGATTCTTGACGGTACCGTTACGACTTATATAAACGGAAATAAAGTACACACCGTAAGCTTGCCGCAAAGCCAGACGGACGGAGCGCTCGGTATACGTTCCGCATTGAACGAGGTCGCGTCATACGACAGAATAACCGTCACACAGAACGGAAGCGTCGTATGGGAAGACGATTTTGATTTTGTCGACACTGACAAGTGGAATTTCCCCGGAGAAGCGCCGTCCGTTCCTTCGCCCGCCGGTACAAAAGTCATAAAAGAGATAAAACCCGTATCCTGCAAAGAGATAACGTCCGGCGGAAAAAAAGCATATATACTTGACTTCGGCGTCAATATGCAGGGTTACGTCAAAATGACGGTAAAGGGAAACAAAAACGATAAATATAAGATAGAATACTCCGAGCTTCTCGACGAAAAAGGCGACATATGGGCAAACACCACGGCTCATAAGCCCGTTTCCGTTTATACTTTATCGGGTGAGAACGACGTATTCGAACCGAGATTTTTCTATACCGGTTTCCGTTATCTGCGCGTAACACCCCCGGAAAACACAGAGTTTGATCCCGAGGCTTTCACCGCCTGTTTTACGAGCGACGACGTTTTGCAAAAAGGATTTTTCAAGTCTTCAAACGATCGGCTCAATCAGGTGTTTGAGATGTATAACGTATCTCAGCGATCAAATATGATGGGAAATTACACGGATTGTCCACAGCGTGAAAAGAACGGATGGACGGGCGACGCGGCCGTCACCAAAAAATCCGCCGCGATACTTCTGAACGACTGGACGACCGCGGAAGCGTATCTTGACGCAATGCTTATGGGTGTAAAAGCGGACGGCAGACCTGAAATAGTCGTACCGCGTCCGTCAAATACAGAAAGCGGAGCGCAGTATGACATAACGTGGGCAAGCGCGATATTCATTTTCCCGTATGAGCTTTATATGCAGACGGGTGACAGATACTATATCGAACATAGTATAGATACTCTCATAAAAGTATTCGATTATGCGTCGACCTATGAAAAGGATTATCTCGTCACGCAAAACGTATACGGAGACTGGGTCGGTATCGACAACGCGAACGGACAGGTCGACAGCGGTTATCTTTCAGCGTCATGCTATTACAATTGCGGAATGCTGTTGTCAAAAATGCTCGATATATCGGGCAGAGATCACACCGAACACGACGCACATATGAAAAAGGTCTTTGACGCTATTCAGAAAAAATATTATAAAAACGGTTATTACGCCAAAAAAAGTCAGACCTGCTCATCAATTGCGCTTGACTTCGGCCTTATAACGGACGAAAACAAAAAGAAAGTACTTGATAATCTTATTGAAATATGCAATAAAAAAGGCAGAGTATTAGGTACCGGAGTTCTCGGTACTAAATCTCTTTACGAAGCGCTGAGCGCGGAAAACGAGCATAAACTGCTCCTTGATATGACTATATCAAAAGACAAAGGCTCGTTCGGATTCATGATAGACAACGGTGCTACGTCTCTGTGGGAATACTGGGACACGGCGGGGAACAATTTCAATTCAAACGCTGGCGATTTCCTTGCTTATTTCGATTCGCAGAACCATGTTATGCTCGGAGGAGGTCCCGCGTGCTGGATGTTTGAAGGACTCGGCGGAATCAGAAAAACCGGCGCCGGTTACAGTGAAATAACTTACCGGCCGGGATTGGAAAGCGGCCTTTCATACGTCAGCAGTACGATTGACGCCGTCGTCGGAAAATGCGTTTCAGACTGGAAATATGAAGGCGGTATTCTTACCTGGAAAGTCGACGTACCGGCAAACACAAAGGCAACCGTAATAATACCGCTTCCCGAAGCAAAAAGCGTAAGAGAATCGGACGTAAGCATATTTGAAAAAGACGGCAGCGGCATAAAATTCGAGGGCAGAGGTGAAAACAAAGAATTCATTTATACGGTAGGCGGCGGAAGTTACGTATTTACCGCAAGTCCTGCCGCAGATCCTGTTATTGAAACTGAGACGGAAGCCGTAACGAATACCGAAAAAGAGACCGACACTCCCGCTGTTATTACCGAAGCGCTCACAACGAACAACGAAGCCGAACGCGCAGCCAATGTAAACCCGACAGTCATAACAGTTATCGCCGCCGGAGCGCTTGCGCTTATTGGCGTCGTTACCGCAATAATCATCAGAATAAGGAAAAAATAAAATGTCATACAAATATAAACACGTAATACTTATAGGAATAGACGGCTCCGGCAATTTCTATAAAAATACAAGCACACCCGCCATACACAGAATGTTTCTTGAAGGAGCGGGCACGGATAACTGTCTTACAGCCATTCCGACAGATTCATCCGAATGCTGGGGAGCAATGCTTCTGGGCGTAGGTCCGAAAATACACGGAATGACAAACGGTACGATAGATAAAACACCGTATCAGCACAGGGACGAGCATCCGACGATATTCAAAATGATAAGGGATAAATACCCGGACGCAAAGCTTGCCTCTTTCGTCAACTGGTCGCCGATAAACTCAAGTATGGCGGACGACGGGATAGGAATAACAAAAAGAACGGGTCAGGACGATATACTGACCGTCAGGATCTGCGAATATATAAAAGCTGAAAAACCGGATTTTCTGTTTATCCAGTTCGACAGCATAGACGGAGCGGGGCATACGTACGGTTATAATACCGAAAGATATCTTAAAGAGCTTAATGTTGCGGACGGATACGTAGCCAAAATACGCGATGCGGTCAAAGACGCGGGGATCGAAGATGATACGCTCGTTATAGCCACGGCGGATCACGGAGGCTTCGGCTGCGGTCACGGCGGAATAACGGATGAAGAGAAATATGTATTTTTCGTAGCCGTCGGCAAGACGGTAAAGCACGGTATCATACCGAAAATGGAAGTAAAGGATATTCCCGCCGTCGTTGCGCACGCACTTGACGTCGCAGCGGATCCGGGTTGGGAAGCCGTTTTACCGGAAGGAATATTTACTGAATAAGGAGAAGTTATGAAAAAGAAAAAAGGAAAATTCTATATTGTGTCCAACGCCCATCTCGATACTCAATGGAACTGGACGATACAGGACACGATAAGAGACTGCGTAAAAAACACGCTTGAAAACAATTTCAGACTTTTTGAAAAATACCCGAAATACGTTATGAACTTTGAGGGCGCTTTCAGATACAAGTTAGCGCGCGAGTATTATCCCGATCTGTACGAAAAGCTGAAGGAATACGTTAAAGAGGGACGCTGGAACGTCGCGGGAAGCCAATGGGACGCAAGCGATGCAAACGTTCCGTCCTCCGAGGCTTTTATGCGTCAGATACTTTACGGAAACGGCTTTTTTGAAGCTGAATTCGGCAAAAAGAGCGCCGATATTTTCTTAACGGACTGTTTCGGCTTCCGTTATTCGCTGCCTTCGATCGCCGCTCATATGGGTTTGAAGGGCTTTTCAACTCAGAAGCTCGTCTGGGGCGTCGGTTCGCCGATAATCAACAAAGACGGATCTGTATCACGTCCGATGCCCGATAAGGAAGCGACGCGTATGGACCTCGGCAAATGGATCGGACCGGACGGGAATTACGTAATAGGGTCATTCCTCTGCGAGGACTATACGAGACGTCTTGAAAACAATGACGACAGACCGCTTCACGACAGAAAAGAATATCTTGACAAAATTGAACACAACAGAAAATACGCGGGCGTCGCCTCTAAGATGATGTATTACGGAACGGGCGACTACGGCGGCTCCGCTACGGACGAGTCCGCACGTCTCGTCAACGACGCGGTAAAGGAAAACGGAAAGGACAAGGATTTTGACGTTATAGCCGCATCGTCCGACGCCATATTCAAGGATCTCACGCAGGAGCAGATAGACAATATGCCTGCGTACCGCGGAAATCTCCTGATTCCTCACGGCTACGGCGCGCTGACCTCGCACGCCATAAACAAGCGCTGGAACAGAAAGAGCGAGCAGCTTGCAGACGCCGCGGAACGCGCAGCGTCGGTCGCAAAACAGTTCGGAGTGAAATATCCGAAAGAAAGGATCGATTTTGCGTGGAAGCTGTTCCTGTGGCATCAGTTCCACGACGATCTGCCCGGTACCTCGATACTTGACGCATACCGCTTTTCATACAATGATTACGTTATAGCTCAGAACATACTGGCTGAAGAGCTGAAAGCATCTGCAGACGCAGTCATAAGAACGCTTGATACGAACGTTTCCGGCATACCCGTTGTGATTTATAATCCCGTATCGTTCATACGTACGGACACGGCAAGCGTGGATCTTCCCGACGGCGTATCATGCGCAAGAGTTTATACGGCAAACGGAGAAGAGATACCGTCGCAGGTATCCGATAAAGACGGCAAAAAAACGGTCACGTTTGCCGCGAGCGTTAAGCCGGTAAGCTTCACCGTGTTCAATATCGTACCGTCCGACGAACCGTGCAATATCGAAACGGGACTTAAAGTATCGCTTGATTCACTTGAAAACGAACGTTATACCGTAACCATAAACGGTGACGGAAATATTTCTTCAATATTTGATAAAAAGTTGAATAAAGAGCTTTTATCCGCTCCGTCTTCTCTCGGAATACGTGAGGACAACAACACGCACTGGCCGTCCTGGGAGATCAAGTACGAGGATACGAAGCTTCCGTTCAGAGACGTCGGCGGCGTTTGTTCGGTTAAGATCTGTGACAACGGTCCTGCACTCGTTTCTCTCTGCATCACAAAGAGAGAAAACGGCTCCGAATACAAACAAAAGATCTCTCTTACCGCAAACGGCAACAGAGTAAACGTAGACAACGTCGTTGACTGGCATAACCGCCGCTCGCTTCTGTCTGCCGGTTTCCCGCTTACGGCGGAAAATCCGACGGCGACGTTCGATCTCGGTCTCGGTTGCGACACGGGCGCTAATACGGATTCGTTCCCGTATTTCCAGCACCTTGTTCATCAGTGGGCTGATCTTACCGATAAATCGGGCAGCTTCGGAGTTTCCGTGCTGAACGACTGTAAATACGGTATGGAAAAGCCTGACGACAGCACGCTTCGCCTGACGCTTATACATACTCCCAAAGGTAATTTCAAGTTTATTTCGGCGCAGGACTGGCAGGATCACGGCAAGAACATATTCAGATACGGTTTTACCTCCCATAAAGGCGACAGAGCCGGCGTTGTTTCCGAGGCGGCTTGCCTCAATGCTCCTTTATACGCTTTCACCGCTGATAAACACAACGGAAGAAAATATGAGGTCTCGTTTGCATCAGTAAACAATTCAAACGTTATAATCAGATGCATAAAGCGTGAGGAAAAAGGAGACAGGATAATAATCCGCGTACAGGAAACCTCCGGACTTGATCAGAACAAAGTCAAATTAAAGCTCTCGTCCGAGATCATAAACGCATATGAAACAAACGGATACGAGGAAGAAAAAGGACTTATTAAAAACGACAAATATTCCGTCACCTTTGATATGACTCCTTATTCCGTAAAAACGTTCGCGTTCAAGCTCAGGGAGAAAAAGCAGAGCGCAGAGATCGGATCGCCCGTAAAGCTTGAATATAACAAGCGCGTTACGACGCAAATGAGTGATACTTCCGCAGCGGAATTCGGAAAAGGCATTTCGATACCGGAGGAAATATACGAAAAAGAAGTGAACTGCGCGGGCATCAGATTTGTTCTCGGCGGCAAAGGAAGAAAGAACGCCGTTTCATGCGCGGGACAGAAAATAAAGCTTCCCGCAAAGACTAAAAAAGCGTTTATACTTGCCGCAAGCGCCGACGGCGACAGAGAAACGGTATTCAAAGCAGGCAAGGAAAAGACGGTATTGAAGATAACCGATTTCAGTCAAAACGTCGGATGCTGGGATCAGGTCGCCGCGGCAGATAAGGCGTTCATCAAACGCGATACTATTGCAATAAGCTATTCTCATACGCACGATAAAAACGGCGACAGACTTTATAAGTTTGCCAATATCTTTATGTATGAGATAGAAATGAATAATTCTCTGATGCTGACTCTCCCGAAGGATGAAAACGTTATAATCATGGCGATAACCGCCATACCGGACGGAATTCTTGACAGTAAGCCCACGGGATATCTGTACGACGCGGTTGAGGAAAATAAAAACCCGGTACATACTTTAAAAGCCGCTAATATGCACGGTGAAGGCCGCTATCACGAGGGCGAGCTCATAAGAGTATTCGCCGACAGGTGTAATGAGGACGGAATATTCAAGTGCTTCGGCGGTACTGCGGATATAGTATGGCGCGACGACGTTCAGGCACTTGTAAGAATGGGTAAATCCGACGCCGAAATACACGCGATATATGATAAACTCGGAGAAAACGCAGCACTTAACAAACCTTATAAGGAAAGCGGAAGCAGAGGTCCGGGTGAAGCCGGCGGAAACGCCTTGAACGGTGACTGCAAATCAAAATGGTGCGACGCCGCCAAAAACGGCGCAAGCTGGCTTGAAGTGGATATCGGGGAGGTAACGCCGATAAACAAATGGCTCGTGCTCCACTGCGGTGAGTTTGAAGACAGAAGCGACAATACCTGCGACTTCCGTCTCGAATATAAAAAGAAAGAAAGCGACGAGTGGAAAACGGCTGATTCGGTCTCGGGCAACACGGAGGATATAACGGTACGCGAATTCAAACCCGTAAAGGCAAGATACGTAAGACTTTATATAACAAAACCGAGCCTGTATTCAGGTATACATTCAAGGATCTATCAGCTTCAGATCTATAAGTACGAGAAATAAAAAAGTCCGGGAGGAACATCGATCCTCCCGGATTTTTCATATGACGAGTTTTCCGTTTCGCACGCGGACGTTATACGTTTGTAATATGTTTTTCGACGAAGTACCTATCTTTATTATATAATCCCCGTCAAACATTCCGTATTTCAGATCAACGTCGTAAAAGCTGAAAGCTTCTTCGTCAAGTCTCTGAGATACGTGCGCGGATTCTTTCTTTTTGAGTCTGATTTTCTTATAAGATTTAAGCTCCGATACAGGTCTTACAACGCAGCAGTTTCTTCCCTCCGTATAGATCTGCACGACTTCGGCGGCGTCGTATCCTCCCGTGTTTTCAATATCGTATTCTATCAAAAGCGAATTATCTTCAACAGAACACCGAAAGCCTCCTATATTGAATTTTGAATATGATAAGCCGTAACCGAATTCAAAAAGCGGATTTCCGTCGTTTTCGTTATAATGATATCCGCGCCCGCTCGGTTTATATGAATAATAAAGCGGTAATTGACCAACGGATTTCGGAAACGACATAGGAAGCTTGCCGGAAGGACTTACAAGACCGAACAAGACCTCGCATATAGCCTGAGCGCCCTGTTCACCGGGATACCACGCTTCAAGCACGGCGCCCGCATGATCAATGAAGCCCGTCATATCAACAGGTGCACCGTTGAGAAGGATGACGGCGGAGTTTTTATTGTGCTCAAACATTGTAATTATTGCGTTTTCCTGATCCTCCGTCGCCTTTGCTTTCACAGCGTCTACGATTTTATCCTTGCCTGTACCGTCGTCGTATACGCGTTCATTTTTCGACAGAGTGATATTGCATCTGTCTCGTCCTTCTCCCTCAAGCATTTTCGTAAAATAAAGACAAATATCGCATAACGGAGCAATATCCGGTATTTTCTCGTTTTCTCCGGTCAATATTGTAATGCCCTCGCCCGCGAACTCTTTCAGATAAGTAAGAGGTGTGTGCGCGTCGTCAGCGCGCCAGCCTTTATAAGGACCGGAATAGTTTTCTCCGATCGGAACGGTATCAGCGCCCTCGCCGAAAACACCGATAGTTTTTACATTCGATACGTCGAACGGCAAAACACCATCGTTTTTTAAAAGCACCATACAATCACGAGCTCCTTTGAGAGCGGTTTTTTTATGCTTTTCACTGCGTATTAACGCGTTGATATTCTCCTCGTCAGCATACGGATCGTCAAAAAGACCGATTTTGAATTTGGCGTAAAGCACGCGGTATGCGGCGCGATCAAGCGTTTCTTTGTCTATCAGTCCAAGTTTCAAAGCTTCAAGCACTCTGTTCTCACTGGGATTCGGAAGCGTAACGTCAAGCCCGGCGTTCAGGCACGCAGCCTGCGCAGATACTTCATTTTCCGCAAGATGATGAGCGCGGCAAACGTCCTCGACCCCATTATAATCGGATACGACAAATCCTTCAAATCCCCATTCTCCGCGCAGTATGTCTGTAAGAAGCTTTCTGTTTGCCGAGCAGGGAACACCGTCCACCGCATTATACGCCGCCATTACGGACATAGCGCCGCCTTTTTGTATACAGCGTTTGAAGGGCTGCAGATAGACTTCGTATAACGTGCGCTGTGAAGAATGTGATTCGTTTGAATCACGTCCGCCGTCCGCGTAATTGTCAACAAAATGCTTCGGCGACGCTATAACGCCATTGTTCTGAAAGCCGCGGGTCAAAGCTTCTCCCATATCCGAGCATAACAGTACGTCTTCTCCGAACGTTTCCATGGTACGTCCCCAGCGGCAGTCGCGGCTTATATTTACGACGGGTGCGAAAACCTGTCTTACTCCCGCCGCGGCTGTTTCTTTGCCTATAACGTCCGCTATTTCAGAAACAAGATCCTTATCAAACGTCGCAGCAAGCGCTATGGGCTGAGGGAAGCAGGTCGTCATACCCCATTGAGCGCCGTGGAGCGCCTCGCCGCTTTCGATCGGCGGTATGCCGAAACGGCTTGTCTTTGTTGTTTTTCTGACGTCTTCGTTTATAAAATGTGCGACTTCTTCGGGAGTAGAAGTCTTTTTGTTTTTCCAATGCATAAAGTGTCCCGGGTTTCTGAAACTGCCGAGACGGAAATCACGCTTTTTATATTCATCCCCGAGTACGTCAAACAAAATCTGAGACGATAGCTGGCACGCTTTTTCTTCATCCGTCATTCTGCCGAGCAGATCTTTTGCACGCTCCTTTGGCGGTAAACTTTTATCTTTGTATTTTTCCATATTCTCACTTCTTCCTGTCTTGTTTTTACAAGTAATTTATTACCATCAAAATACATTATTCTTTTCCGTAGTATTCGTCAAGAACTTCCGACACGACTTCCGACCAGATTATCAGGTTTTCAGGTCTGTCGCCCACCGTGCTTATGTCCTTCAGCGTAATATCGCAGGGACAGCCGTATTTCAAACACGCTTTGACCGTTTCTTCGGCTTCTTTTCTTATCTGCTCCCTGTCTGCGTAGGAGGAAACGAACGCCGGGTTCGGTTTTCTTGATAAAACGAAATCGCCTTTTATCTGACTTGCCGTAAGCTCGACGTCTGCCCACGGACTGCACCCTATTTTTCTCAAATTCGGTATTCTTTTAATGATTTCTATCCTGTCGTGAAGCGGCTCGCAGCAGCCGTAATACGTATATGCGCATTTTTCTGCGATAGGGACAGTGAATTTAATATCGAATTCATACAGATCGTCGGGAGAAGCGGATGAGAACATCTGCGCCATCGAACGGTACCAGGCGCCTGAAAGTTTGTCTCTTTTGTGTTCGCCCTCCGGCATATCTATGTAAGCGGGAGTACAGTGCAGATCGGGATTTGAATTATCCAAAAGCCCGAGCTTTTCCATCTGCGACAAAAACGCTTCCGATTCTTTTGCGTATAGCTCTCTGATTTTAAGCAGATATTCCGGTCTGTCGTACATATCGTAGAGAATACTTGTAACTCCGCGCAGTCTTGCGATACGGTCCCAGGGCGCGTCGTAGATGCCGTGACCGCGAAGAACCACGGGTATCGTATCTCCGACTATCTCTTTTATGCGGTTTACGTTTTCTTCGTCTTTTTCGGGATATGCGGTGACTACCGGGAGGTGAAAATGCGAAAGCGACTCTTCATCCTCGAGAACGTCTATATATTCGTGCGATTTTATATCCGTATGGAGCGCTGACTTGACGTTTTCTTTAACAAGAGAATCGAGCCCGTTTCCGGTCGACGAGTACGCTTTGCGCACGACAAAATACGGCTCTGTGAAATTATCGCACCTGAAGTTTTTTTCACGGAAAAGCGCTATGCGTAAACCGTATTCGATACCGCGCAGTCCCGCGTCCTCACATTTGCAGTCGAGGGCGTGTTCGTAATTCATCTGCTGCCACGGTATCTCCTCAATAATGAGCGGAGGACGAACGACCTTGAGATTGTTCGTATCTCTGAATCTTTTACGCATCTTGACGTGTCTGTCGGATACGGCGATCTCCATGTATTTTTTACACAGATCACGTATGATCAGGATATCTTTTTCGGTATACATAATGCCTCTCGTTATTTTTAAGCCTGATCTGAATAAACTGATTTGAGTGCGGGATAGAGTTTTTTGTAAACTTCAAATCCTTTGTTGTATTTTTCATGTGTTTTCTCGTCATATCTGACGGCAAGCTTCTTCTTCACGGTCGCTTTTGCGCAAGATATAAGATCGGGATATTCGCCGCAGCCGACCATCGCGAGCATAGCCGCGCCGAACTGCTCGGTTTCCGTCACGTAAATATCAACTCCCAGTACGTTTGACACAACGGACTGCCAGAGCGGGCTTTTTGCTCCGCCTCCGCATAAAACGGCGGAATCGATCTTAACGCCTCCCGCTTCTATGCAGTCGCGCAGGGCGTACGCCACACCCTCATAAACGGCAAGACACATATCCTCGCGCGAAGTATCTGCGTGCATACCTATAAACGCACCGCGGGCGTTTACGTCGTTATGCGGACAGCGTTCACCAGTAAGATACGGAAGAAAATATACGCCGGTTTCCGCAGCTTTGTCAAGAGTGAATTTGTCGTAATCCGTCTTTAATATCTTTTTGGTCCACCAGTCGTCACAGCTCGCTGCGGAGAGGATACAGCCCATAAGATGATATTTGCCGTTGCTGTGACAGAAATTGTGGAGTACCTTTCCGGCGCCGCGCTTGAATTCGTCACACGGTATAAACACGGTTCCGCTTGTGCCGAGAGAAATACTGCAGTCGCCGTCGGAAAGAGTTCCCGTGCCGACGGCTGATGCGGCGTTATCTCCCGCTCCCGCGCACATAACGGCATTTTTAAGTCCGAACACGGGTTTTAATCTGCCCGTTATTTCATAGCTTTCATAAAGCTTCGGCAGCATATCAGTTTCGATCCCGCAGATGCCGCACATTTTCTGCGACCACTTTTTATGTTCTGTATCAAGCAAAAGCATTCCCGCCGCGTCCGAATAATCGGTTGAAAAAACGCCTGTCAGCATATATGCGAGATAGTCTTTCGGCAGACATATCCTTTTGCATCTTGCAAAGTTTTCCGGCTCGTTTTCTTTTACCCAGAGGATCTTCGGCGCAGTGAAGCCCGGGAAGGCGATATTTCCCGTCATATCGGTCAGATCGGGAAGAGAATTGAGGTATTCCGTTTCTTTAACGCTTCTCCCGTCGTTCCAGAGTATTGCGGGTCGTATGACTTTATCGCTTTCGTCGAGCATAACAAGCCCGTGCATCTGTCCCGCGATGCTGACGCCGCGAACTTCGTCCTCGCGTCCTTTGCTGAGAACGCTCAGTATCTTTACAGCGGCTTTATACCAGTCCTCCGGGTCCTGCTCGCTGTAATTCGGCGCGGGATAATACACGTTGTATTTAACGCTCAGGCTGTCGTATATTTTGCCGTATTTATCCGTTATAACGCCTTTACAGGAGCTTGTGCCTAAATCTATGCCTATATAATAATTCATATATTTCCTCCGATTTTCATTTCAAATCACCGGAGAAAAGTATATCGTTCATAACGGTCTCAAGATATTCCTGTCTGCCGCTTGAAACTTTTATATCTTTAAGATCGGCAGCGTATGCGGAAAGACTCTCAAGCGTTTCCTCACCGTTTATGATGCGTTTGCCTATACCTTCATTATACGACGCATAGCGTTCTTTTATAAAACCGTCTATCCTGCCGTCTTCGATAATACCGTAAGCTTTTATCAGACCGAGAGCAAAAGCGTCCATACCCGCTATGTAAGATAAAACGGTATCTTCAAGCGTGTTGGACTGACGCCTTGCCTTTGCGTCGAAGTTGAGACCTCCGTTTGTAAATCCTCCGGCTTTTATGACCTCATACATTGCGAGCGTCGTTTCGTATACGTTCGTCGGGAACTGGTCGGTGTCCCAACCGAGAAGAAGATCGCCCTGGTTTGCGTCGATACTGCCGAACATTCCGTTTACGGCCGCGGTGCGCAGCTCGTGATTGAACGTATGACCTGCGAGCGTTGCGTGGTTCGCTTCTATATTCAGTCTAAAATCCTTTTCAAGTCCGTTAATGCGTAAGAAATTGGCGCAAGTCGCCGCGTCAAAATCGTACTGGTGTTTAGTCGGCTCCTTCGGCTTCGGCTCTATGTAGAAATCTCCGTCAAAGCCGTGGGAACGTCCGTAATCGCGCGCCATGCGCATAAATCTGCCGAGATTGGCAAGCTCAAGCCCCATGTCGGTATTCAGAAGAGTGTCATAACCTTCCCGTCCGCCCCAGAAAACGTAGCCTTTTGCGCCAAGCTTTACGGCGGCGTCTATGCCCGCCTTTACTTTGCCCGCAGCGACTGCAAATACGTCCGCGTTCGGGCTTGTCGCCGCTCCCGCCATATATTTTTTATCACCGAACATATTCGCCGTTACCCAAAGCGGCTTTATGCCCGTTTCCTTCTGTTTCTGAAGCAGGTAGTCAGTCATTATTTCAAGGTTTTTCACGCTTTCGGCTAAAGTTTCGCCTTCGGGCGCAACGTCTACGTCATGGAAGCAGTAATAATCCAGTCCGAGCTTCTGCATAAGTTCAAACGCAAAATCCGCTTTGGCTTTGTATTTTTCCATGCCGTCGAGACCGAAGGTCTTGTCCATGGTATCGCCGCCGAACATATCGGTACCGGAAGCATTTACGGTGTGCCAGTAACTCATTGCAAACCTTAAATGCTCACCCATCGTCTTACCGTTTATGACCCTGCTTTTATCATAGTAACGGAATGAAAACGGATCGCGGCTGTCTTTTCCTTTGAATTCGATTTTTTGATTTTTCAAATACATTGATTTATACCTCTTTTTTTATTTTTCTTAACTTCATTATATAGGAAAAAATGATTTTTTGCAATAGATTTTAAAAAAAAGAGTATAGTCATTTTTTTTCATATTATAGCCAAATTTATATGTTTTTTTGCGGATTTAATCAAAAATTCAATATTTTCGATTGACTGCGGACAATTACCGTGGTATGCTTTGTTCTGGAGGATCACGAAAATGAAAAACGTATTTTACGAGACCGGTCACGGCATCGGCGCGGAGCTTTTTACCGTTGAGCAGAACGAGGATTTTTCATACCCTCTTCATCTGCACCGCTGTTTTGAAATAATATATCTGCTTGACGGAGAAATGGACGTAACCGTGGAAAACCGCGTTTACCGTTTGTCAAAAGACGAATCCATTATAATCAAACCTCACGAAATACACGGGCTTGAAACAAAAGAAAAAAGCAGACACATTCTCTGTATCTTTTCACCGGAGCTTATAGGCGGAGCCGGGGATATACTGATTGAAAAACAGCTTATAACGCCGATCATAAAGGCAGCGGACGATTTTTACAGAAGGATGTTTTTGTCTTTGAACAACGACACCTCGATCTACGGGATAAAGGGATTTTTATACTGTATGTGCGACGTTTTCATAAAAAATCTGACAGATAAAACCGATACGAAAAATAAAAACAAGGATATAAAGCTGCTTCACGACGTTCTTTCCTTTATTGAAGAGAACTACGCTTCATCATGTTCGCTGTCCGACGTTGCCGCAAGCGTCAATTACAGTTACTCATATATTTCAAAACTGTTTTCCGAAAGCATCGGGATACCTTATTATTCCTACGTAACGCAACTGAGGATCGGTAAGGTGTGCAGTATCCTGAAAAACGAAAACTGCACCGTGCTCGAGGCGGCTCTTAAAAGCGGCTTTACGTCTCTTCGCAGCTTCAACCGTAATTTTTACGATTATACCGGCAAAACACCGTCCGAATACAGAAGCTTTGTGACGAACAAAAACGCATAAACGAACACATAATATTTTAAAATTATTTTTAAAAAAAATTTTGTTTTAAGTATAAAAATATTGTGCAAAAATCTTGACAATTCGACTTCGGCGTGTTATTATAATTATTATAATAGGATGATTATTTTTATCAAAACGGAGGTCGTTATGGCTAAAGCTGCAGATGAGAAAAGTATTTTCAGAGAAAAGAGTATGGAAAAGGTGACAAGTCCCGAATCCCTGAACGATTATATCCGCGTCACGACTCCCTCGGTATGGATAGTACTCGCCGCTCTTGTAACTCTCCTTGCCGGTATGGTGATATGGAGCTGTTTCGGTACCGTGAAGGTCCCGCAAAACGACGGAACGGTCAAAGAGGTCCATCCGATCACGTATATCATAAACTGATTTTTCAAGCGCTTTATTTGTGAGGATAAATATGGCAGATAAAAAAGAAAAAGCGCCTGTTAAAAAAGGGAGAGTAAAGGTCCCGGTCATAATGCAGATGGAAGCGCTCGAATGCGGCGCCGCGTGTCTGTGTATGATTATGGCGTATTATAATAAATGGGTGCCGCTCGAACAGGTGCGCAAAGACTGCGGAGTTTCACGCGACGGAAGCAAGGCCTCAAATATCCTAAAAGCCGCGAGAAACTACGGCCTGAAGGCAAAGGGCTATCGCTTTGAGCCGGAAACGCTCCGCGAAAAGGGAACTTTTCCGTGTATCATACACTGGGAATTCAATCACTTTGTGGTATGCGACGGCTTCAAAGGAAATAAAGTATACCTGAACGACCCCGCAAAAGGCGACTACGCCGTATCGGCGGAAACGTTTGACGAAGGTTTTACGGGCGTTTGTATGATGTTTGAGCCCGACGAGAATTTTGTGCCGGGCGGAAAACCGAAAAAAGTTACGGATTTTGCAAGAAAAAGACTTAAGGGAGCGGGAGGCGCTCTGGCTTTCGTAGTCATCACGACGATCATATCCTCGCTTGTAGGCATAATATCCGCCGGCTTTTCCCGTGTGTTCCTTGATGAAATGCTGTCAAAAAGACCGCCATCATGGATAGCGCCGTTCTTTATAGGATTGACGGTACTCATATTCATTCAGCTTGCGGCTGAATGGATACGCGCCGTTTATTCGTTCCGGCTCGACGGCAAGCTGTCGGTCGTCGGAAACAGTACGTATATGTGGAAAGTCCTTCGCCTTCCTATGGAATTTTTCTCGCAGAGGATGGCAGGCGATATCCAGCAGCGCAAAGAATCGAACGCGTCTATCGCCGGAGAGATAGTTTCCACTCTCGCACCTCTCGTACTGAACACGGCAATGATGATTTTCTATCTCATAGTGATGTTCAGATATTCGTGGATACTCTCGCTTGTCGGCATATGCTCCGTGTTGATACAGATCTTCATTTCCCGATACATATCCCGCAAGCGTATCAATATAACGCGCGTTCTGATGAGAGACAGCGGAAAGCTCGCCGCCTCCACCGTCTCGGGTATAGAGATGATAGAGACGATAAAAGCGAGCGGAGCGGAGAACGGTTATTTTGAAAAATGGTCCGGATATCAGGCGTCCGTCAATACGCAGAACGTCAGATTTGAGCGGATAAATCAGTATCTCGGAATAATACCGTCCATCATATCGGGCGTTATGAACGTCACGGTACTCATCCTCGGCGTATGGCTCACGATGCGCGGTGATTTCACCGTCGGTATGGTATTCGCGTTTCAGGGCTTTCTCGCATCGTTCATCGCACCCGCGACGGAGCTTATAACCGCGAGCCAGACCATACAGGAAATGCGCACGAGTATGGAGCGTATCGAGGACGTTATGGAGTATCCCGACGATAAAGCTCTTTCGGAACAGGAAAATAACGATACGACGGAAGACGGATCGTTTGACAAGCTCTCCGGTACTCTTGTGATGAAGGACGTCACTTTCGGATATTCGCGTCTCGCCCCTCCTCTGATCGAAAACTTCAGTCTTGAGTTAAAACCGGGTCAGCGCGTTGCGTTCGTCGGAACGTCCGGCTGCGGAAAGTCGACTCTTTCAAAGCTCATATCGGGACTGTATCAGCCGTGGAGCGGAGAAATACTGTTTGACGGCAAACCGATAGGACAGATCGACAGAAACGTGTTCACCGGTTCCGTTGCGGTAGTAGATCAGGACATTATTATGTTTGAGGATACGATCGCAAACAACATAAGGATGTGGGACAATTCAATAGAAGACTTTGAAATAATAATGGCGGCGCGCGACGCACAGATACATGAGGATATAATGCAGCGCGAGGGCGGTTATCAGTACAAGATAACCGAGGGCGGCAAGGATTTCTCCGGCGGTCAGCGTCAGAGAATGGAGATAGCCCGCGTTCTCGCTCAAGATCCGACAATGATCATAATGGACGAGGCAACGAGCGCGCTTGACGCAAAAACCGAATACGACGTTGTAAGATCGATCAAGGATCGCGGTATTTCCTGCGTCGTCATAGCGCACCGTCTTTCAACTATACGCGACTGCGACGAAATTATAGTCCTGGACCACGGCAAAGTCATAGAACGCGGCACGCACGAGCAGCTTATGGCGCTTGACGGCGCATACAAGACGCTCGTAACGTCAGAATGACGGAGGTAAAAAATGGGTTGGTTTGATGAACAGATACGCGCAAGAAAAGACGCGGACCAAAATGTTTTTGAAGAATCCTTCGTCCGTATGGCGGGAGCAGTTATCGGCCGCAGACTGAGTGATTCGCTGAACGACGACAGAAGCGCGGCGACGGACGCGATAGGCGAGATATTGAAATTCTATCACGTAAAAGCACAGGAAGTGCCGGAAAACATACGCGATATGAACGAGGTGCTTGAATATCTGTTAAGACCGTCGGGCTTCATGCGCAGAAACGTAACGCTTGACAAAGGCTGGTATCACGACGCGGTAGGCGCCATGCTCGGTACGAGAAAGGACGACGGAAGCGTCGTCGCGCTAATCCCGTCGGGAATCAACGGTTACAGCTTCTACGACAGAAAAACAGGAAAAAAGGTAAAGGTCAATTTCAGAACGGAGAAGCTCATAGATAAAGAAGCGATCGCTTTTTATAAACCGTTTCCGCTTACAAAAATGAATATCGGCAGTCTGCTCAAATACATAATACAGCAAATATCCGTATCGGATATCGTTATGCTCGTTATAGCGATGCTTATATCGACGGGCATCGGACTGCTTCTGCCTAAGCTGAATAACGTTCTGTTTTCAGATATCATTGCGTCGGGAAGCTTAAAAGCTCTTGCCGGCATCGCCGTATTTTTGATAAGCGTGACGGTCAGCAGCATTTTGTTCGCTTCCGTCAAAACGCTTATCACGTCAAGAATAGGAACAAAGCTGAATCTTTCCGTGGAAGCCGCGACGATGATGCGCATTCTTTCGCTTCCGCCGGATTTCTTCAAGGACTACAGCTCAGGCGAGCTTTCGAACCGCGCCGGATATATCAACGGTCTTTGCAGTCAGATGGCGAATATGTTCCTGACGACGGGAATGGCGTCCGTAATGTCGCTTGCTTATATATCGCAGATATTCATATACGCTCCGTCGCTTGTCGGACCCGCGCTCGCGGTGACGGTGCTCACTCTTTTGTTCACCTGTATACAGGTGTTCGTACAGCTAAAGATAACGCGCAGGCAGATGCTTTTATCAAGTAAAGAAATGGGTTTAAGCTATCAGCTTATATCCGGCATACAGAAGATCAAGCTGTCCGGAGCGGAGAAGCGGGCGTTTGCAAAATGGGGCAATCATTACGCGGAGGAAGCGAAGCTTTTATACGATCCGCCGATGTTTTTGAAAATAAGCACCGTAATAACGCTCGGTATTTCGCTTATCGGAACCGCCGTTATGTACGCCGCGGCGATTCAGAGCGGAGTGACGGTTGCGGAATACTATGCTTTCAACACAGCGTACGGTACGCTCAACGCCGCGTTTCTTGCTGTCTCGGGGATCGCTGCCGGTCTTGCGCAGATACGCCCGATACTTGAAATGGCTAAACCCATTATGGAGACGGTACCGGAGGTATCCGAGGATAAACAGGTCGTGACCCGTCTTTCCGGCGGTATAGAGCTGAACAACGTCACGTTCCGTTACACGGACGATATGCCGCCCGTGCTCGACGATCTGACGCTGAAAATACGTCCCGGTCAGTACGTCGCGATAGTCGGCAAGACGGGATGCGGAAAATCGACTCTTATGCGCGTTATGCTCGGCTTTGAGACGCCGCAGAAGGGCGCCGTATATTTTGACGGTCACGATATAAAGAAGCTTGATCTCAAATCGCTTCGCCGCCGCGTCGGAGCAGTTATGCAGAACGGCAAAATGTTTACGGGCGATATATTTTCAAACATCACGATCTCCGCTCCGTGGCTGACGCTTGACGACGCGTGGGAAGCAGCGGAGATAGCCGGAATGGCGGACGATATCCGGGCAATGCCCATGGGTATGCATACGCTAATATCGGAAGGGCAGGGCGGTATATCCGGCGGTCAGCGCCAGCGTCTTCTCATAGCACGCGCCGTTGCACCGAAGCCGAAGATACTTATGTTCGACGAAGCGACGAGCGCGCTTGACAACATAACTCAGAAAAAAGTATCGGAAGCGCTCGACAGGATGAAATGCACGCGTATAGTGATAGCTCACCGCTTATCCACCATACGCCAGTGCGACCGCATCATAGTTCTTGACAAGGGCAAGATAGTAGAGGACGGAAGCTATGAGGAGCTTATAGCAAAGGACGGATTTTTCGCGGAGCTTGTCGCAAGACAGCGTCTTGATAATGACAAAAATTAAATTAATGGAGGTCATATGGATAATAAAAAGTTAAAAGAAACGCTCGGTAAGATCTACGACGAGCTCAGTGGGGAACAAAAAGAAAAGGCATTGAAATGCGAAACGGAAAACGAACTGATCGCTTTTATGAACGAGGAGGGTATAGGTCTTCCGGACGATATGCTTGATGAAGTCTCAGGCGGCAATTACACGGCCAGAATTAAAAAAACCGACTTAAGAATGACGTGTGAGACCGACGTTTCGTATGCAGAAAAATTCAAAAATACAAACGCGACGTTCGGTCAGACCATTTACAACACCGACACTAAGAAATTTAAAAAATAATATAAAAGAGGTAAAAAAAATGAACATCATTAAGGATCAACAAGCAGAAAAACTTACGATAGCGCTTGAGGGACGTCTCGATACGACGACTTCTCCTCAGCTCGAGGGAGATCTCCGTTCATCAGTAAACGGTATAACGGAGCTCGTATTCGATCTTGAAAAGCTCGACTACATTTCATCAGCCGGCCTGCGCGTTCTTCTTGCGGCGCAGAAGGTAATGAACCGTCAGGGTGAGATGAAGATAAAGAACGTAAAGCCTGAAATAATGGAAATATTTGACGTTACGGGTTTTGTCGATATCTTAGACATTGAATGATATTTTATTTCCGGTGATTATTACGATCACCTCTGTAAGATTTGGAGAATTGAATAATGTCATTTGATGTCGGTAACTATCCGATGATCCGTTTTACGTCTATAACGCTTTCCCAGATGGAAACCGTTGAGTCTATCCGTATAAAATCGTGCAGCACCATGTACGTTTACACGTTTGCTTCTCTGTTTGCGTGGCAGGAGCACGAGGGGTACGGAATTTATATATCCGACGACGCGTTTCTTGTCAAACACGGTATACGGGGCGAGGACGTGTATCTTTTCCCGTGCGGTACGGAAGAAGGAAAAAAACGGCTGATCGACGCGCTTTTGGCAAACTGTTCACCTGTTTTTTCTTTCGTAACAGACGAGGACAGGCTGTTTTTGGAGCGCTTCTATCCCGGCAGATTCCGATTTACCGCCTGCCGCGACGATTATCCGTATTTATACGATAAAGAAGAGCAGATCTCGCTTGCCGGCAAGGAATTCAAAAATCTGCGTCATCAGGTTAATCTCGGCCGTTCATCGGCTTTATCGTGGTCAACAGAAACGTTAAGCGAAGAGAATATCGATCGGGCGCTGTTTATCAACCGCAAATGGGCGGAAGAACACTCGAATAACGATCTTGCAGATACCGCAGCCGCCGAAAAAGCGCTGTGTCATTTTTCACACCTGAAATTATGGGGAGTGCTCTTCAAAGCGGACGGCTATGACGTCGCATACGTATCGGGTGTTTTCATTACGCCCCGGATATTTGACGTCTGCTTTTGCAAGGTTCTCAACAAGTCGTGTGACTGCTTTATAAAATGGGAGCTGTACCGCTTGTTGCCGGATGACGTTAAAATCGTTGATTCAGAGGAAGATATGGGATTGTCGGGCCTTCGAACTCACAAGCTGCTGCGCCGGCCTAAAAAACTTGTCCGCGTATGGAAAGGAAATGCGATATGAGCGATACAACGTTGAACTCGCGAAAAAATAAATCGTTTACCGACAGTATGTTCCGTCGTTTGTTCTGGCCGACGCTTCTTTCGTCTCTCGGACTTGCGCTCGGAGATATTGCCGACGCTTTGTTTATCGGTATCCGCATAGGAAAGACGGGACTTGCAACGATGTCGCTTGTCGCGCCTGTTTATATGATATTCAACGTGCTTGACATAGGGATAGCCGTCGGCGCTTCCGTGCATTATACACGTGCGATAGGCAAGGGCAAGGCGAGAGACGGTATCAAAGTCTTTTCACAGATGCTAACCGTCGCCTTGATCATCAGCATTTTGATAGCCGTACTCGGTTCGCTTTTAATGCCGTATATACTTAAAGTTCTCGGTGCAGGTGACGAGGGTACTGAGCTGTGGAACTATACGAAGGATTATTTACAGATAATGTTCTGGGGAGCTCCGCTGACCTTCTTGTATTTTTTGCTGTACTACTGCGTACGCTGCGACGATAACGAAAAGCTTGCAAGCGCAGGTTATCTTGCGGGATATTTGTCGGACGTTGCTGCAAGCGCGCTTCTGATACTTGTTTTCAAGCTGGACGTGCGCGGCGCTATAATCGCCACGGTATTGGGAAAAGCTATCGGTATCGTTATTTTTTCAATGCACTTTACACGCAAATGGGCGATACTCCGCTTCAAATTTTCAAAACCCGATATAAAGCTGATATTCAGAGTGCTGAAAACGGGAATGTCTTCTTCCTTCGGCTATATCGGTCAGTTTGCCGCGCTTCTTATAGTGAACAATCTGCTTTTACGTCTCGGAGGCGAGAGTGCGCTCGCGCAGATGAACGTCGTCCAAAACGTATCGTATTTTGCGTTGGCTATATATATGGCTCTCGGCGATACCGCTCAGCCTCTGTGCGGCACGTTCTTTGCGGAGCATAACAAGGAAGCCATAAAACGCGTTATGTTTCTCACCGTCGGTATCGGCGTCATATGCGGAGGGATCATTTCAGGACTTTTCGCGATTTTTGCTCCGTCTGTCTGTGCGTTGTTCGGACTGACGGAAAGCACCGCCGACGAGGGAGCGTTCGCCGTGCGGCTGTTTTGCCTGTCTGTCATACCCGCGGGATTAAGCCTGACGTGGAGCTCATGCTTCCAGTCGATAGGCAGAGAAAAGATGGTGTTTTTGATAAATCAGCTGCGTAATTTCGTCTGCTTTACCGCATTTGCCGTGCTGTTCTTTACGTTCGGTCTTAAATGGTTCTGGTTCGTATTTCTTGCGGCGGAGCTCGGAGCGCTTGCCATTTGGATCCCTGTTTGCCGTATCAAAAAACGCGAGGATACGGATGCGATATTCTCATATCTGCTTGACGCAAATTCCTCCGATATTGCGGATCTGATTAGTAAAGCGGAGAGCTTCTGTGAAGAGCATGACGCCAATCCGAAGCAGATATACTATATTACTCTATGCGTGGAAGAAGTTTGTCAGGCGATAATTGACAACGCATTCCGTAAAGAGGGAAACGAATATATACAGCTTACGTTGTGTATGGAGGAAGACGGTACGGCTGTACTCCATCTGCGTGACAACGCGGTGAACTTCAATCCGTTTGCAATGAAAACGGGACGTGATTACGAGAATGAGGAAAGTCTTGCCTCGCTCGGAATACAAATGGTCAAGGCAAAATCAAAACAATTTTTCTATCGGCGCTACGCCGGATTCAATACGCTGACCGTGGAGGTTTGATAAATTGTATAACGGAATACGTCTTGCAGAAGAACGTGATACAGCGTCATTATGCAGGATATGGAAAGTCTGTTTCGGAGACGACGAGGATTACGTCAGGTTTTTTTACCGTGAGAATTTCGGTCATATAACGACGGCGGTATATGCGGTAAACGATCAGCCGGTGAGTATGCTTCACTGGTTTGACGCAACATTCGCCGACGGGGGTGATACAATTGACGCGAAATTCCTGTATGCAGGCGGTTCTTTACCGGAGTTCCGTAAAAACGGATATTATACCGCGCTGTTTCGCTACGTTGAGGAATACGCAAAAGACAATAACTGCGCGCTTTTCGGAAAACCGGTCCGCCGCGACATCATACCGTATTATCAAAAACTCGGCTTTGAACAGGACGCAAGTCTAAAACTTGTCACCGTATACCCAAAAGAAAAAGAAGCCGTAAGGTTTTCTGAAATAACGCCAAAGGATTACAACCGGATGCGCGATAATGCTTTTTCCTCTCATCCGTACGTTAAATGGTCTGACAGACACGTGAACTTCTGCATGAACGAGACGGCATATTTCGGCGGCAGAACGCTTAAAGTCACACTTGACGGATGCAAATATTTTATTATGTGCGCACCGCAGGAAGAGGAGCTTAAGGTCATAGAAACAAATCTTCCTCTTGAAAAGATAAAAAGAGTTGCCTTTGCTTTGTGCGAAACGTTCTCCGTTAAGTATCTTAAAGCGTACTTACCGGATTATTTATACAGCGAAGGAGAAGACGTCGTTTCTTCCATCGTTTATAACGCGCCGCTCCGCAATACTTACGTAAATCTGATCCTGATCTGAAAGGAAAGAATACAATGTCAAATAAAGAAAACAAAAAGAAAGTCAGACTTGTTTCACTTCGGTTTAAAGTTGTCGTTGTGATCGTTTTCACGGCGCTGGTGCTGTCGGTTTTGGCCGTTACCGTCAGTTATCACGTTTACAGTACCACGATGGACGATCACTATAAGACGCTCGCGTCAAACCTCGCAAAAACTGCAGCGACCCAGCTTGACGCAAAAGATCTCCTCCGTTATTACGAAGCCGTCAAGCAGATAGGCGAATATGACGATTCAAAATACTGGGGCGACGCGGCTTACCGTGAAGAATACGACAAAAAAGCCAACGCCATAAAGGACGACCGCTATTACGAGATGCTCAATATTCTTTTCGACATCAAGGAAAGCAATGAGGTTAAATTCTTATACGTCCAGATACTTGAAGGAAATACGGTCACGTACGTAATGGACGCGGACGACACCGAAGAACAATGTCAGCTCGGTACAAACCACGAGATCTCCGGTCCTGCAAAGGAAATCGAGCACCCGGAAGACGGTATCCCCGCTTTCATCACCAACGATACATACGGTTGGCTTTGTACTTCTGTTGAACCGGTCAGGGACGACGACGGAAAATCCGTTGCGCTTGTCGGTGTTGACATATCGATGGACGAAATAATGAAAGACCGTGCCGATTATCTGCGTACCATTATTTTGTTTATAGGTATAGTCGTTATCATATTGATCGCGGTTATCCTTTTCGGCGTTGCAAAAGCGCTGATCAATCCTATCAATATGTTATCTGACGCAACACGTTCTTTCGTACAGGATCGCAGTGACGAACAAAAGGTCGATTCCGCCATATCGCGTTTGAAGATCAACACCGGCGACGAAGTGGAGACGCTTTGCGATTCCGTAAAGCAGATGGAAAGCGATATCAACAGATACATCGTCAACCTGACGGCCGTAACGGCGGAGAAGGAACGTATAGGCGCGGAGCTGAACGTAGCGTCGCAGATCCAGGCGGATATGCTTCCGAGGATATTCCCGGCATTTCCGGACCGTCCCGAATTCGATATCTACGCCTCGATGACGCCGGCGAAAGAGGTCGGAGGAGACTTCTACGATTTCTTTTTGATAGACGACGACCATATAGGCCTTGTAATGGCGGACGTTTCCGGCAAAGGAGTTCCCGCGGCTCTGTTTATGGTCATAGCAAAGACGCTTATCAAGAACCACGCGCAGCAGGGTGAAAGCCCCTCCGAGATACTGAAGCACGTAAACGAGCAGCTGTGCGAGGGCAACGAAGCGGAATTGTTCGTTACGGTCTGGTTAGCGACGATTGAAATATCAACGGGCAAAGGACTTGCCGCAAACGCGGGACACGAGCACCCCGTTATACGCCGTGCGAACGGTGAATTTGAGCTTGTTCAATACCGTCATTCTCCCGCGGTCGCAACAATGGAAGGGATACGTTTCCGCGAGCACGAGTTCAAGCTTGAACCGGGCGACAGACTTTTCGTTTATACAGACGGCGTTCCCGAGGCAACGAACGCACAAAGCGAACTGTTCGGAACCGACAGAATGCTTCAGGTGCTCAATCAGAATGCCGATGCAGCGCCTAAAGAACTTCTTCTTGCCGTAAGAAACGGAATTGACGATTTTGTCGGTGAAGCACCGCAGTTTGACGATATTACGATGATGGATTTCGTTTATTTCGGCGAACCCAACAAATCGGACGCCGTTTTAAGACTTGAAGCGAGAACAAACAATCTTGACAAAGTCATCGCGTTCATAAATGAAAATCTTGATAAAAACAACTGCCCGCAGAAGATAAAAATGCAGATAGACGTTGCGGTCGAAGAGCTGTTCGTCAATATTTCTCACTACGCATATAACCCGGAGGTCGGTTTCGCAACGATCAATTTCGATTGGGAAAACGATAAAAAATATGCCGTCATAACGTTCAAAGACAGCGGCGTTCCGTTTAATCCGCTTGAAAAGCCCGATCCCGATCTGACACTTCCCGCAGAAGAACGTCAGATAGGCGGACTCGGTATCTATATGGTAAAAAAGAGTATGAGCGACGTCAGATACGAATATAAAGACGGACAGAATATACTCACGATAAAAAAGCTTTTAACGGATGAATAAACAAAAGGCGCTTGAAAAAAGCGCCTTTGAAATATCGGCGAAAGGATAAAAATATGAAGAAGAGAAGCGATAAAAAGCGTAAATTCACGTTAAAAGAACGGTTTCAATACTGGTTTGACAACAGAATGACAAAAGGCTCGCTCGGACTGATACGCGTATTGATAGTCGTTTCCGTTATACTTGCCATATCTATGGCGGGACTTATAATCCTTTTCAAATTCAACGAAGAGGGCGAGGTCGCATCGGTTTTCTGGGACAGTATCGCCACCGTGATAAACGCATGGATGCCGTCGTTTGAAGACGGATCTCCCGGTTATCTGATCCTGATGTCAATAACCGCAATAGCCGGAGTTTTATTTACAAGCGTTCTCATAGGTATCATAACGAGCGCGATAGAGGAGAAAATAGACAATCTCAAAAGAGGCAATTCCCTTGTTCTTGAAAAGGATCATATCGTGGTTCTGGGCTTCTATCCCGGCGAATACGAGCTTTTGAATCAGCTTATTTTAGCATCGGCTGACGAACCGTCCTGTATCGTTATAGCCGAGGATATGGAAAGGGAAGAGATGGAACAGAATATTTCTGAAAACCTTGATATTCCGAAAAACGTCCGTATAGTATGCAGGACCGCCGATATAACGGATCCCGCATCTATCGAAAAATGCTCAGTTGAAACGTGCAAAACCGTCATTGTCGCACCGACGGAGGATCTCAAAACAATAAAAGCGATACTTTCGGTGTCCGCACTTTTGCAGAAAAAAGGAAAACCGGAGATAAGCATAAACGCAATATTATCAAAGAACGAATACAGATTTCCCGCTTCGCTTGCCGACGCAAACAACATAACGACTCTTCAGACAAACAACATACTGGCAAAGATGATCGCGCATTCCTGTACCCAGACGGGGCTTTCCGAGCTGTTCAGAGAAGTGTTCAATTTTGAAGGCTCAGAGTTTTATCTTGAGGAATTGAGCGGTACGGACAATCTTACGTTTGAAGATATAACCATACGTTTGAACAACGCAATACCCGTAGGCGTATGCCGTGAAGGTAAGGTCGTGCTGAATCCCGGCGCAGACTATAAGCTTACCGCCGCGGACAGCATACTTGTTTATTCCGAAGATAAAGCCCCCGCAAAGCTCGATACGGAATACAGTGAAAACAGCGGCGCGGCAAAAACTCCCGTTCTGTCGGATAATGAATCGACAAGCGCCGCTGTTCTGGGTCATAACGAAACGCTGCCCGTTCTTCTGAATGAATTTCCCGAAAACGTTGCGGAGGTATATATTTACGAGCAAAACGTCGAAAAAGACGAACAAACCGAAATGATCGCGGCGGCTTTCAAAAGGAATATTAAACTGGAATATACCGAAAAAGATCCCCGAAACGAGGACGTACTGCTTGAAGCCGCAATGAGATGCGAGCATATCATTGTATTGAACGACCATGAGAAGGATTCGGATGAAGCTGATACGGACGTTATATTTACTCTTTTGAATTTAAGGGATATAAGACAGCGTTACGGACTTAAATTCAATATAACCGTTGAAATGCAGAAAGAGCGCAATCAGAATCTCGCAGGCGTCGGTGACAGTACGGATTTTCTCGTAACGTCAAGTATGTCTTCGCTTATATTGGCTCAGCTTGCCGAGAATCCCGAATTGATAGACGTATTCCGCGAGATTCTTTCAAACAAGGGAAATGAATTGTATTTAAAGAACGTCGGCAAAATGCAGTTTGAAGGACGGTATTCCGTCCGCGAGCTTCGCCATATCATGTTAAAGCAGGGATACGTGCTGATGGGTTTGATGAGCGGAAACGAATACTCGTATTTTGACCGTGCGCTTGACGATATCATAAATCTCAATAAAGATGATTGTCTTATTGTAATAGGAGAAAAATAAATAATACAAATTTTCGTTTTAAGTGTAAGAAAACGCATAAAAAGTACGTCTAACAGAATAGAAAACGAAAAACGATTTGAACGGAGCATTTCTTTGATAAGACCGGTCAAATCTTGATTTGTACTGACGATTGATTAAGGAGGAATATATCCGCTCGTGAAAAGAATAATCGCTTTGTTACTGACCGTTCTGACATTTTCGGTTCTTGCCGCATCTTGTGCGATTCGTCCCGGGACTCCTCAACCGGCGTCTACAGGCACTTCCGGAGAAAAAACAGAAACGTCTGAGGATAAGCCTGCCGTACCCGGATCTCTAAAGCTTGATAAAAAGCTTGACGGTTTTGACTTTGATCTTATGAACTACGTTGAGCAAAAGCTCGGCGATGAAAGCTATATGATCTCACCGCTTTCGTTCAAATACGCGCTCGGAATGCTGATAGCCGGCGCGGACGGACAAACGCTTAAACAGTTGATGTCTGCTGTCGGGATCGATTCCGTTTCAGAGCTTGAAGAGCTTATCAAAAGTTTCAACGGCTTCGAGGGCTGTTTCAATGAAGCGGTGAAGAAATACGCCGAGACCTATAACGCGCTCACGGACGAGCAGAAGCAGTATTACGACGAACCGTCCGGCGCGCTCAGAGTCGCAAACTCGATCTGGAAAAGAAACGATATTCCCGTTTTTTTGCAGGGTTATAAGGACGCGGTTTCGTCATATTACGCCGAGTACCGTGATTTTACAAGAGAAAAAGTCATAACCGACGTTAACGCGTGGGCAAACGAAAAGACAGAGGGAATGATACCGAAGCTTCTGCCCGAAAACTACGATACTTCAAACCTCGCCGTGATACTTATGAACGCGCTTTATTACAAAAACGCGTGGGCAAAAGAGTTTTTTGAAATACCGGAAAGAGAATTCACGACCGTATCAAATCAGAAGGTAAACAAGAAATTCATATCTTCAACAGAATACTACCGTTATTATTCCGACGAAAAAACGACTCTCGTCGCAGTACCGATGAAAAACGGCGTGGATATGATATTCGTTTTGGGCAGCGCTGAAAACCTGACTGAAAAGCTGTCACAATCAGTGCAGCGCAGAGTAAGAGTTATCATACCTGAATTTGAAACCGAAACGTCTTTATCCGACAGAGAACTCGTTGATTTTCTTAAAGACCGCGGAGCGACGGACGCTTTTATAAGCAAAAAAGCCGACTTCAGCAGAATGTTTGACCCCGATGAAGAATCGGTCTACGTTAACGACATTGTGCAGAAAACAAAAATAAAGCTTGATAAAACGGGCGTCGAAGCCGCCGCAGTGACTGCGATAATAATGGAAGACGAATGCGCGGAAGAAGAAGATCCGGTCGATTTTATCGCCGATAAGCCTTTCAGATATTTCATTATGACAGGCAAGACCGAATGGGCGGCGGAAGGCATTGTCATGTTTGAAGGCAGACTTACCGAATAAACGTGGTACGCATAAAAAAGCAAAAGCTCTTGATTTTTCAAGGGCTTTCGTTTTTTACATTATTTTTTCGGTTTATTATTCGGCTGAGACTGCAAATATGCCCGCCGCGCCGTCCTGCGCTTTCGATACTACAGTAAGACGTTCGACGTACCTCGTAATTCCGAGGTCGAATTCGAGAAGATTGAACACGGCGCCGCCCGCCTCGACGGCTTCGTTATTGCACCAAAGCTCTCTCTGCGGATAATCAGGGCAGAGCGTACCTTCATAATCGCCGTTTTTAACGGCGGGCAGGGAAGCAAATCTTTTCGTTCCCGGCGCAAACGTCCCGAAACCTGCAAGCACGCTGTTTGAAAAACCGAAATCGAGCGCGCCGGCTACCGTCAGCGGATATACGTATACGGGCGGCAGATGCGTTTTTTCTTTTTTGCACCATATTTCCGCCGAAAACGCCTCGCAGAACACCTCGTGATCGTCGGAGAACGCAGATATCAGTACGTACAGCTTTCGCACGTTCCTGTCTATCTTTATATCCGCGATCCTGTGCCCGGCGGACGATACCGGTATGAATTTGCCGGAAAGCTCAAATTCAGCGCCGCCTACGGTTATTCTGTCCGGTACGTTTTTAAGATATTCGTCGGGACCCATAACGGCGCAGCCGTGATGCTGAAACATACCGTATTTGCGCCAGTTTGCATATTCCTCGGCGCCGTATCCGTCAATGCGGATCTGCTTCGCCGAATACTGTCTGTCCGATATCAGGTCGAATTCTTCACCCATACCTCCGGTGATGAACAGAGCGCGGTTCTTGCCGTGAAGCGTTTCAAGTGAACAGTCAACGTTTATCTCCGCGGTTTCTTTCGCTCCGCAGTTTAGATGAAAACCGACTGTTTTGCCACAGGTGAGTATATGAGCCGTGCCGTTTACCGGCTGTTTTGAGTAATTGCGGAAGACAACGTGAAGCACACCGTCGTATGTTGCTTTTATTTCATATGCGGGCGTGACTGTGAGAGAAACGGGATAAAGGAATCCTACGTCTCCGCTCTTAAGCTTCAGCGCAAACGTGCGCCTTGAAAAGTTGACGAGACCTATCGCGCCGTATTTTTTATACGGATCGAGTATTCCGCGTCTCAGCTTCAATGCGGATAAATCCTCAAAAATGCCCTCGCGGTCGACGACGCCGGTTATTTCACACTCCGAAAGCTTTACATCGAGCGTGTCGCCGCAAGCTGCCGTACCGTCGCATTCAACGGAAAACTCAAGCGGGAAAAATTCTATTGTCACTTCCGCCGTTTGCCCGTCCGTAAGTTCCGCATAAAGCTCACAGAAGACGCATTCATTTTTTATTTCACATTTGACATCTGAATTATTGCAGTAAACGCGCGCGTCCCTCTGTACTGCAGTTCTCATTCTGAGGACTTTTTTACAGCCGTCGTCCGACGTTATTTTTATATTAACCGTATTTCCGTCCTTTTTGTATTCGTATGATACGGAAGGAAGACGAAGCGACGCGTGATCCCATCTCGTCGGGAAGCACGGATAGACTGTCAGAGTCTTTGATATCATATCTCGGTGCAGACCGAAAACGGATTCGATAAGCTCCTGCGCAAACACTCCGGCGGACGGTGAGAAATACGCAAAGCGTTTTTCGTTCGCGGTCTCCGGGAACGCGCCGCGCTGAAACTCGCCGCAAACGCGCCGCGCCACGAATTGAAGCGGTTTTATAGCGTCGTCGGCTCTGCCCGCCGCGGCATAAGCCGCCGTTGCGAACGGCTGCATATCGGATCCTGCCTGCATCCCCCACGTGGGAACGCCATAGTATCCGTGATCGCCGAAGTGGTTTGACTGATATATCTCGCCCTCGGGTCCCGTCATTCTGTGTTTTAAGTGGTCGAGAGACGAAGCGGCGTCAAGGCTGTCAACGTAACCGTATATAACGGGATAACAAATACCGTGGTAAGTCGTGTCAAGTCTTTCCGCGCCGAGCTGATCCGAAAACCAGATGAATCTGCCGATA
>JAEEGL017260698.1_pt1 | contig 43244 bp, 28 predicted proteins | sample 9134231 | NCBI WGS metagenome assembly JAEEGL01 (sample SAMN16246548, study PRJNA631951) | gut metagenome | biome: gut microbiome; feature: rumen; material: fiber-attached | host: Bos | place: Iran: Karaj | collected 2018-10
GAAGCAAGGATCGTGGTCAAGAATTCCGATATCACGATACTTTGCGTGGGACTTGATGCCACAATAGAAGGTGAAGAGGGTGATACCGGTAACATGTTTGCCTCGGGCGACAAAGTTTCTTTAAAACTTCCCGCTTCCCAGCAAAGACTTATTGATTCTGTTATTAAGACGGCAAAAGAAAATGACAAGAAGGTCATAGTGGTACTCAATGCGGGTTCTGCGATCGATATCTCGGACCTCAACGAATCCGCAGATGCGATACTTGACTGCTGGTATTCGGGAGGACAGGGTGGAACGGCTTTGGCGAATGTTCTTTTTGGCAAGGTAAGTCCTTCCGGAAAACTTCCCGTAACTTTCTACAAAGACGGCGAACAGCCCGAATTTACGGATTATTCGATGAAGAACCGTACTTACAGATACTTCAAGGGCGAAACGCTTTATCCCTTCGGATACGGCTTAAGTTATACGACATTCGATACATTCGCTTCGGTTAAGACAACGGGCTTTGTACCCGCTGAAGGTGCTTCTTACGATGAACTTCAAAAGGCTGCTGTTGAGATAGAGGTTAACATAACTAACACCGGAAGCTTTGATTCCGATGAAGTTGTGCTTGCTTTTGTTGACAAATGTCCTGCGGAAAAGGTTTCAAACGGACTTAATACTGTTGGAAAAGACGTCCTGCAGCCTGATAACCAGCCCATAAAGAGTCTGTGCGCATTTAAGCGCGTATCGCTCAAAGCGAGCGAGACCAAGACCGTTAAGCTTCCCGTATCGGCTCACAGCCTTACGACCGTGCTCGAAAACGGGGAGAGAGTGTTCTTAAGGGGTGAATACAGATTTGAAGTAAGCGGCAAAGATGCGGACTCCATAGTAGTCGGCACTTGATTTAAAAGCTATTATATGGTTTAATCCTATTTGTAAAGATTAATAGGGAGTAGTCAGTGCGAAGGCACTCCGTGTTTCGTCATCACGCCGCAAGGCCGGGACACGGACTCGATGAATCGATGAGACGAGACTATTATCGCACATTTGCGGTAGTAGTCTCTTTATTTTTCGGAGGAAATTGAAATGTTAGTGCATGTATTGTGGTTTATTCTTGGTCTTGCGCTGCTCATCAAGGGCGGTGACTGGTTTGTTGACGGTTCAGTCGGAATCGCCAAGAAATTTAAGGTTCCGGACCTTTTGATCGGTGCAACGGTCGTTTCTATCGGAACGACTCTGCCGGAACTGATGGTAAGTGCTACATCCGCATTTGAGGGACACAGCGCGATGGCATACGGTAATGCGGTCGGTTCGATCATATGTAACACATCACTTATCTGTGCGATCACGATAGCGGTGGCTCCGTCGGTCATTAACAAAAACACCATGAAGATACCGGTATATTTCTTTTTTACCGCGGCCGTAATATTTGCAGGCGTTGCATATGCGTTTAAGGGATTTTCAAGACCTGTCGGAATAATCCTTCTGGCACTCTTTGTGGCATATATAGTGATACAGGTGGTAAAAGCCGTTAAGGGTAAAACGGATGAAGAGCCCGAAGCACAGGGCGAAAGCGAGGAAAAAGAAAAAGTATATCCGATGTGGCTTACGGTAGTGATGCTTGTAGTCGGTGCGGCTGCCATAGCGGTGGGCGCAAGACTTCTCGTCAATCACGGAACCGCGATAGCGGAAGGTCTCGGAGTACCCGAAACCGTGATCGCGCTTACATTTGTGGCACTCGGAACATCACTTCCCGAACTTGTGACTGCGATCACATCGCTTGCCAAAGGACACGGTGCATTATCGCTTGGTAATATATGCGGTGCTAACCTCTTTAATATCGCACTTGTTGCAGCCGCATCCACAGCAATACGTCCGTTCAACTTTGAGCCCGGAACATTCAGTACTATAGTGATCGGCGGCAAGGAAATGTTCGCATCACTTGTGATCGATACTCCCGTAATGTTCCTGGTAATGCTTATTTTAACTGTTCCCGCAATGATAAAGGGTCGCCTTTACCGCTGGCAGGGTATCGCACTCCTTGCGATCTACGCAGGATTCTGCGCATTCCAGTTCCTGGGATAATAAAAATACCGCAATAAATCAGCATGGGATATATATTATACCGCGGATACGCTTTCGCCTGTCCTCGCGTAACGGCCGGCCGACGCTTCGGTCGACCTGCACTAAGCTCGTGAAAAACCTCGCTAAGTGCCGACGCTGCGGAGGTCCGCTTTATAATATATATCCCATGCTTTTTGTATGCGATAAACTTACTCACTCACGCGTAATGCGCGGATGTCCGTATCGATGGTCATGGAGTAGTTGGTGTAGTAGACCACGAATCCGGGCTTGGAGCCGGCCGGTTTTTTGACATTTTTGCGGATCGTGTAGTCAATCTCTACTTTGTCCGCGTCCTTTGCGGAAGAGTAGTGGGCGGCAAGTCGTGCGGCCTCTTCGAAAGCGCGGTCGGGAACCTCGCGGCCGTCGGTTTTTAAGATGACGTGCGACCCCGGTATCTTTTTGGCATGGAACCACCAGTCGCCTCCGTTTGCAAATTCAAAGGTCAGCTTGTCGTTCTGGAAGTTGTTGCGGCCGACATAAATGTCAAAACCGTCGGAGCTTATGTAGTGGAAAGGTTTTGATGTTATTTTTACCTTTTTGGTACCGGATTTAAAACGAATATATCCGGATTGAACAAGCTCCTCGCGTATTTCCGTAAGGTCGTCTTCGCATACCGCGATATCAAGTGATGTAAGAATAGAGCGAAGATGTTCTATCTCGGATTCCACGTCGACTATTATCTTTTCAAGATTCTCAGCGGTTCTCTTAAGTTTTCCGTATTTATCAAAATATTTCTTGGCATTTTCACGCGGCGAGATATCGGGATCGAGTGGTATCGTTACGGTTTCGTTGGTATAGTAATTAAGCGCTTCAAAGGATCTTGCACCTTCTTCAAGGTTGTAACCGTAGGTATTGATGAGTTCGCCGTATATCTTGTATTTATCTTTCTTTTCGGTATCCTTAAGCTGCTTTAACTGAAGGTCGTATTTCTTGACATTTCTCTCAAGCGCTGTGGTTACGATCTTTCTTAAATCGGCACTGCGCTGACGCATACGCACAACGATGCTCTTTTCGCGGTAGTATGATATCAGAAGTTCTGAGATCGTATCAAATTTAACTGAGGTCATATCCGCATATGAAGTAAGGGCAACTGCGCTGTATTCTTCGGGAATGTTACCCTTTAAATACTCTGTCGGTGTAAATGCGCCTTCTTTTACCGCATCTGTAATGTCCGTGAATGCATCGGTGAGAGCCGAGATATCGGATGCTGAGAGAGAGGTCGCGGACCTGTCGCCGTCAATACCGGCGCGGTAACAGATCTCATGTGCCATCAAAGGCGATATTCCGGCAAGACCCTGATAGACAGTCTTGACTGTATCGATATGAGATGAACTCAGCATTGAAGCAAAATCTTCGCGGGATATGCTTAATGGATCGGCTTTTACGGTATTCTCGGGCACAAAATAACTGCGCCCCGGCAAAACTTCCCGGACCGAACTAACGTTGTGACTGATATGTTTGATGGAATCAATGATAGTTTCGTTGTCGTCGGTAAAGATTATGTTGGAATGCTTACCCATCAATTCAACGATCAGGTATTTCCTGCAGACATCGCCCATTTCATTAAGATGTTCCAATTCGAACCGTATGATACGTTCAAGTCCGGGCTGGGTAACGCTTAATATACGGGCATTTGTAAGATGCTTTCTTAACAGCATGCAAAAGTTGGGTGCAACGGCTGGAGAGGGCTTATTCTCATTTGTTATGTAAACTAAAGGAAGTGTAGCATCTGCCGAAAGTACGATCCTGAACTGATCGGAGTTACCCTTGATCGTGAGTAAGATCTCATCGGTCTCGGGCTGTGCTATCTTATATATTCTTGTGTTTGCGGTTTTGTCGGCAAGTTCTTTTACGACCGCCGCAACCGTTATTCCGTCAAAAGCCATGATATTTTGTCCGTTAATCGCTGATGTATGATCCGTTTTTGGGGAACGGATCCGTATTTAGTAAAGTCTAACACAGAAAGTTTCATTTTACTACTGCGGCTGTGATTTAAACACAAATGCCGGCGATGATTAAACACAAATGCAGGACGGCATATCAAAGTATTGATATTATCGTACGTTTCCTATTATACTGTTAATTGGTTTTTGACAACGGTTCTTTGAACTGTCGGCGAAAGAGTCAGAGCATCGGAACAACAACCGGTTATCGGTAAAGAGGATATAGCGATATGCAAAAAGAAAAATCGGGAAAGATCGGTTTTAAACATAAAACGCCTTACAGAAGCGCGTTTTTGATCGTGCTGGCAGTTTCTCTGAGCATCTTTTCGGCATGCGGGACAGGCGGAACCGGCGCAGCCGGGATGAATTCGGAGCTTACGCATGTTGAAACGTTATCGGAAGATACTGCCACAGAGCCTGCGGCAACACAGACGGCAGAGCCTGCGGCAGCACAGACGGCAGAGCCCGCGACGCCGCAAACGACGGCAGATACGGCCACAGATGGTGCGGTTACGGATACGGCTCTTGAGGGCAACAGCGAAGAACAACAGGAGGAAGAAGATATGAGTAATCCGACATTACTATATCAGGGACATGCGAGTTTAAGGATCGTTACGGGCGAAGGAAAGGTGATATATATCGATCCGTTTGCGGGAGAAGGTTACGATCTTCCGGCGGATATCATATTGCAGACTCACGGTCATTTCGATCACGGCGATATGAGTAAGATCTCGTCTCAGAATGCCGGGTGCACCGTTATCACACATAAAGACGCACTGGTAAAGGGCGATTACAAGTGCTTTGACTTCGGATACGTAAAAGTTGAGGCTGTGGAAGCCGGTTACAACAAGAATCATGATAAAAAGAACTGTGTCGGCTACATTCTTACATTCTCAAACGGAGTGACGCTTTATGCAAGCGGAGACACTTCAAAGACAGAGCAGATGCCCGAACTTAAGGAAAGGAACCTCGATTACGCGTTCTTTTGCTGCGACGGTGTCTACAATATGGATGTAAAAGAAGCGGTGGAGTGCGCCGAACTTGTAGGCGCCAAGGTAAGTATCCCCTATCACACCGGTTCCGCAAGCGTTACACCTTACGATGCGGACAATGCGGCAAAGTTTGATGCCCCGGGTGCACTTCTTTTAAAACCCGGCGAAGAGCTTGAATTGAAATAATTTTTTTAAGGAGAAACAGAAATGAACGAACAAAAGAAGTTAAAAAGCCGTCTTGGATTCATACTTTTAAGCGCCGGCTGTGCGATCGGACTCGGAAACGTATGGAAGTTTCCCTATATCACGGGACAGTACGGCGGCGGAGTATTCCTGATCATCTATATCCTGATGCTTATCATGTTCGGTATTCCCGTTATGACAATGGAATTTGCCATAGGACGTGCGGCGCAGAAGGCTCCCGTCAAGATGTATGACGACCTTGAACCCAAGGGCAGTAAATGGCACTGGCACGGTGTAGCGGGAATGATCGGTTGTATCATGTTAATGATGTACTATGCGGTTGTTGCCGGATGGATCGTAAGATATTTTGTAAAGTTTTTGACCGGCGCATTTGACGGTGCGACTCCCGATTCCATCGGTGCCGAATTCGGCGGTATGTTGTCATCGCCCGGTATCAATATCGGATATCTTGCGATAGTGGTGGTTATAAGCTTTGTGGTACTCGCGATAGGCCTTCAGAGCGGACTTGAAAAGGTCACCAAATACATGATGGTGCTGTTACTTATCATAATGCTGGTGCTGGCGATCAATTCGTTTACGATGCCCGGCAACAAGGAAGGTCTTAAGTTCTTTCTGTTACCCGATTTTAAACGTACGCAGGAGATAGGTATTTTCAGTGTCGTAATGGGTGCGCTTAATCAGGCATTCTTTACGTTAAGTATCGGTATCGGTTCCATGGCCGTATTCGGAAGCTACATCAACAAGGACAGAAGCCTTCTCGGCGAATCCATAAACATTACGATACTTGATACTTTTGTTGCCGTAACGGCAGGACTTATCATGTTCCCCGCATGTTTTTCATACGGTATCGACGTTAACGCAGGTCCGAGCTTACTGTTCATTACGATGCCCAACGTATTCGCCAATATGCAGCTTGGAAGACTCTGGGGAACGCTGTTTTTCCTGTTCATGTCATTTGCGGCTCTTTCGACAGCGTTTGCGGTTTATGAAAACGTTATTGCAAACTTTATGGAACTCACCAAATTAAGCCGTAAGCTGTCATGCTTAATCTGCGGAATAGGAATGTTTATACTTGCACTTCCCTGTGCACTCGGTTTCAATAAATGGGCGGGATTCATGCCCTTCGGAGACGGTACGGGAGTGCTCGATCTTGAGGATTTCGTGGTTTCAAACCTTTTACTTCCGATCGGTGCGATAGTATATGTTGTTTTCTGTTCTACCCGTTACGGTTGGGGATGGGATAATTTCCTCAAGGAAAGTAACGCCGGAAAAGGCGCCAAGATGCCTAACTGGCTTAAGAATTACATGAGATTCTTTGTTCCGCTCGTACTTGCGGCAATACTTATATTGGGATTGCTTTCATTCTTCCATGTGAAAGTATTCGGAATACAGTTCTGATAAAGACGGGATCACTCATTTAATATGATCTTGTCTTTGGGAAGATATTTAACAAGCATATCTTCAAGTTCTATGCCTTTGATGGGCTTTGCGAGATAATCCGTAAAGCCCATTTTGATATAATCGTCTTTGGCACCCGTCAGTGCGTTTGCGGTAAGCACTATGACGGGTGTTTCTGTATTCAATCCTTCCTTGCGGATCACATTGAATGTCTCAACTCCGTCGGGAGCGGGCATACGGTGATCGAGAAGTATGAGATCGTATTTTGTGTGGTTGCAAAGGTCGATCGCATCGTTTCCGCCGGTCGCCTTATCCATGTCGATGCCTGTTTTCTTGAGCAGTGCCTCAACGACTTTTAAGTTAACCAGAACATCATCGACCACGAGTATCTTGGCCCCGTTGGACCTGAAGATTTCGTGGTAGATCTTGCGTTCTTTTGCCTCGGTACGGATATATTGTCCCATAGGCTTACTGTCGGCAATATCCTGGGGAATTATGACTTTAAATGTTGTTCCTTCACCGACCTTACTGGTAACGTCAACCCTTCCGCCCATAAGATCTATAAGCTGCTTGGTGATGGCAAGCCCGAGACCTGTTCCCTGTATGGTTGCGTTTTTCTTTTCGTTGACGCGCAGGAATGCATCAAAGATAAACGGGATATCCTTTTCGTCGATTCCGATACCCGTATCTTTGATCTCAAAAATGAGTTCGCATTTGTCCGAAGATATATCGTCATAAGTTACCGAAAGAGTGACACCGCCGTCACGGGTATACTTGATGGCATTGGAGAGAATGTTCATAAGTATCTGACGGATGCGCTGCTCGTCACCGATAAACGTACTCGGAATTGTCTCGTCGTTTATTATGTCAAAAGAAAGCCTTTTGGTTCTCGCGGGCTGCTCGAAATAGAGCTGACAGCTTCTTAACAGATTGGCAAGATCGTATCTGTCGAGATTGAGAGCCATTTTACGGGCTTCGATCTTGGAAAAGTCGAGTATATCGTTTATAAGTCCCAGTAAGACATCGCCTGAGGATTTGATGTTTTCGGCATACTCACGGATCTCGGCGTTATCGGTATTTCGCAGGATCATTTCGTTAAGGCCTATTATGGAGTTGAGAGGGGTCCGGATCTCGTGGGACATATTGGCCAGGAATGCGCTTTTTGCACGGTTGGCGTCATCAGCATCGTTTTTGGCCTGCTTTATTTCATTAAGCAGGAATACTTCTTCGGTAGTTTCCTCGATCAGGAAATATGATCCCAGGGTGTGGCGTTTTTTGTCGGAAAACTGCTTGTAACGGACCTTATAGTGGTGTGTAAAAGATTCGCCGTTGATCACATGTGTCGAGATGTAGGGTACTTCAGCAAATATTCTCTGAGTGGGTTCAAGTTCTCTCATTACCGTTGCCATCGGTTCGGCTTCAAGAATAGCTTTATCGGGATCGAGATCAAAATGAGTGCGGGCAAAAGCATTGATATAGATGCACTTGTTGCCGGCATCAAACAGGATAAGACCTTCGTTCATGTCATCGATCGTATGGCCTATGGCAGCATTCATAAGGCTTCTTGGAACAAATATGGTAACGCTGAAATAGATAAGTGTTGCTGCCACCGCATAGAACACGACAGATGCGTCGAGGTCGAGCGAAAATGCCATATAAATGACGTTGAGAATCACAACGAGTACAAGAACCAGCAATATCATGAGATACTTGGCTCTGTAGATGCTGTAGCTTTTGATAAGTTTTATAATGATCAGAGTGAAAGCGATCAGTATAACGGCATAGTCGATAAAGAGGTGAACATAGTAAAACGTATAGAAGCCGGTCTTGAAGAAAATGATCCCGGTATCGGGTTTTACAAATCTGTCCACGTAGAAAATGTGCCTTATAAAAGGGTTTAAGAATATGGATAAAGAATCTATCGCCATGACCACGGCGACAGGTATACGCAGTTTCTTTAATACCTCATAATGTTCCGTATATTTGACACAGAATCCGTTCAAAAAGAAAATGATCCAGTCGATCAGTGCAAAATAAAAGCAGTATGAAACTTCCGCAAACAATGCGGTGGGAGATATGGCTATAAAGATGTTGGCAAGTATTGCAAAAGATCCGCATAACAAAGCTCTGTTAAGCCACAATGCGTAGTCTTCCTTGATCTTTTTGGACGCTCTGTATGTAAAAATGATGTCGATTATGGCAAGCAGATCGACAAGTACATATACGTATTTTGTAAACATCTAAACCCCTCGTAACTTCTTGCGACCCGAAAAGAATCGCGAGAATGCATATAACAAAGCAATTATATACCATATTTATTAATAAACAACTAAAAATGTCGCAATCCGCAAAAGAAATATTTATTGAATAATTATCGTTTAAATGGTAATATACCATTGTTAATGTGTAACAAAAACGGAAAAAATAGGAAAGCAGGTTTGTTATGAAAAGAATCAAAACTTTAAAAACCCGTAATCTCTGTGAAAGCGCCAAGAAGGGCGGATGCGGCGAGTGCCAGACATCATGCCAGTCAGCATGCAAGACAAGCTGCGGCGTTGCCAATCAGAAATGCGAGAACACCGAGAAGTAATCCATACTTCATGATAATTGGCAATCAGACTAAATACCGCCGAAACAGGCGGTATTTTTACTTATAACAGATCAGTTACTGAGAGGATTAATATGATACATGAGTATAAACTGAACGGATATAACATTGTGCTGGATACGTGTTCGGGGTCCGTTCATGATGTAGACGAAGTTGCATATGATATGATAGGCCTTTATGAGACAAAGTCACGCGAGGATATCATCAAGGCGATGCTTGAAAAGTATGCGGATCGTGATGATGTGACCGAAGACGATCTTAACGAGTGCTACGACGATATTACTTCGCTCAAGGACGAAGGGCTTCTTTTTACACCGGATACATTTGAAGATATGGCCGGTACATTCAAGGAAAGAAGCGGAAATGTCATCAAGGCATTGTGTCTTCATGTGGCCCACACATGTAATCTCAATTGCTCATATTGCTTTGCCAGCCAGGGTAAATATCACGGCGACAGAGCGCTTATGAGTTATGAGGTCGGAAAGCGTGCGCTTGATTTTCTTATAGAAAATTCGGGAAGCCGTACAAATCTCGAAGTGGACTTCTTTGGCGGCGAGCCGCTGATGAACTTTGATGTAGTCAAGGATCTTGTAAAATACGCACGCAGCATTGAAAAAGAAAAAAACAAGAATTTCCGTTTCACACTGACTACGAACGGTGTATTGATCGATGATGACGTGATCGAGTGGGCAAATCGCGAGATGAGTAACGTCGTACTGTCGCTTGACGGAAGAAAAGAGATACACGACCGTTTCAGAGTGGATTATGCGGGAAACGGAAGTTACGACAAGATCGTGCCCAAGTTTAAAAAACTCGTGGACGCAAGGGGTGGCAAAAACTATTATATGCGCGGAACATTTACGCATGCGAATCCCGATTTTACCGAGGATGTCTTTCATATGGCGGATCTTGGCTTTACGGAACTCAGTATGGAACCGGTAGTCGGAAAACCCGACGATCCGATGACACTTACCGACGAGGATATCGAGATCGTCAAAAAACAGTATGAGATACTTGCCATCGATATGCTTCGCAGAAAGCGTGAAGGAAAGCCGATCACGTTTTACCACTATATGCTGGACCTTACCGAGGGACCGTGTATTTATAAAAGGATCTCGGGATGCGGTTCGGGTACCGAATATATGGCCGTTACGCCCTGGGGCGATCTCTATCCCTGTCATCAGTTCGTGGGAGAAGAGGATTACAAACTCGGAAATGTGTTTGACGGCGTTACCAATGATGCTTTAAGAGAATCCTTCCGTTCGTGCAATGTATATGCAAGGCCCGAATGCAAGGACTGTTTTGCAAAACTCTACTGTTCGGGCGGATGTGCCGCCAATGCTTATCATGCCACGGGCAGTATAAAGGGTATATACGAAAAGGGCTGCGAGCTTTTCAAAAAGCGTATCGAATGTGCGATAATGATGCGAGTTGCCGAGGAAAACGAGGGGCTTTAAAAGTGTGCGGTTGTCTGCCTGAGAATGCGAAGGACATAAAACTTTGATCCGAGAAAAAGAAAACACACCGATAATCGATTTTTTATATGAATATGCAGGGTCGGATCCGTCACGGCTTCATATGCCGGGGCACAAGGGAACGGCTCCTTTGGGTGTGCCTGAAGAATTAAAAGGCGCATATATGTACGATATCACAGAGATCGCGGGCGCCGATGATCTTTACGATCCTACGGGGATCATACTAAAAAGCGAGAGGATCGCAGGAAAGATATTCGGAGCGCCCACCTACTATTCAACGGAAGGTTCAAGTCAGTGCGTAAAGGCAATGCTTAAGCTTGCCCTGGACCGCGAAGCGGGCAGCGACAACCATGTCTTAGGCAGAGACGGCCACACCGCAGGCAAGGAATGCCGCACCGCGGGCAAGCCGTATGTTATTTGCGCGGGAACCGCACATAAAGCCTTTTTGTCAGGCACGGAGCTTCTGGGGATAGAAGTCGTGCGCGTTGCGGTTGCAGATAAATCGGATTGCGGCGATGCAGGAATGGGATCCCCCATTTTATCCGTAGACGTTATAACGGATGCCGTTGACCGCGAGATCTCAAAAAGAAGTTATTCTCCGATAGGCGTTTTTATGACTTATCCCGATTATTACGGCAATGTTATCGATCTTTTGGCTCTTAAAAAAGAACTTTCAAAACGCGGCATTCTGTTGCTGGTTGACGGCGCACATGCGGCATATTTTAAATTTCTGGATCATTCAAAATATCCCGATTACACTCATCCCATCGATGCGGGGGCGGATATATGCTGCTGCTCGGCTCATAAGACACTTCCGGCGCTTACGGGAGCCGCATATCTTCATATATCGGTTGACATAACACAAGACATTTCACAGGAAAAAGTATTAAAAGCGATGAGCCTTTTCGGATCGTCGAGCCCGTCGTATCTTATCCTTGCAAGTCTCGACGCGGTTAACGGATCGGACCTCGCGGCCGTGGTTAACATAACATCAAGCAAAATCGACGATTTAAAAGAAAGGCTGTCATCCCGAGGCATCTGTGTTCTTAAAAGCGATCCGTTACGGCTCGTTGTAAGGGCCGTCGCGGATGAAACGGCAAATCCGGGCGCAGGCAATGTGCTTGCTGCGAAACTGCGACGCGCAGGCTGTGAGCCTGAGTGCGTAACCGGCGATGATGTAATAATGATGCTGTCACCATATAATACCGACCGCGATCTCGAGCGGATATATGAAGCTGTTACCTTAGATATAGACGATCCTGAACGCCGTTTTGCCGGCGGGGAAGAAAGTGATGTCGGTAATGATGAGAAAAAAAGCTTAGGCGATGATGCATTAAGAGGATACGATATCTCTAAAAATTTCTTATAAATCCGGTCGCAGCACCACGAGTGTAAAACTTAAGCTTCGCAGCACACAACTGCAGTGCGTAGGCATATAAAAAAGTGTATGAATAGCCACGCTTAGATGGTATAATTAAACGATATATTTATATTACGGACAGTTTGAAACACTATGTAAAGAAAGAGGTTTTTATGTGCGGAATAGTTGGATATGTAGGTAACAAACAGGCGGCTCCCATATTGCTGGCTGGACTGGCGAAACTTGAATACCGCGGATATGATTCTGCGGGTATAGCCGTAAGAGACGGTGACAAAGAAGCCGAGGTCGTAAAGACGATCGGAAGGCTTAAGAATCTTGCCGAGAAGACCGACAACGGCAAAGCGCTTGCCGGCACATGCGGTATAGGCCACACAAGATGGGCGACTCACGGCGAACCGAGCCAGACCAATGCACATCCCCATGTATCGGGTAATTGCACGGGATCGGGCTCCGGAAAGGTTGAATCGCTCGTGGTAGGCGTTCATAACGGGATCGTTGAAAATTACCAGGAACTCAAGGCCAAGATGGAACGTCACGGTTATCAGTTCTATTCACAGACCGATACAGAGGTCCTTATCAAACTCGTGGATTATTATTACAAAAAGTACAAAGTGGGTCCCATCGATGCACTTGCAAAGACGATAGTCAGAGTGCGCGGTTCATACGCCCTTGCCGTAATGTTCAAAGATCATCCCGGCAAGATATTCGTGGCACGTAAAGATTCTCCCATGATCATCGGTAAGACCGACAAGGAAGTGTTCCTTGCATCCGATGTTCCCGCGATACTTGACCGTACAAGACAGGTTTATTATATCGGCAACCTCGAGATGGCCGAACTTTCAGCCGGGGATGTTGTTTTTTACAACCTTGACGGTGATGTCGTAAAAAAAGAACTTACCACTATCGAGTGGGATGCCGAAGCTGCCGAAAAGGGCGGTTACGAGCATTTCATGATGAAGGAGATACATGAACAGCCCAAGGTTGTCATGGATACGCTCCGTAAATACATTAAAGGCGACGAAGGCAGCGAGACTGTCGATTTTTCGGATATCGGCTTAAGCGACGAAGATCTTAAAAAGTTTTCTTCGATCTATATTGCAGCTTGCGGTTCGGCATGGCATGTCGGAATGCAGGCTCAGTATGTTATCGAAGAACTCACGGACGTTCCGGTCAGAGTCGAGCTTGCCTCCGAATTCAGATACCGCAAGAGTAAGCTCGACAAGAACGCTCTTGTCATCATCATTTCGCAGTCCGGTGAGACCGCGGATTCCCTTGCCGCATTAAGAATGGCAAAAGACGCGGGAATAAAGACTCTTGCAATAGTAAACGTTGTGGGAAGTTCGATAGCCAGAGAGGCCGATTATTGCATGTATACGCTTGCCGGCCCCGAGATATCTGTTGCCACAACAAAGGCTTATTCGTGCCAGCTTATGTGCACATATCTTTTGGCCGTTAAACTCGGAACCGTTCGCGGAACTATCGACAACGCCAAGATCTATATCGACGAACTGATCGCGATACCGTCCAAGATACAGAGTACGCTTGAAAACAAGGAGCGCATACAGTGGTTTGCCGCCAAGTATGCCGCCGCCCATGACATTTTCTTTATCGGACGCGGTATCGACTATGCGATCTGCCTTGAAGGTTCGCTTAAGATGAAGGAGATAAGCTATATCCACTCCGAAGCCTATGCTGCGGGCGAACTCAAGCACGGCACGATCTCTCTTATCGAAAACAACACTCTTGTCATCGGCTCGCTTACCCAGAGCGACCTTTACGAAAAGACATTGAGCAATATGATGGAATGCAAGAGCAGAGGCGCGTATCTCATGGGACTTACGACATTCGGAAAATACGATGTTGAGGACAGCGTCAATTTTGCCGTTTATGTTCCGAAGGTTGACGAGCACTTTGTGGGCATTGTGGCCATCATACCGCTTCAACTTTTGGGATACTACTTAAGCGTTTCCAAGGGACTTGATGTCGATAAGCCCAGGAACCTTGCCAAGAGCGTTACGGTTGAATAAAACGGAACTTTCCGTATCATAAAACGGGGCTTTCCGTATTTATGCAAAAGAAAATGAGAGGTTTTTAGTTTAATGTGGTGGGAACAATCGGTTTTTTATCAGATCTATCCGCTTGGTTTTGTCGGAGCACAGTTTAACAACGAAGATGCTGTTTATACGGAAACAGGCGTAGATCTAAACGGCGTAAATGTAAGCCACAGCATTTTAAAGGTATGTGACTGGATAGATCATTTTAAGCGCCTTAATATCAATGCGATCTATTTTTCACCGATATTCGAGTCCGACACACACGGCTACAATACCCGTGATTACGGCCTTATAGACAGAAGACTCGGTACCAACGAAGACTTTAAGGAAGTTGTGACAAAGCTTCACGAGGCCGGCATAAAGGTAGTCATAGACGGTGTCTTTAACCATGTCGGACGCGGCTTCTGGGCATTTAACGATGTTTTAAAAAGAAAATGGGAATCGCCCTACAAGGACTGGTTCAACGTTTCTTTTGAAGGAAATTCCAATTACAACGACGGTCTCTGGTATGAGGGCTGGGAAGGCAATTACGACCTTGTTAAGTTAAATCTTAGAAACGATGCGGTAGTTTCGCATATCTTTGATAAGATTAAGTACTGGACCGAATATTTTAATATCGACGGGTTAAGGCTTGATGTGGCGTATTGCCTTGACAGAGAGTTTTTAAAAAGACTTCGCGGATTCACGGATACGTTAAAGCCGGAATTTCTGTTGCTCGGAGAACTTCTTCACGGTGACTACAAACAGTGGGTAAATCCCGAGATGTGTCACTCATGCACCAATTATGCGGCATATAAGGGATTGTTCAGCAGTTTCAACTGCATGAACATGTTTGAGATAGTAAATACACTGATCCAGCAGTTCGGACCCGAAAACTGGAGCTGGTTCAGAGGTATGCATCTGTTAAGCTTCGTTGACAATCATGATGTTACCAGGATCGCTTCGATACTTAACAATAAAGCTCAGCTTCCGCTTGTCTATACGCTTTCTTTTGCAATGCCGGGAATACCCTGCGTATATTACGGTTCCGAATGGGGCAGGGAAGGACGCAAGGAAGACGGCGATCCTTCGTTAAGACCGTGCTTTGATGCTCCGGAGTGGAATGCACTTACGGATCACATTTCAAAACTGGCCGGAATAAAGAAAAACAGTTATGCGCTTAATTACGGGTCATTCAGATCTCTCGTACTTACAAATCATCAGTGCATATTCGAAAGAAAATGCGAAGGCGAAAATTACGAGCGCATAATGATCGCCATAAATGCCGCGGATTATGAATATACCGCACACTTTGATGCGGGATGCGGAAGGGCACTTGATCTTTTGACCGGTGAGTACCACGATTTCGGCGGAGGATCGGTATTGCCGCCGTATTCATCGGCAATTTGGAAGATGGAGAACTGATGAAAATTGCAATAAAAGAATTTTTAACCGTAATCTTTATAGCGATCGCAATAATTCTGATGTTTGCTTTACAGGGATGCAAAAGTCCCCAAAGAGATGTGTCAATAAATACCGATACATCAGCAGACGATCGGGAGAGCATCACTACAAAAAATGCAGAAATTAATAAAGAGGATAACGTTATAAATAAAAGCGAGGAGATTGAAATGACACCTGATTACGAAAAGATATTTAAAGAGATCACTCTTGAAAAGAGCGTTAAGAACATAATGGACAGAAACCCCGTAATGGTGCAAAGATTCGGAGCGGATCCGTACGCGCTTGTTTACGGTGACAGAGTTTATCTTTACATGACCGGCGATTCCCTTATGTACAATGCCGACGGTACTGTCAAGGAAAACAATTATTCAAATATCTATACCATAAATGTCATTTCATCCGCCGATCTTGTAAACTGGACCGATCACGGTACGGTTTATGCCGCATCGGATAAAGGCGCGGCAAGCTGGGGCGCAAATTCATGGGCTCCTGCGGCAGCATACAAAAACATTGACGGAAAGGATAAGTTTTTCCTCTATTTTGCAAATAACGGAAACGGTATTGCCGTACTGACTTCGGATACACCTTACGGACCGTTTACCGATCCTATCAATAAACCGCTTATATCAAGACAGACGCCCACATGTGCCGAGGTTGCATGGCTTTTCGACCCCGCGGTACTGATGGATGATGACGGAAGTGCATATATTTATTTCGGCGGCGGTATTCCCACACCCGACAAGGCTTCCAATCCCGGAACCGCAAGAGTCGCAAAACTTGCCGATGACATGATAAGTCTCGACGGCGATCCGATACCGATCGAAAATGTGCCTTATCTTTTTGAAGATTCGGGCATCAATAAGATAAACGGAACATATTATTACTCATATTGCTCGAACTTCTCAATGACTCCCGAAGCGGTTAAGGATCTCGGATTCGATCAGGGTACGATAATCGTTATGAAGTCCCAAGACCCCATGGGACCGTTTGAACTTGCCGGTCCCGTGCTCAACAATCCCGGATTTTTCTTTGGACGCGGCGGCAACAATCATCACTGTATGTTTGAATTCAAAGGAGAGTGGTATATCGCATATCATTCAAGGATTCTTGAGGAAGCACTTGGTATCGACGGCGGTTACAGAAGTACCAATATCGATAAGATAAATCTTACCGATGAAGGTATGCCTACCGTTTCAACGGGAACCAGAAAGGGCGTTGCCGCAGTCGGAACGCTTGATCCCTATAAGGAAGTTTCGGCGGTAACGATAGGGAATGCGGCAGGTATCGATACCGTACAGTACGGTGAATCAGCCGTTAAATACGGTTCCGGCGATATGATCCTTACAGGTATTCACGACGGAAGTTACAGCGGTGTATTTGAAGCCGATTTTTCGGGTAAAAAAGCATCCAAGATCGTTATGAGCGTTCGCGGAAACGGCAATGGAGCGGTAAAAGTGGCACTTGACCTTCCCGGAAACGCTGCAATAGCATATATACCCGTTGATGTTTCATCGGATGAGTTTACTGATGTAAGCGCGGAACTTATAAATGTCCCTGAGGGTGTACACAGTGTATACTTTGTTTATTCGGGTGAAGGATACGAAGTAAGATCATGGAAATTTGAATGATCGGTTTAAAAGGAGAGTATTAAGTGAAAAAAGGGCTTGAATTACTTGGAAACGAATTGCTTCAGTTTTTTATCGGTCTTGTGATGACGGTAGTGGGCGGATACCTCTTTATGCAGAATGTTGAGGTTACTTCCATGAATTTCTTTGAAACATACCTTTTCGGACGCAGAATGAACGGTATAGTTTTTGTTCCGCTGATCGCGAGCCTGATATATCTGTTCTTTAAGTATTGTACGGCATCAAAGATATGTGTGACATTGAGTATCCTTATCATAATCGCCAATGTTATCGCAAATCTCAGGATGAGATGGATGACAGTCACTTTGTTTGCAACGATCGTAATCTTTGTGCTGTTATTCGGCGGTATCGGTCTTATGCTTAAGTGTATATTTGTTAACCCCAACGGAAAATACGGCAAGAATTATAAGGAATGATCCATAATGCTATGTGTCGAAAGTCTTTATAAATCATACGGTGACAACAGTGTCTTAAAGGGCGCTTCTTTTAAAGTGCCACGCGGCAGCATTTACGGTCTGATAGGGCGTAACGGTGCCGGAAAGACTACCATGATGAACATCATGGCAGGTCTTTTGGATGCAGACGGCGGTGAAGTGACTTTTGACGGAGAAAAGTTTAGTGAAGGTCCTCGCAGGAATATTGGTTATCTGCCGGATCTTCCGGTTTTTTATGAATATATGAAAGCGGGAGAGTATCTGGATTTCCTGCTGATGAATAAATCCCCCAAGGTAAGGGACGATCTTCTTGATATGGTTGAGATATCCGGAAATACAGCCATTTCAAAGATGTCCAGGGGTATGAGACAGCGGCTCGGTATCGCCGCCACGTTAACACTCGATCCCGAGATACTGTTACTTGATGAGCCGGCAAGTGCGCTGGATCCAAAGGGACGGGAAGATGTCAATTCCATTCTTGAAAATCTCAAAAGTGACGATCGCGTCATTATCTTTTCCACGCATATCTTAAGTGATATTGAGAGAGTCTGCGATGATTACGGCTTTTTAAACGGAGGTGTAATAATTCCGGCTGAAGTAATTGCCGACAAGACAACGGTAAGATTTAACGTGATATTCGACAGACCAACGGTTATCGATAGCGACCGGGCAAAAGACATTGAAACCGAAAAGATATCTCCGATCGCGTATCGCTTTATTTCCAAAAACCTCCGGCTCGACGAAGCCCAGAAGCGGGTGTTTGATATAGCATCCGAATCGGGAAGCATAGTAAAGAGCATCGTCAACGAATCATTGTCCCCCGAGTATCTTTTCAAGGAGTTAAACGATCGATGAAAGGATTTTCGTGCTGTTTAAAAAAAGATCTGTATGAATGCTTAAGGCTTAAAAAAGCGTTGATCTTTGCGCTTGTTTCCGCAGGGATACTGATGCTTGTTTACTGTTCGGCAATGATGATCCCGAAAGTAATGGATATGCTTCTTGAGGCGGCCCCCGATCTGGTGGTCGGTGCCGATATCATCACGGCATTTATTGAATTCGCCTTTCCGAGCTCGGTTTCCGGGAGTATTATGTTATATTCGTCCGATGTGATGACATTCTATCCGATAGTGTGCATTTTTCTGACAGCGGGACTGATCCCGGGTGAGATCAAAAAGCATAAATGGGATGCACCGTTTTGCAAAGGCTACGAACCCGGAGCGTTTGTGATGTCCAAGGCATTATTGTACGGCCTTTTTACGGCTGTTCCTTCAGCGATATGTTATTTTCTTTATTACACCCTTATCTGCGGCGTATATGCCGATGATTTCGGCATAAAAAATGCCCTCTTTGAAGGGACACTTACATTCGCCGCCATATTCTTGATAACCGCTTTAACGATATTTTTGTCGGCCGCCTGCAGACATACATATCTTGCGGCCGTGGGGATCGCATCCTTTATCTTTATCGGTCCCGATATTTTTTCGTTGTTTACGTTTGAAAAATATCTTCCTACTTATCTTATAAAAGTAATAAGGGACAATCAAAAAGCTTCGACTGCCCCTTTAATATCTTTGATGATCATGCTTGTGATCACCGCCGTGGTAGGCTTTATCGCATACAAAGCGCCCGCGGTCAAAAAGTTAAGAGATCACAAATGATCGTACAGTACACTCTTTAATGAGCCGGCCTGGATGGGTTTTGCCACGAATCCGTTCATGCCGGCTTTTTTGAATTCATCTTCAACGCCTTTTATGACATTGGCCGTACATGCCACGATAACGGAATCTTTGTTTACGTTATCCGGGTCTTCACGGATCTTTAAGGTTGCCTCGATACCGTCCATATCCGGCATCATGTGATCCATGAATATAATATCGTACTTCTTGTCATGCGTCATCTTAAGCGCTTCCTGACCGCTGTAGCAAAGATCCGATTCTATGCCGTACTTTTTAAGATATGCATAAAGCACCTTAACATTAACTTTGTTATCGTCCACTATAAGTACTTTTGCATTTTCAAAAGAACGATCTTCGTTGTCGTAACTACTCTGAGGTTTAACGTCTTCGATAAGCTTTTTGTCATACAGACGGAAGGGTACCAGTTTAAGAACTCTTTCCGATTCTCTTTCACGACCGGGAGCAAAAGGCGTTTCATCGACGATCTTTTGCCGTATCGTGCAATAGAACTTACTGCCGAGTCCGTAATCACTCGTTACGGAATAAGTTCCGCCGCAGAGTTCGATAAGCTGGGCGGATATGGAAAGCCCGAGTCCCGTACCCATGATCTTACGGTTGTTGGCGCCGTCGACCTGAGTAAATGAATTGAAGAGTTTTCCTATGTTTTCGGGCTTTATGCCACGGCCGGTATCTTCAACACAGAAGGAGAGTATGCATTCGTCATCGTCTTTTTGGTAATCGGCGCTGAACTTGATATGTCCCATATCGGTATACTTCTCGGCATTACTTAAAAAGTTTAACAGTATCTGCCGGACTCTTACATCGTCGCCGTAAAGAGTTGCGGGTATATTGGGGTCAATGTCTACATAGAAATCGATGGGTTTATCACCGATCCTCATATTTGTGACATTTATGACTGAATCCATTGTTTCCACAAAGGAATAATTGACGGGTATGAGTTCGAGCTTTCCGGATTCCGCCTTAGAAAAGTCGAGTATATCGCATATGATATCCAATAACATCTTACCGGCTGTTTCGATCTGTCCGACATAGTCGTTTATGACGGTATAGTCATGTTCGTCTTTGGAAAGCTCGGCCATTCCTATGATAGCATTGAGAGGCGTACGTATTTCATGACTCATATTGGCAAGGAACTGGGATTTGGCCTTGCTGGCGGATTCTGCCCGTTCCTTGAGGGCTTCCATTTCTTCGAGCCTGTCACGCATCAAAGTAACATCTTTGATCGCAATGATATAACCTACGTGTTTTTGCTTTTCGTAGAGAGGGATAGCGGTGCTGGAATAGTAGACATCACCTTTTCCGAAATAGTAGTCACCTTCCGACGAATACAGTTTTTCGTCAAGATCTTTAAGACTGGCACCCGTTTTGTAAGTGGTAAGTTCAGGAAAGATCGAATTGGCAAGATCGTTGGAATCTATATAGTCACCGTCTGATGTCGCAAGTATTATGGCATTTCCGACATACTGATACAGGCTGTTGATGGCAATGTTCTTGATATCGTAAAGCCGTCCGTTTGTGAGAGTGACGATCAGAAGTGACAGCATGCATGCCGTAGTCGAAGAACCGAGATCCACCATTGTGACCTGGGGAAGAAGATTGATGACAAGACCAATCATCGGAAGCAGGGATTCTATTATAAGAGCTTTGTAAAGCCGCTCATCCCTCCTTTTTCCTATATTTCTGTAGTACCACAACAGCACAAACGAGCTTGCGATCAAAAGAAACGTCTGCTCAAGCGCAAACAGCATATAGAATATGCCTTTGGTCGTGACTATATGCGGAAACAGTCCTTCGGTCGAGAAGGAAACGGACGAATAGAAGAACGGAAGCTTTTCGCAAAAGAAAACGAGAAACGCAACAATGATGTCAAAGACTAAAAGAGCGGAAATGATATACGGGGGAATGGGGTTTGCGTCACAAAGTTCGGAAATGAACTTATAATAGCTTATCGCCATAAATGAAAGGCCGACATATTCGAATTTAACGGCAAGCAATACTTCGCCAAGATCTTTGGCCGTAAGTTCGAAACAGTAGCCCGATGCATAGATAAGTATGCACGCAGCGGTAATAAGCAGAAATCTTGAATTGATAAAATTTCTGCCTCTGAAAAGCCTCAATATAGAAATGAACAGTATCACCGTGGCAGTGATCTGTAACCCTAAAATAACACCGTACATGTGGTATTCCCGATTTCTCAAAATATTCCTAAATGATTATATACCACACCATATTATCATATGATTAAAAAAAGGGGCATTTTTGTGATAAATCTCTTAATATCCGACATACTGAAGTTAAGAAAAACAGGTAATACTTTGCAATTCGTGCTATAATGATATGCGATATTAACGCGCAGGCCCGAAACGGGCGTGTTACGGAGAATTTTATGAATTTCAATTCGATCGATTTTTTGATCTTTTTTCCCATAGTCGTTGCGGTCTATTATCTGATCCCCAAGAAGGCAAGACAGATCTGGCTTCTGGCCGCCAGTTACTATTTTTATATGTGCTGGAGTATCAAATATGCCGTTCTTATCGTGATATCCACACTTATCACCTATCTATCGGGCATTCTCATCGAAAAGACGGATAATACGGCAAAAAGAAAATGGATCGTTGCATTTTCTTTTGTCTCAAATCTCGGAATACTTATGTTCTTTAAGTATTTTATGTTCATGTTAAGAAATGTGAACGCAGTACTGGGGCTGTTTGGCGACGCCGTTATTAATGCTCCGTTTTCGATCGTGCTGCCGGTCGGCATTTCGTTTTATACGTTCCAGGCACTCGGTTATACGATCGATGTTTACCGGGGTGATGTGAAAGCCGAGAGAAATATCTTAAGATACGCGCTTTTCGTATCGTTTTTCCCGCAGCTTGTTGCAGGTCCTATCGAAAGATCGGGACATCTTCTTGCGCAGATCGACAAAGTGACAAAAGAGAAGATATTTGAATACGAAAAGTTCGTAAAGGGCTTTACGCTCATGTGCTACGGAATGTTCATGAAGATGGTTATCGCGGACAGGATAGCCATATTTGTGGACGGTGTCTATTCTAGTCTTCAGGCCACCGGCTTTGTAGAAACACTTGCGGCCATGGCTGCATTTTCGATACAGATATACTGTGACTTCGGAGGTTACAGTTTAATAGCCATCGGATCAGCCAATATCATGGGCTTTGACATAATCGAAAACTTTAACGCTCCATATCTTGCAGACAGTATTTCAGATTTCTGGAGAAGATGGCATATCTCGTTAAGTACGTGGTTCAGGGATTATCTTTATATCCCGCTTGGCGGAAACAGATGCTCAAGAATAAGAAAATACTTTAATATCATGGTTACATTTCTTGCCAGTGGTCTTTGGCACGGCGCAAACTGGACCTATGTTTTATGGGGCGGATTACACGGAGTATATCAGATTGCGGGTGATCTTTTACGTCCGATCAAGATGAAGGTGAATACATTTTTAAAGACCGATACGACCGCATTTTCATATAAGTTCGGACGCATTTTGGTGACTTTTCTTCTTACCGCGATCGCATGGGTACCTTTTAGGGCTGCGTCCTTTAAAGATATGGCGCTGTTCTTTAAAGATTTCTTTACAAGACCAAATTTTTGGGCATTTTTTGACGGGACCGTATTCAATTACGGGCTGTCACGGCCGGAAGCGACCATTCTCTTCATAGCACTTACGGTTTTGGCAGTATTTGATATTTTAAAGTACGCAAAGAAAATGACGTTTGCCGATTTTCTTTACAAGCAGAATACCTGGTTTAAATGGGGAGTGCTTATCCTGCTTATTCTTTCATGCCTTGTGTTCGGCGAATACGGAATCGATTTTGATTCTGCACAGTTCATATATTTCAGGTTCTAAAGGGAAAAGATGAAAAATGTAGTTAGATGTGTGGCTTTTACGGTCATCACTGCGATCATAATTTCATACGCGTTAAACGTTCTGTCACTTAAGGATACAAGCGGAGGAGAAAACGAGTACTACAGTGCTTACAGGCAGCTTTATAACACCGATAAGAACATGGCGGACGTAGTCTTTGTTGGGACGAGTCATTGTTACAATGCGATCTATCCTGCGGTTTTATGGCATGAATACGGCATTGCCGCATTTGACATGTCTGTTTCCGCACAGTCAAAAAGAAGCTCGTATCACGCACTTAAGGAAGTTTTAAAGACGCAGAGTCCCAAAGTGGTCTTTGTAGAGATGTACGGACTTATGAATGACGAATATCACGGTGAAGGAAATGTTTACAGAAACTACATCACCATGCGTTCATCCGCAAATCTTTATGAACTTTTAAAGGAAGAAAACACGGATGACGTTATCGCATGTCTTACCAAATGGCCCATAGTTCATACGAGATACAGAGAATTGTCCAGGTATGATTTTGAAGATAAACCGTTCGATGTTTTCGGTCGCGGAGCCGAAATGAGAATGGGAGAGATCGGGGGCTTTGTCAATCCCGATTACGCTTCCAATACCGCCGTTGAGGAGATCAGTGTCACGAACAAAGAGTGGATCGACGATCTGTATGAGCTGTCAAAAGAAAAAGGATTTGAACTTGTATTGTTCATTGCGCCGTATTCTGTTTTTGAAAGGGAAAAAGCTATTTCCAACGGAGCAAGTGAATACGCAGATTCTTTGGGCATAAGATATATCGATATGAACTGCGACGAGATCTTCGATGAAATGAACTACGATCCCGCAACGGATATGATGAACGATTTTCATCACAACGATATGTATGGTGCGGTAAAGATATCGAACTACTTGGGCAGTCTGATCAAAAACGATTACGATGTTGCCGATCACAGAGAAGATCCGGCATATTGGCAGTGGGACAAGGATTATGTCCAGTTTGTCCATATGTTTAATGAATATAACCTCACAAAAGATCTTTCCGACAGTGAATATCTTGAGTATATCTCGAAACTTACCGATACTTCGATAATCCTTTCTTTGGACGGTAACTTCGAAAATGCCGCCGGCTATATGGAGTATTTCGGCATAAGCGAAGAAGATTACGTCGAAGGCGGAAAATGGTTATATAAAAACGGAAGTGCTGAGAAGATCATGAACAATATGCCCGGCGAGTCCCATATCATTTCTCTTGGCAAATATGACGGTGTCAAACTTCAATGTATGGACGATACGAATATGAACATATTTTATAATCTTTATCCTTACGTAATGACGGAAGACGGACTGAATGTTCTCGTTTATGACAATTTCAGAGAAAAACTCATATCTGCAAGATCGTTCTATTAATTTCGCATTTTTACTGATATTTAAGGCATTAAACCATTGGATGGTTCGATGCCTTTTTCTTTTCACTGAATAGAAAAATACAATTAGAAAGCCGAAAGATTACATATAAATTTCCACCGTGAGCGTAAACTGTCGGTATAACGATTTATATGCGTTTGTGCAACGGGGGCTGCTAAAGAGGGGTGCGGTTTACATAACACAACTTTTGGAGGATTTCGTGGTGAGAGGTAAAAAAGAAAAAACCGTAGAAGAGAAGAAATTTCCGCGCACCAAGATCCAATGGATGTGGGATAACATGGAGGGGCGTCGGGCACTGTTTGTGATCGCCATTTTGGGAACGATAACTTACAACGCCATGCAACTCGTTATTCCCATGTTTTCGGGAAAGATAGTCGATGAATTCATATCCGGTGAAAATGCGGCATACAATCTTGCCAACAACCGGGACAGGCTATTATTCCTGATCGCTTTGATGGTGGGGGCGACTCTTTTACGTACAGTGATCGTTTATCTTGACTGTATGTCATACGAACATGTTTCACAGACGGTTCTTTACAGAGTCAGAAATTTTCTTTTTAACAAAATAGAACGTCAGGACATGCATTTTTACAAGGAGTTCCGTACGGGCGATCTTATGACGCGCGTGACCGGCGACCTTGATGCGTTAAGACATCTGATCGCATGGATCGTCAGAATGATAGTCGAGGCGGTCGCACTCATGAGCGCTACGCTTATCTATTTCTTTTATATGAATGTAAAGCTGACGCTCTGTCTTTTGGCAATAGCACCGCTTATCCTCATCATAATTTCGGGATTTCGTAAGAAAGTCCGTCCCATGCATGCCACACTTCGCGAAAAGCTTGCCGGCATGAATACCAATGCTCAGGAAAACATATCGGGTAACCGTGTAGTCAAGGCTTTTGCCAGAGAAGATTACGAGATAGAGAAGTTTGACGAATGTAACAAAGATTACCGCGATACCAACATAAAGACTCAGATGGTATGGCTTAAGTATTATCCCTTTGTCGAATCGTGTGCAAACCTTATGCCTGTAGTGCTTTTGCTGGTGGGCGGCATATTCTTGATAAAAGGTGAGCTTTCTATGGGGCAGTATGTAGCCTTTTCGGGACTTATCTGGGCGATCTCGAACCCCATGAGAATGCTGGGTAACATCATGAATGAATTCCAGCGTTTCGCGGCAGCTGCCAACAAGGTTATGGAGATATATTACTCCGAGCCTGAGATCGTGGACCATGATGATGCGATAGAACTCGATCACCGTATCAAGGGTGACATCGAATTTAAGAACGTAAGCTTTAAATTCGATGATGCCGCTACTCCGTTACTTAAGGATATATCATTCTCGGTCAAAGCCGGAGAGACGGTTGCGATCATGGGTGAGACGGGCTGCGGTAAGACATCGCTTATCCATCTTATCCCGAGATTTTATGAGCCGACTTCGGGTGAGATCTTTATAGACGGTATCAACGTCAATAAATATAAGTTAAGGCAGCTTCGTAAAAACATAGGTCTTGCTACGCAGGACGTACTGCTTTATTCGGATACGATCGACGGAAACATCGCTTACGGCGATTCCACGATCTCCAAGGAAGAAGTGCTTAAGTTCGCAAGATATTCGCAGGCTTCCGAATTCATCGCCAAGATGCCCGAAGGGTATGAGACGATAGTGGGCGAAAGAGGCGTGGGACTCTCGGGCGGACAGAAGCAGAGAATCTCACTTGCAAGAGCCCTTGCGGTAAGGCCTTCTATCCTGATACTTGACGATACGACTTCAGCCGTAGATATGGAGACCGAAAAAGAGATACAAAAGGCGCTCAATCATCTTGACTTCGAATGCACCAAGATAATAATCGCACAGCGTATCTCAACAACAAAATCAGCCGACAAGATCATAGTATTAAAGGACGGTGTGATAGCCGAGGAAGGCAGCCACCGCGAACTTATAGACAAGAAGGGCTACTACTGTGAACTTGTAAAACTTCAGGCAGGAGAGGAGGCGGTTTAAATGGCAGGAAGAAATACTTACAAAGAAGACGAGATCCTTGAAACCCCATTTGACTATCATCACCTCTTAAGAGCCGGAGGATATATAAAGCCCTATGCGGGCAAGATGATATTTGCTTTTGTCTTAAGTGCTATAGGCGGAATATGCGGACTGTTTGCTCCCATGATCACGCAGCACGCACTCGACGAAGCGATACCCAACAAAGATTACAATATGCTCTATATGTTGTGTGCGATACTGGTCGGAGTTTTTATCCTCAGTGTGATCTTCACGACTTTACGCTCGAAAGTAATGGTAAGAGTCAGCCAGAGCATCATTTACGATATCCGTAAGGATGTGTTCGGACACCTTCAGGAACTGCCTTTCCAGTATTACGATGACAGACCGCACGGTAAGATACTTATAAGAGTGGTCAACTACGTAAACTCGGTTTCGGACATGCTCTCAAACGGTCTTATCAACATCGTGCTTGAGATCATGAACCTTATATTTATCGTCGTGTTCATGTATATTGTGGATGCGCGTCTTGCAACCGTTGTATTGTGCGGTGTTCCGGTGCTCGGAGTATTCATGATGTGGATCAAAAACAAGCAGCGTAAGGCATGGCAGCAGGTATCCAACAAAAACTCAAACTTGAACGCATATCTTCAGGAAAATATCGTGGGTGCAAGGATTACCCAGATATTTGCAAGAGAAGATGAAAACGCCGAGATATTTGCGACTCTTTCAAACAACTGTCGCAAGAGCTGGATGTGGGCGGTAAGGTTTACCAACCTTGTGTGGCCCGGTATCGACAATATATCCGTTATAGTGAGAGCTTTGATCTACATTTTCGGATTGCTGGTATTTGTAAACGGCAACACCACGGTCGGCGTTATCGTAGCTATAACGGGCTATGCCGCAAGATTCTGGCAGCCCATCATGAACCTTGGTAATATATTCAACAACTTCATAAACAACATCGCTTATCTTGAGAGAATCTTCGAAACGATCGATGAGCCCGTGACGGTTAAAGACGCTCCCGATGCAGTCGAGATGCCCGAGATAAAAGGTGCGGTTTCTTTTGAAAACGTAACATTTGCATACGAAGAAGGCAAAAATGTGCTCCATAACGTATCGTTTGAGGTTAAGCCCGGTGAAAGCGTTGCACTCGTAGGTCCTACGGGAGCGGGTAAGAGTACGATAGTGAGCCTGATTTCGAGATTCTATAACCTTGAGAAGGGACGTATCCTGATCGACGGTCAGGATATTTCGAAAGTGACGCTTAAGTCCTTAAGATCCCAGATGGGCATAATGCTTCAGGACAGTTTCATATTCTCGGGTTCCATCAAGAACAACATCCTTTACGGAAAACTTGATGCAAGCGACGAGGAAGTTGTAAGTGCATCTAAGGTTGTATGTGCCGATGCGTTTATTTCCGGCATGCCTAACGGTTACGAAACCGAGGTAAAAGAACGCGGTGACATGTTATCCCAGGGTCAGAAACAGCTTATAAGTTTTGCACGTACACTTTTGTCGGATCCCAAGATCTTAATACTTGATGAGGCAACTTCCAGTATCGACGTTCAGACCGAAAAAGCACTTCAGAAAGGTCTTGACGCAATGCTTAAGGGCCGTACTTCGTTTATAATCGCGCACAGACTTTCGACCATCAAGAACTGTGACAAGATCATGTATATCGATGACGGCGGTATAACCGAGGCGGGAACCCACGAAGAACTTCTTGCCAAGCACGGAGATTATTATCATCTCTACACTTCCCAGATGGAAGATATTGCCTGAGGAATAAAAAACAAGAGGCCCGGCGATCGCTCACCGAACCTCTTGTTATTGAGAATGGTACATTGGGGTTATGGGGTATGTAAGTAATATACATTGTCAAGATTAACCCTGAATTAAACTAAAATAATTGATAAAAAAAATACCGTAACCTCTACAGATTCCTATGGGCGGTAGACAGCATCAGTTTGATCCTGTTCAACTGGTTGACTTCGGAAGCGCCGGGATCGTAGTCGATGGCTACGATGTTTGAACCGGGATATCTTGCACGAAGCTGCTTGATAACTCCTTTACCTACAACGTGGTTGGGAAGACAGCCGAAGGGCTGTGCACATACGATGTTGTTGGCACCCTGATTGATGAGTTCGATCATTTCACCCGTTAAGAACCATCCTTCACCCGTCTGGTTACCTATCGATACGATCTGGGAAGCGTTTTTGGCAGTATCGTTGATATTTGCGGGCGGATCGAAGTGTTTGCTCTTTTTACATTCTTTAACAGTCGTTTTTCTGAAGAGATTGACGGCTTTGATGCCAAGTCCCGCCACAACGGCCGATCTTCTGGGAGTTCCCAGGAACTTAAACTTAAATTCCTGATTTTTAAAACAATAAAGCAAAAAGTCCATAAGATCCGGAACGACGGCTTCTGCGCCCTCGGCTTCCAGTAATTCCACAACGTGATTGTTGGCGGTGGGAGAGAATTTGACCAGTATCTCGCCGACTACGCCGACGCGCGGTTTCTTGATATCAAGTGTTTCGATGGAGTCGAATTCTCTTATCATCTCACGGCACATTTTATTGTATTTTGCAAAACTTACATGTTTGCCGCACAGGAATTTGCGGCATTTCTCAAGCCATTTTGCGTGTATCGCATCGGTGGTTCCCTTGACTTTCTCATAAGGACGCATACGATAGACGCATCTTTCGAATATATCTCCGAACAGAACAGCATAAATAGCGCGCATGATGAGCGGCAGAGTTAACTTAAATCCGGGCTGAGGTTCAAGGCCCGATAAGTTAAGCGAGATTACGGGGATCTGTTCCATTCCGGCTTTTTTAAGAGCACGTCTTATAAAACCGATATAGTTGGTCGCTCTGCATCCGCCGCCTGTCTGGGTGATGATGAGAGCGGTCTTGTTAAGATCGTACTTACCCGATTCAAGAGCCTGCATCATCTGGCCTACTACAAGTAAAGAAGGATAGCAGGCATCATTGTTGACATATTTAAGTCCGCAGTCTATGGCCGAACGGTTATCGTTGTTTAATACTTCAAGTTTATATCCGCCGTTATTGAAAGCCGTTTCCAAAAGATCAAAGTGGATGGGAGACATCTGAGGACAGAGAATGGTATATTCCTTTCTCATTTCCTCGGTAAATACCTGTTTTTTGATGGCACTTGAACGGATGGTACGTTCATATTTCCTCATTTCACGCACTCTGATGGCGCTAAGAAGCGATCTTATACGTATACGGGCGGAACCTAAGTTATTTACTTCGTCGATCTTAAGACATGTGTAGATCTTGTCCGATCCCGTCAGTATATCGTTTACCTGATCCGTTGTAACGGCATCAAGACCGCATCCGAAGGAATTGAGCTGTACAAGTTCTATGTTGTCAACGGTCTTAACATAGCTTGCGGCCGCATAAAGTCTTGAGTGATACATCCACTGGTCGGAAACGATAAGAGGTCTTTCGGGGGTGCCCAGATGTGAAACACTGTCTTCGGTAAGAACGGCCACACCGTATGATGTGATAAGTTCGGGAATACCGTGGTTAATCTCGGGATCGACATGATAAGGACGGCCTGCAAGCACGATTCCCTTGCGTCCGGTCTCATTTAAGTATTTGATGACTTCCTCGCCTTTTCTCTGCATATCCTTGTGGGCGTTGTTAAGTTCGTCGTATGCTTCGCAAACGGCCTGGACTATCTCGTTTTCGGGTATTTCCCTGAATTCGAGAGTGAGGGCGTGAGCGATCGTTTCTTTTGTCTTAAATGACATGAAGGGATTGCGGAATCTTACGGTTCCGTTACTGATGTCATCGACGTTGTTCTTGATATTTTCGGAATACGAAGTAACGATGGGACAGTTATAGTGGTTGTTGGTATCCCTTACTTCATCGCGTTCATAAAAGATAGCGGGATAGAAGATAAAGTCGGGCTTTTTATCAATAAGCCACTGAATGTGTCCGTGTGCCAGCTTTGCGGGATAACATTCCGATTCGCTCGGGATCGATTCGATACCGAGTTCGTAGATGTTATGACTTGAAAGCGGCGAAAGAATGACTCTGTAACCGAGTTTTGTAAAAAATGTATGCCAGAAAGGATAGTTTTCGTACATGTTAAGAACTCTCGGAATTCCGACGGTTCCGCGATATGCCTTGTCCTCGGTAAGAGGTTCGTAATTAAAATATCTTTTTAACTTGTAATCAAACAAGTTGGGGATGTTGTCCTTGTTCTTTTGCTTGCCGATACCGCGTTCGCAGCGGTTTCCGGAAATGTACTGTCTGCCGCCCGAGAATCTGTTGACGGTAAGACGGCAGGAGTTGGTACATCCCTTACACTTGGCCATGCTTGTTTCAAAGCGAAGCTCACATATATCGTCGTAGTCAAGCATTGTGGTCTCGTAATCTTCGGTATAGCGCTCACGGGCGATAAGGGCAGCACCGAACGCACCCATGATACCGGCGATGTCGGGACGGATCGCCTGGCAGTCGGCAACTTTTTCAAAACTTCTTAAAACCGCATCGTTGTAGAATGTACCGCCCTGAACAACGATATTTTTACCGAGCGATGAAGCATCGGATACCTTGATGACTTTAAAGAGGGCATTTTTGATGACCGAATAAGCAAGGCCTGCGGAGATATCATCAACACCCGCGCCTTCCTTCTGAGCCTGTTTAACCTTTGAGTTCATGAATACGGTACATCTGGTACCGAGATCTATGGGATTCTTGGCAAACAGGGCTTCTTTTGCAAAGTCCTTTACCGAATAGTTAAGTGACTTGGCAAAAGTCTCTATGAACGATCCGCAGCCCGAAGAACATGCTTCGTTTAAGAGCACGGAATCAACAGTCTTATTCTTTATCTTGATACATTTCATATCCTGACCGCCGATGTCGAGGATGCAGTCAACATCGGGCTCAAAGAACGCTGCGGCATAGTAGTGGGCAACGGTTTCAACCTCACCGTCATCCAGCAAAAATGCGGCTTTCATGAGTTCTTCGCCGTATCCGGTAGAACATGAGCGCACGATCTTAACATCTTCGGGCATCATCTTATAAATGTCTTTTAAAGCATCTATCGCAGTCTGAAGGGGTGAACCGTTGTTGTTGGAGTAAAAAGAATGAAGAAGAGTACCGTCTTCACCCACAACAGCGATCTTGGTAGTAGTGGAACCTGCGTCGATACCCAAAAAGCACTTTCCATGGTAATCCTTAAGGCTGCCTTTCTTGACGCATGCCTTGGAATGGCGGTTTTTAAACTCTTCGTAAGCATTTTCATCGGCAAAGAGAGGCTCCATACGGGCAACTTCGAAATCCATGCGGATACCCTTTGAAAGCGTGTCGATCATCTCGTTGAGGGAAACCGAGACATCTTCACGCGCCGTAAGAGCGGAACCCATGGCGGCAAAGAGATGAGAGCGGTCGGTATTTACAACATGCTCGTCATCAAGTTTTAACGTCCTTATGAATGCGACTTTTAGTTCTGACAGGAAATGAAGAGGACCGCCCAGAAATGCCACACGACCGCGTATAGGTTTACCGCAGGCAAGTCCCGAGATGGTCTGGTTGACAACCGCCTGGAATATGGAAGCGGATAAGTCTTCCTTGGTGGCACCATCGTTTATAAGGGGCTGGATGTCGGATTTTGCGAATACTCCGCATCTTGCCGCTATAGTATAAAGAGAGTTGTAGGATTTTGCATATTCGTTAAGGCCGGACGCATCGGTCTGCAAAAGGGATGCCATCTGGTCGATAAAAGAACCGGTACCGCCTGCGCAAATACCGTTCATACGCTGTTCGACATTACCGCCTTCAAAGTAGATGATCTTGGCATCCTCACCGCCGAGCTCGATGGCAACATCGCACCCTGAAGTCATTTCGGTAAGAGCCGTTGAAACGGCGATAACTTCCTGAGTAAAGGGAACACCAAGGTGATTGGCAAGCGTAAGTCCGCCGGATCCTGTGATCATGGGATGAACTTCTAAATCGCCCGTTGTTTCGCGTGCTTTTACCAGAAGATTTTTAAGCGTCTCCTGAATGTTTGCAAAGTGTCTTTCATAGTCCGTAAAAAGAACGTTTTTGTCGCTGTCCATGACAGCTATCTTAACGGTTGTGGAACCTATATCTATTCCGAGTGTATACATCATGATTCTCCGAAACAAAGCCGACGCTTGATATCCGCGCCGGGATAAAACATTTTTGTGTGCTTATTTATAAGCCAATTCATTATAGATGAGGAGATTATAAAAATCAATTACTTAAAATTTTTTAGATTTGTTTCCGATAGGTTAAAGAACTGTTTCTTTTGGAATATTTAAGATTTGTTTAATTGCTTATATTTAGACAAAATGCTACTATGTTAAATATCGAAGTGAAAAACCTCGTTTAAAAGGATATGAAAATGAATCTTGAAAAGAAATTCGGCAGATATGCTCTTAAAAATCTGCCTCTTATAATGATCATATGTTACGTCATAGGATATGTTCTGATGTTTATCGACAGACAGAACATCATCCTTAATTTTATTTGTTTAAATCCGTACAGGATAATTTTCAAAGGACAGGTCTGGAGACTTGTTACCTGGGTTTTGATACCCCCGAGCTCGTTTGGCTTTTTTACCATCATCATGCTGTTTTTCTATTACTCGATAGCGGGGACGCTTAATCAGGTGTGGGGCAATTACAAGTTCAACGTTTACATCTTTTCGGGAATGCTGTTTACGATACTCGGAAGCTTTGTGCTGATGGGACTTATTTATATGTTCCCCGAATTTTGCTTAAAACAGCTTTCGGTCGGAGGCATAGCGTTGTCAAGCATAATGGCCGAGAACGGTACGGTTACCACAAATGTGGCTGCAGACGGATATATCGTTGATTCCGTTCTTCAGATATGCGGTGTGTACAAGTTTTCGACCTTTTATATCAATATGTCGATCTTCCTTGCCTTTGCAAGCACATTCCCGGACAACAGGGTGCTTTTCATGTTCTTTATACCTATTAAGATCATGTGGCTCGGTATCGCTTACGGCGCAATACTGCTTGTCCAGGTATTCATGGGCGACATCTTCGATAAAGTCGTGATCATAGCATCGCTTCTTAACTTCGGCATTTTCTTTTTACTGTTCAGAAGGTCTATGAACCGGACGATCAAGGACAAGATAAAACAGAGTATGCGCAAGCGTGAATTTGACCGCAGGATGCAGGACGCAATGTCGGGTACGGCATCGGGCGCGTACGGAAGCGGCATCTCAAAGCATCGCTGTGCAATATGCGGCAGGACCGAGCTTGACAATCCCGACCTTCAGTTCAGATTCTGCTCGAAGTGTAAAGGCAACTACGAATACTGTAACGATCATCTCTTCAGTCATACGCATGTTGAGTAAAAGAAAATACCGGGGTTTATATAATGAGCGAACAGAGTGAATTTTTAAAAAAGATAGAAGAACTTAATGAACTGGCTGCGGATCAGGAAAATGTCATATTTAAGGATCAGCTTCTTGCGATATTTCCGGAAGCCGAAGGCAATGAGGAACGTATTAAGCTGCTTACCGATTATCTTAAGGAAAAGCGTATCGGTGTTGACGAAAAGATCGATGCCGACGAGTTCATGACAGAGGATGAGAAAAATTATCTTGAGTATTATCTTGAAGATCTAAAGCCTCATAAACTGTCCGATGACAAAAAGAACGATCTTCGCAAAAAGGCGATTGCCGGTGATGAAGAGGCCGCAATGAAGGTCTTAAACGACTATCTTGTAAATGTTGTCGATATCGCCAAACTCTATACGGGACAGGGCGTTTTGATAGAAGATCTTATCGGGGAAGCCAATATAGCGCTGGTTGGTGCACTTGAAGGCATCGGAGCACTTGAAGAAGCGGACGATTTAGACGGCTTCTTTTCAAAGATATGCATGGATGCCATGCAGGATATTATAGCGTCAAGACTCGATGAACTCAGTGAAGACGAGAAACTCGTGAAAAAAGTCAACAAAGTTTCCAAGGCGGCCAAAGAGTTATATGCGTTGTTGGGACGAAAGGTTACGGTTGATGAGTTGTGCGAGGAGTCGGGGCTTTCAAGAGCGTCGGTCATTAAGGCGATAAAGCTTACCGCAAACAATATAGAAGAGATAGATTACAGCGAAGACAATAGCGATTGACGGCGTTTTGGCGAAAGGGCTGAATGAAGCAAACTTAAAGTATTATTAATAATTACTTTTTTAAATGGTAAAAGCTTAAAGGTATAATTGACGTATTACATTCATCATAATATTTTTGGGAGGAATGATTATGAAGAGATTAAGGAATGTTTTAAGTGTGTTTATTGCCGTAGTGATGTGTGTTTCGTTCGCGGCATGCGGTGGAAGCGGATATGACGGTGCTTCTTCGGCAACATACAACAAAAGTGCGGCACCCGCTGCTGCGGCAAATGATTCATGGGGCGGAGATTACGGCTATTACGATGAAGAAGCCGCCTATGAATCCGATTACGACAACGGTTCCGGCAGTTCGGGAAACCAGTACGACGATAAGCAGGATCAGTTCAATGATACGAGCCGTAAACTTATCAAGACCTATAACTTAAATGTCGAGACCGAAGATTTCGATCCCTTTATGGCCGCTATTCAGGCCAAGATCAATGAACTCGGCGGATATGTAGAAAATCTTGATACTTACAACGGAAGCGCATACGGCTATAAACGTGAGCTTCATTATTCAAATATGACCGTAAGGATTCCTGCTCCCAAGGCTTCGGAATTCATGGAGCTGATCGGTGAAAAAGGAAATATCACCAACCAGTCACAGTCGGTTGTTGATGTAACTCTTGATTATGTTGATACCGAGAGCCGCAAGAATTCTTACAAAGCCGAAGAACAGAGACTTCTCGAACTTCTTGACAGAGCCGAAACTCTCGAAGAGATCATCATCTTAGAGGATAAGCTTACGGATGTAAGATATCGCATAGAGTCGATGGAGTCACAGCTTCGTTCATACGACAATAAGGTCGATTATTCGACGATCTATCTCTACATTCAGGAAGTTGAAGTATATACCGAGCCCGAAGTGATCCCCGAGACATACGGTCAGCGTCTTGCCAAGTCATTTACCGAAAGCGTTAAGAACGTATTCGAAGGCCTTAAGGACTTCCTGGTAGGCTTTGTGGGCGCTGTTCCCGGACTTGTGATCTTTGCCATCGTATGCTTTATCATATTCCTGATCGCAAGAGCGATATACAAGGCATGTAAAAAGAACGAGATGAAGAAAGCGGTTGCAAGGCAGGCAGCTTACCAGGCTCAGATGGAAGCGGCACAGAAAGCACAGCAGGCGGCCATCGTAGCCGAGCAGGCAGCAATCGTAGCTGAGCAGGCAGCACCGGAAACTGCAGAACAGACAGAAGGCGGAGCTCAGGCACAGAACAATGAGTGAAACAAACATCGATATATCAACTAAAAAATCCGGGTTTGCTGCGATCATCGGAAGACCGAATGTCGGAAAATCCACACTCATGAACAGGATCGTGGGGCAGAAGATAGCGATAACTTCCAACAAACCGCAGACTACCAGAAACCGGATTATGACGGTATATACATCCGATGAAGGACAGATCGTGTTTTTGGATACTCCGGGTATGCATAAGGCCAAAAACAAACTCGGTAATTACATGGTCAAAGCCGCCAATTCTTCGCTTAAAGACGCGGATGTCATACTCTTTTTGACGGAAGCGGGCAAGGAAGTGGGAAGCGGCGAAAGAGACATCATCGAAATGTTAAAGACCGTTAACACACCCAAGATACTTGTTATCAACAAGGTGGATTCCGTCAAAAGAGAAGAAATACCGAAATCCATAGAGTATTATTCCAAAGAGACGGGATTTGACGAGATCGTGCCGGTAAGCGCCACCGAGGGTACCAATGTTGACGAACTTATAAGGTGTATCTTTAAGTTCCTTCCCTACGGCGAACCGTTTTACGACGAAGATACGGTAACGGATCAGCCCGTAAGACAGATCGCGGCGGAAATGATACGTGAGAAGGCACTTCATGCACTTAATGAAGAAATCCCCCACGGTATTGCCGTGATGATAGAAAAGATGGACTTTTCGAAGCGGGTCGTTGATATAGAAGCAACGATAGTGTGCGAAAAGGAATCACATAAAGGCATCATAATCGGTAAAGGCGGCGCGATGCTTAAAAAGATAGGCACAAACGCCAGATACGAGATCGAGAAGATGCTTGAACAGCAGGTTAATCTTAAGCTCTTTGTAAAAGTCAAAAAAGAGTGGCGAGATTCCGAGTTTTTGCTTAAGAATTTCGGATATAACGCGGACGATTTTAAGGTTCAAAAGTAAAAATCACCAAAGAAAAGGAGGCTCCGACACCATATGCAGGATTTTATGAAAGTTACGGGTATGGTGATCGGGGCCTTTTTGCAAGGCGAATACGACAGACGCATCGTACTTCTGACAAGAGAACAGGGCAAGATCACGGCTTTTGTAAAAGGCGCAAGGCGTCAGGGAAGCCGCTTTACGGCATCTACGGATCTGTTTGTATACGGCGAGTTCGATCTTTATGTCGGAAGAACATCTTATAACGTTCAGGATGTAAGGCCTTCAAATTACTTTGAGTTTTTGCGTACCGACATGAACGCGGCATATTACGCGATGTATTTTACGGAAGTTTGCGATTATTATGCCCACGAAGGCAATGACGAATCGATGCTTTTACTTAATCTCTACAGAGCTTTTCAGGGACTTAAGAGCGAAAAGCTTAAAAACAGTTTTATAAAGCCGGTGTTTGAGATAAAGACGTTTTCTATAGAAGGCGAATTAATTCCGCCGGACCGCCTGGGATTTAATGATACGCACCTTTTAAACGCGGTAAATTATATATGTGCATCATCTATCGAGAAACTTTATTCTTTTTCGTTAACCGATGATGACCTGGCAGGATTGACCGCGCTTGCGGATCGCGAGAGAAAGGCTTTGATCGATAAGCATCTTAACAGCCTTGATATGCTGGATGTCATCGTTCAGTAAGTAATGTGACGCTAAACTTAAGATTACCGCTGCGTTCGAAATTAAGGTTACCGCTGCGATCGAAATAAGTGTTGAAAAGCCCATGAATTGAGTATATAATTCATGGGTATAATTTTGTCTAAATGTATATGGATTAGGAGAACAGTTATGGAAAAGTCAATGGATAAGATCGTAGCACTTGCCAAATCAAGAGGTTTTGTTTATCCCGGTTCCGAGATCTACGGTGGTCTTGCAAACACATGGGATTACGGTAACCTTGGCGTAGAGCTTAAAAATAATGTAAAAAAAGCCTGGTGGCAGAAGTTTGTACAGGAAAATCCCTATAACGTGGGTGTTGACTGTGCGATCCTTATGAATCCTCAGACATGGGTGGCTTCGGGACATCTCGGAAGTTTCTCGGATCCTCTTATGGATTGTAAGGCATGCCATGAGCGTTTCAGAGCCGATAAGATCATCGAAGATTTTGCAGCCGAAAACGGTATCAAACTCGAATCGAGCGTTGACGGCTGGTCTCATGAACAGATGGAAAAGTTCATAAACGACAACAACGTTCCCTGTCCTTCATGCGGCAAGCATGATTTCACAAGCATAAGGGAATTCAACCTTATGTTTAAGACCTTCCAGGGTGTTACCGAGGATGCCAAGAGCGTTGTTTACCTTCGTCCCGAGACTGCTCAGGGTATTTTCGTAAACTTTAAAAACGTTCAGCGTACTTCCCGTAAGAAAGTACCTTTCGGAATATGTCAGATCGGTAAGTCTTTCAGAAACGAGATCACACCCGGTAACTTTACCTTCAGAACTCGTGAATTTGAGCAGATGGAGCTTGAATTCTTCTGCAAGCCCGGCACTCAGACCGAGTGGTTTGAATACTGGAGAAAGACATGTTACGAGTGGCTTCTTTCCCTTGGTATCAAAAAAGAAAACCTTCGTCTTCGTGACCACGATCCCGAGGAACTTTCTTTTTACAGCGATCATACAACGGATATCGAATACGCATTCCCCTTTACCGACTGGGGTGAGCTCTGGGGTATCGCATCCAGAACCGATTACGACCTTACAAGACATCAGGAGACTTCGGGTGAGCCCATGGATTACTTTGATGATGAGCTTAACGAGAAGTATATCCCCTATGTTGTTGAGCCTTCACTCGGTGCGGACCGCGTAGTTCTTGCATTCCTGTGCGAAGCTTATGATGAGGAAAACTTAGGAACCGAAGAAACTCCCGATATGAGAACCGTACTTCGTTTCCATCCCGCACTTGCACCTGTTAAGATCGGTGTGCTTCCTCTTTCCAAGAAGCTCAACGAGGGTGCCGAGAAGATCTATGCACAGCTTTCCAAGAAGTATAACTGTGAATTCGACGATCGCGGAAATATCGGTAAGAGATATCGCCGTCAGGATGAGATCGGAACACCTTTCTGCGTAACATACGATTTTGAATCCGAAACAGATAATATGGTAACGGTTCGTTTCCGTGATTCCATGGAGCAGGAGAGAGTTGCGATCGCAGATCTCGATGCATATTTTGCGGATAAGTTTACATTTTAAATAATTGTAAAGGGCAGTCTTCATGCGGGGATTGCCCAATTATTTGATTGATGGAGAAAGAAATGAGAAACATTACATCAAAAGAATTAAGAAAAGAGTGGATTGATTTCTATGTGAAGAGAGGACATGTGGATGTCGGTGCCGTTTCACTTGTATCCGACGGTTCTACCGGTGCTATGTTTAACGTTGCCGGTATGCAGCCCATCATGCCATATCTTCTCGGTAAGACTCATCCCCTGGGAACGAGACTTTGTAACGTCCAGGGTTGTGTTCGTACCAATGATATAGACGGCGTAGGCGACAAGAGCCATCTTACTTTCTTTGAGATGATGGGTTCCTGGAGTCTTGGCGACTACTTCAAGAAGGAAAGATGTCAGTGGAGTTACGAACTTCTTACAGAAGTCTTTAAATTCGACAGAGATCATCTTGCCGCAACCGTTTTTGAAGGTGACGAAAATGCGCCCCGCGATGAAGAAGGCGCAAAGTACAGGATAGAATCGGGCTTTAAGCCGGAGAACGTTTTCTTTTTACCCGCAGAAGATAACTGGTGGGGACTTGAATACGGACCTTGCGGACCGGACTCCGAAATGTTCTATGTATCCGATCAGGCTCCCTGCGGACCTGACTGCAGACCGGGATGTCATTGCGGAAAATATACCGAGATAGGTAACGACGTATTTATGCAGTATGACAAGCAGAAAGATGGAACACTCCTTCCGCTTGCCAAGAAAAACGTTGATACCGGCTGGGGACTTGAGAGAAACCTCGCATTCCTTAACGGAGTTGATGATGTTTATCTCACCGACCTGTTCACGGGCGTTATCGCACGTATAGAAGAAAAATCCGGAATAAAATACGGTTCGGACGAGAAGGCCACAAAGTCCATGAGGATCATTGCCGACCACTTAAGAACCGGAGTTATGCTTATCGGCGACGAGGCTAAGCTTCTTCCTTCAAACGGCGGTCCCGGATATGTTTTAAGAAGACTGTTAAGACGTGCCGTAAGACACGGACGCGCACTTAATCTTTCTTTGGAAGATATGCTTGATGTAGCAAGCGTTTATATCGATGACGTTTATTCGGAAAGCTATCCGCTCCTTACCAAAAACAAAGACTTCATTCTTAACGAACTTAAGAAGGAGATAGTACGTTTTGAGGCAACTCTTGAAAACGGAATGAAAGAGTTCAAGAAGATCGCCGATGAAAAGAAAGCATCGGGATCCCAGGAGATCGACGGCAAATCCGCTTTCTATCTCTACGATACATTCGGGTTCCCTTACGAGCTTACGCTTGAGATGGCCGAAGAAGAAGGCTTAAGCGTCAACGAAGCCGGATTTAAGGAATCGATGGATGCACAAAAGAAACTTGCAAGAGAGAATTCCAATTTCTCACAGAAATCCGATGCAAGCATATTTGATGAACTTGACGAATCCGTTAAGAGTGCGTTTCTTGGTTATGACGCACTCGGCTGCGACGGTACGATAGTTGCGGTTGCAAACGCTGATTCACTTGTTTCCGAATTAAAAGAAGGCGATGAAGGCTCGGTAATCACAGATAAGACCACGTTCTACGGAACGATGGGCGGTCAGGTAGGCGATATCGGTAAGATCTTAGGACACGACGGATCGGTATTTGAAGTTTCGGAAACGATCCATGTTGCAGGCGGCAGGACCGCTCATGTCGGTAAAGTCGTAAAGGGCGCATTTAAGCTGTTCGAAAAGGTTTCGCTTAACGTTGACAAAGAAAACAGGGCAAAGACATGTCGTAACCACTCCGCAACGCACCTTTTGCAGGCAGCCCTTCAGGAAGTGCTCGGTAGTGACGTACATCAGCAGGGCTCATATCAGGATCCCGACAAGACAAGATTCGACTTTTCTTACGGTCAGGCCATGAGTGCCGAAGATATAGCAAAAGTCGAAGCAATAGTAAACAGTAAGATCGCGGAAGACCTTAAGGTTAACACCGATGTTATGGGCATAGAGGAAGCCAAGAAAAGCGGCGCAATGGCGCTTTTCGGCGAAAAGTACGGAGATTCCGTAAGAGTTGTTTCCATGGGCGATTTCTCCAAGGAACTTTGCGGAGGTACCCATGTTTCACATACCGGTGATATCGCAAACTTTAAAATTCTTTCGGAGTCCGGCGTTGCCGCAGGCGTTCGTCGTATCGAAGCGGTGACCGGAGCGAATGTTATCGCATATTATAAAAACATTGAAACCGAACTCAACGAAGCTGCAAAAGCGGCCAAAACACAGCCTTCAAATCTTGCGACCAGAATAAACGCAATGCAGGCCGAGATAAAGGCACTTCAGTCAGAACTTGAGTCACTCAAGGCCAAAGCAGCCAAGGAAGCTGTCGGTGATGTGCTTTCAAACGTTACCGAGGTTAAAGGCGTTAAGCTTTTAGCCACCAGAGTTCCCGGAGTTGACATGAACGGTTTAAGAGACCTTGCTGATTCGCTTAACGACAAGATCGGCGGCGGTGTTATAGTACTCGCCTCCGACGTTGACGGAAAGGTAAATCTTGTTGCCAAGGCAAGCGATGACGCGATCGCAAAGGGCGCTCATGCCGGTAATCTTATCAAGGCAATAGCAGGCTTTGTAGGCGGTGGCGGCGGCGGTCGTCCCAACATGGCTCAGGCCGGCGGTAAGGATCCTTCGGGCATCGACAAAGCCGTAAGTGAAGTGGCGGGAGTATTGGAAGGCCAGCTTTAAAAATTCACTTGACGAATCGGGTGTTTTTGCTATAATTGTCAATGTGCTCTCGCTAAAGTAGTGTGAGCACGTAAAAAACCTTATCAGTCGTATGATTCTGAGAGGACTGAAGGGAGGGTAGTATATGTCAAACATTATCGTAAAAGAAAATGAGTCTTTGGACAGCGCATTACGTCGTTTCAAGAGAAGTTGCGCCAAGGCAGGTATCCAGCAGGAGATCCGCAAGCGTGAGCATTACGAGAAGCCAAGCGTTAAGCGTAAGAAAAAGTCCGAAGCGGCCAGAAAGCGTAAATATAACTAAGAGCATACCCTTGGCGCAAAACGTCAAGGGTTTTGTTTTTCAGGGTATTTGTATGATATATGTTATTGTCGCATTGATAATATTCATTGTATTTTGTATCGTGGTGATCGCATGTGACTCCAACCGCTTTGTGGTAAGGGAATATGCGGTTTCTTCGGATAAGATAAAAGAAGACTGCACACTTATGTTTTTAAGCGATCTTCACGGCAAAAAATACGGCAAAAACAACGAAAAGCTTAAAAAGGCAATAGATTCGTTAAATCCCGACTGTATACTGATCGGCGGCGACATGATGACGGCATATCCGGGCGAAGATTATGATGTGAGTCTTGATCTTACCGCAAATATAGTACAGAAATACAAATACGTATATGCCGAAGGAAATCATGAATTTCGTGCAAGGATCAACCCGGAGTTTTATCATGATCTTGATAAAAGGTATCGCGACGATCTTGCAAAAGAAAATGCCCGAATATCGGTCAATGAAAGCGAAGAGATATCCGGTGACATAAAAGTATTTTCGCTTTCGATAGATAAGGAATATTACAGGCGGTTTAAGATTTATCCGATGGATGAGGGATATATAGAATCTAAAGTAGGTAAACCCGACGGGGAACGTTTCAGCGTTCTTTTGGCCCATAATCCCGATTATTATGAAAAATACTGTGCGTGGGGAGCGGATCTTATCCTTGCGGGACATGTTCACGGCGGAGTTATCAGGATTCCGGGATATAGGGGGATAATTTCACCCATGTGTAAACTTTTCCCCAAATATGACGGCGGAAAGTTCACAAAAGGCGGCAGCACAATGATCGTAAGCAGGGGCCTTGGAATGCACACCATTCCTTTCAGGATGTTCAATCCTGCGGAGATCGTAGTTATAAAGCTATCACCGAAGAATTAGTATAACGCCGGTTCGGGAAAAGAAAACAGCGCAATTTTTTAGTTGGAAAGACAAGGTAATGGC
>JAEEGL010527989.1_pt1 | contig 43243 bp, 35 predicted proteins | sample 9134231 | NCBI WGS metagenome assembly JAEEGL01 (sample SAMN16246548, study PRJNA631951) | gut metagenome | biome: gut microbiome; feature: rumen; material: fiber-attached | host: Bos | place: Iran: Karaj | collected 2018-10
ACAATTTTACGCCGGACGTGATTACCGAAGTCTGGGCCGGAATCGTCAATGCAAATCAGGATTACATGCGTTATGTTTCCTATCTTAATCCGGTGATAGAAACAAATGTTACGGTTGAACGTCTTGCTATTTTCAAAAAGAAATATTATGACCTGGCCTATGCCTTCCGCGACAGGCTTGCAAAGATGCTTGGCACTACGCAGGAGACGGCTTACAAAATCCAATTGGATGTACTTTTTTATGCCTCGTCAAATGCAGTCTGCTGCTACAAAAATCCTCTGGTGCAGGAAGCTCTTAAGCAAATCAACATAACTGTGCCACCAATGGATTTTTACAAGGACATGAAAGACTTTATAAAAATGCGGCTTAGCTACAATGATTGAAAAATAAACATTAAGTATAACGACCTTCAATTTTAGGAGGGTCATTAATTGGGTTGGAGCTGACTTTCTTCTTTTTTAAGAGCACGTTTGTTGCTGTACATGTCTTTGTCTGCACGATCAAATATTTGTGATACTTTGCGGTCTGATTCAGTGTTAAAATCGGAGATTCCCGATGCAAGGATTGGGCCGGACTTTGATTTTAGATTTTTATGTACATGAGTTCGAAGTTTTTTCATCAGAACTTCTCTGTTTAAATAATCGCTTCCTCTTAAGAACACAACAAACTCATCTCCACCGACTCTAAATACTGGACTGTGAACAAACGTGTTGCACAAAAGCATCGCAGATTTTTTTATGTATTCATCACCGGCAACATGTCCCTGGGTATCATTAATCTTTTTTAAATTATTTGTATCACAGACAACAAGCGCAAAAGAAAGGTAATTCATTCCGCTGTCGATATTATCCTGAACAGATTTTTCAAGTTCGTTATATGCAGTTTTATTTTTTATGCCTGTAAGCTCGTCCCGTCTTGCAAGCTCCTTTTCTGTATTAAGTGCTTTAAGATGCTGTTTTTCTTTTTTTACTTCATCATCAATATTTTCAATACCAAAAATAAAATGCGAAGTGTCCATAGTTTTGCGTACAGTCATTCTTACATAATGTGTTTTTTTAAAAGCAGAAACGCGATAATCCAGACTGCAGCTTCGTTTATTCGTAAGTGAACTTATTAAATGATCCTTGTTAACAAACGCAAGAACAAGTTCCATGTCACTTTTATTAACAATATTTGAAATATCAACGCGTGAATCTGCAAAAAAATCTGAACCTGATTTCTGCATGTCAAGGTCACCGTAAATGTTTCTGCATTCATAACTTGTATAGTTTGAATTTTCAGCATCAACATAATAAATTACGTCATAGTTTTCTGCCAGACTTCTTGCAATGTTATCGTAAATTTCTTTTTGCTTTCGTTCACCTGATTCAACAAAAGAGTGGATTACGCAGATTCCTATTATAAGACCTGTAGCATACGAAGGATATCTTGGATCAAATATCTGTAAAACTAAAAAGAAATCCATCACTAAACAGGTAAACCCGACTGCCCTGTATCTTATTCGTTCAGTGCTGGAAGATTTTCTTGCAATATAAAACATGTAAATCGTAGCCACCATATAAAGTACAATCTGAAGGATAAAGGCAATGTGTCTTCCGGGTTCCGTTATGTATTCATGTTTTTCATTAAACGAAAAAATAAAGGGCTTAAAACAGTTTATAATAAGATATGTAAGCCCAAGAAGGAACATGGACCACACAGAAAAAAGAAGGATTTTGCTGCGTCGTCTATGCTTGTTAAGATAAGCCACAATAGAACGCATCCATGTAAGCATCGTTGTAAACATAAGTAGAAAGTAAAGAATACAGTCACAATATAAAATTGGAAAGAGTGAATCGATGTGATGGTGTTCGTACAAAAGCCCCCAACCCATATCAACAAGAAAATAAAGGTTTGATACAATAAGAAACTGCCTGTAAGGGTTTATAAATTTCTGTCCAGTATTCAGGGCGAAACTCTGAGCTTTTGTGGTATCCCTGACATTCCAAAGCGTCTCCCGGTTGATAATGAGATTTAGTATAAAAGCCAGAGTACCTATGATTGAGTAAGACATCTGTTCTAAAAAAACTCTCCTGCTTTGCCTTAATATATTTCTATTATATAGTATGTCCGGTCATTTCACAAACCTAATCCACAGTAAACCTTCAAAGACTAAATCCCGCTTATTTTCCATAAGTCTTTTCAATTTCTAAAATCTGGTCGCGGACAATGGCAGCCTGTTCATATTCCATGTTATCGGCGTATTCTTCCATCTGGCGTTTTAGAGCAGCAAGAAGCTTTTTGCGCTCGGCCGGAACAAAAAGATTTGCACTCTTTTTAAGCGCAGAAAGCTCAATTTCGACTTCTTCTTCTGCATCGATTTTCTGGCGTTCAAGAATATCTTCTACGGCTTTTTTAACAGTCTTTGGTGTAATTCCGTGTTCTTTATTATATGCTTCCTGAATTTCACGGCGCCGGGCTGTTTCTGTGATGGCTTCTTCCATTGCTTCGCTTTTTCTGTCGGCATACATTACAACTTTTCCTTCTGCATTTCTTGCCGCGCGTCCTATTATCTGAATAAGACTTGTAGCAGAACGCAAAAATCCGATTTTATCTGCATCTAAAAGCGCAATAAAAGAAACTTCAGGTAAGTCAATTCCTTCTCGCAAAAGGTTGATTCCGATTAAGACATCAATTTCTCCTGCGCGAAGATCTTTTAAAATTTCAACTCGTTCAAAAGTTTCTATTTCTGAGTGAATGTATTTTACTTTTAAGTTAAGTCCAGAAAGATATTCAGTTAAATCTTCTGCCATTTTTTTTGTAAGGGTAAGGATTAATGAACGTTCGCCTTTTTCGATTCTTGCCTGAACTTCTTTGTAAATATCCTGCATCTGTCCTTCTGACGGACGAACCTCTACAATCGGGTCTAAAAGTCCTGTCGGGCGGATAACCTGTTCAACAATCTGAGTACTCTGTTTGATTTCTTCTTTTCTTGGAGTTGCAGTTACGTAAATTACCTGATTCAGTTTTTTTTCAAATTCTGCAAACTTAAGCGGGCGGTTATCAAGTGCACTTGGAAGACGAAATCCAAAATCAATCAGATTCTGCTTTCGACTTCTGTCTCCTTCGTACATCGCACCTATCTGCGGAACTGTAACATGAGCTTCATCAATCATGCATAAAAAGTCATCAGGAAAATAATGAAGAAGTGTTGCAGGCGGCTGTCCTCTCTCTCTGCCAGAAATAGGTCCTGAATAATTTTCGATTCCGGAACAGTAGCCCATTTCTTTCATCATTTCAATATCGTAAGTAGTTCGCGTTTTAAGTCGTTCGGCTTCTAAAACTTTTCCCTGAGAACGAAGCTCTTCAACACGTTCTTCTAGCTCAAGGTTAATACGCTCAGTTGCAGAAACAAGAAGATCATGCGGAACTACAAAGTGTTTTGCAGGATAGATGACAGTTTCTTCAAGTTCTTCAACTGTTTCTCCGGTAATCACATTAAATCTTCTGATGCGCGAAACTTCGTCCCAGTCAACTTCGATTTTGTAGGCTTCGTCTGTTTCCATGTAAGCAGGATAAATATCAATTGTGTCACCCTTGATTCTAAAGTTTCCCCGTTCTAAAACCATATCGTTTCTTGAGTATTGAAGCCCTATAAGTTTTTTTGATAAATCAAGAAGATCGAGCTGTTCACCTTTTTCGATATGGATTCTCATGTCCTTGTAAAGATCCGGCATACCAAGACCGTAAATGCACGATACAGTTGCGATTACAATTACATCACGGCGTTCCATAAGAGAATAAGTTGCGCTCAAACGAAGCCGGTCAATTTCATCATTAATCGATGCATCTTTTTCTATATACAAGTCACGTGCAGGAACATAAGCTTCTGGCTGGTAGTAATCATAGTACGATACGAAATATTCAACTGCGTTTTCGGGAAAGAAGGTTTTAAACTCACGGTAAAGCTGCGCAGAAAGAGTTTTATTGTGGCTTATGATTAAGGTTGGCCGCTGAACTTTTTCGATAATCTTTGCCATCGTAAAAGTTTTACCGCTTCCTGTAACACCTTTGAGAGTCTGATATCTGTCGCCGCGAAGAAAACCTTCTGCAAGTTTTTCGATAGCCTGTGGCTGGTCTCCTGACGGTTCAAATTCTGAATGTACTACGAATTTTTTCATATAAAATTATTTTTCGCTTTCTGCAAGTTTTACATTTATCTTAACGTCTTTTTTATTTCTGTGAACTGTTACAGTTACAGTTTCTCCGGGGCGTTTGCTTTCGAGGAGAGAGAAGTAGTCTGCAAGTGTTGCAACTTTTTCTCCGTCGATTGCAATGATGATGTCACCGCCAAGATAAATTGTCCGGGGGTTTCTTGCTCCGTATCGCACTGCCTGTGTTCCGCCTTTGATGCCTGCGCTGTCTGCGTTACCGTTTGCAACTGTCTGTGATACGAGGACGCCCGAGTTTATGTCGAGACGCGCGTAGTTTGCGATTGCATTATTAAGCTGAATCAAATCAGCCTGGATGATTCCTCGCTGTACTGAACCATACTGTAATAAATCTTTTACGACTCGTTTTGCTGTCGAAGCCGGAACTGCAAAACCAACTCCGGCATTGTTGCCGCTTGAAGAATAAATCATTGTGTTTATTCCGACCATGCGACCTGCTGTATCAAGAAGTGGACCACCTGAGTTTCCAGGGTTTATTGCAGTATCAGTCTGAATCATATCACGGATGATTGTCGAATTTGAATTTTGAATCGGGCGTCCGAGTCCAGATACGATTCCCGTTGTCATCGTGCGTTCAAGACCAAAAGGATTTCCGATGGCGATTACTTTCTGTCCAACTTTAAGTGCCTGAGAATCTCCGAACGGAATTGTCTTTAATACAGTTCCCGCAGGCGGATTAAATTTTAAAACTGCGATGTCGCTTTCTTTGTCAGAACCCACAACAGTTCCTTCGTATTGAGTTCCGTCAGAAAGTGAAATATAAATTTTTGTCGCTCCCGAAATTACGTGAACGTTTGTTACTACATATCCGCGGCTGTCGATTATCGAGCCCGAGCCGGATCCTCCTGCTTCTACAACAGGTTCAAGAAACCAGTTTACACCCATAACCTGAGTGTTGATGTTTACAACAGCTTCGTTGCACTGTTCGTAAACGTTTATATTCTGCATTTCATCGGCTGTATATTTAACACCCGGAACATTTACTTCTGTCAGGGCTGCAAGTTCTGCATCTGGATTTATGCTTTCTGTAGTATCTGTTTTTGCTTCTTCGATTATCTGTTCGGTTTGAGAAGTTGTTTGTTTATCTTTTTTCTTACTGAATAGAGCAGTAAGGACAATAGAAGTCAAAAAAACAGAAACGGCGCTCGTAAGCGCAACGATAGAAATTAGATGACGTTTTGAATAAAGTTTCATGCTTTTATATTAATTAATTTACATCACATTGTCCACAAAAATATAAATATGGATAATTTGCAGAAATTGAAGTAGAATATAAGCCATGAAAAAGATATTTGTTTTATTAATTGCGCTTACATTCTCCTGCCTTTTTTCATGTCAGACGACACAGGTTAAAGAAAGCCCTGCAGAATCTCCCGCACCAGTAAAAAAAGGCCCGACAGAAATTACAGAACCAGAATCGGTTTATGAAATCGGAGCAAATGAAACAAAAATCTTTATTAAAACTGATGTTCCCGGAGCAAACATTTTTCTTAATAAAATCTACCAGGGTAAAACCCCTCTTGAAATCGAAGGCCTTATTCCGGGCTATTATCTTCTTAAAGTAGAGCGTGAGACTGCCCGTACTGACCTTGATGAAAATGCTGCAGAAGATCTTTACCTTATCGAAGTAGAAAAAGGCCAGGCGCAGAATTATTATTTTGAAGATATAAAAAATCATTAAAAACCCTGATTTTTCCCGTGAATTATTGAACTTGTTTTAGTAAATTCAGCCTAACAAAAGAATAGTGTTTTATAAATATTTCTTTACACCACAGCCTCTACAATGATATAATTGAGCGTAATTTAAATAAGTAGATTAAATATTATTTAGATTTCTCGGGGGAAGTTATTTTATGGACGAAATGAACGAAGAAGAAACAAGAATCATACCGCCTTTACCAACGAAGGTTTTTGTTTACTATCTTTTTATATATCTTGGGCCGATGGTCTGCTCAATCTTCTTTATGTTTTATTTTAAGATGTTCACTTTCGGTGAAGTCTTTAAAATGTATTCACATCCTGTGGCTATCATTCCGACTGTGCTTCTGGTTGTGCTTCTTATTTTATGGTTTAAATACATACAGAATGCTCTTGCAAATTATGACGGAACAGAAGAGGCCATTGCAGTAACCAGTAAGGCTGCAAAGCGTTTTGAAATGGTTGCGATGCTTGGCGGTGTTATAAACGGAACAATCTGCTGGCTTATCGTAGTAAAAGTTGCAGAATTGACTGGAGTTCCTTGTGAAAAAATTCCGATTCTTCTTTTGCTCAATGGTTCAGTTTGTCTGTTTGCTCTCTTTTTCTATATCTGCTTTTTGCAGAATTTTGAAAAAAATCTTTCTTTACTTCCGTTTTCTGCGGAATATAAATCAATGTCCCTTTCGATAAGAAGTATTCTCGTTACATTCTTTGGATGTACAGGAATTATTCTTCTTGTTATCGCTCCTTCATTCATGGAAGAACATGCACATCTTGGAAGAAGCGAACTGTTCTTTAAGTATATGTTCCCGGCAGCAATCTTAGGTATAACGATTACAATTCTTGACTCGTACAGACAGATGCGCGGTACTGCAAATCGTGTTGAACAGATTACAGAGTTTACAAACGGAATTGCAGAAAAAGATTACAGAATGCCGCCGCTTCCTGTTCAGTCACGTGATGAATTTGGTCTTCTTATCAACGACTTAAATTCTTTCTATGGTTCAACAGGAGATCTGTTAAAAAATATAAAATATTCATTGAATTCTTCAATTGATACTGCAGATAAGTTGGCTGCGAACATGACAGAAACAGCTGCTGCAATTGAACAGATTGTAGGTACGATAAACAGTGTAAAAGAACGTGTTATAAATCAGGCTGCCGGAGTAGAAGAAACAGAATCTACTGTACGCAATATGATTGCAAGTATCGATAAACTTACTGAAAGCATTACAGAACAGAGCAGCAGTGTTTCTCAGTCTTCTGCTGCAATCGAAGAAATGGTTGCAAACATCAGATCTGTATCTGAGATTCTCGAAAAGAACTCTGTTTCTGTAAAAAATCTTGCAGAAGAATCAGAAACAGGTCGAGCAAAAATCAACAAGTCAGTTGAACTTTCTGGTAATGTTATCCAGCAGTCAACCGGTCTTCTCGAAGCAAGTACGATTATTCAGAGTATTGCAGAACAGACAAACCTTCTTGCTATGAACGCCGCAATCGAAGCTGCACACGCCGGAGAAGCCGGTAAGGGATTTGCAGTAGTTGCAGACGAAATCAGAAAGCTTGCTGAACAGTCTAATACACAGGGTAAAGCAATTTCTGGTCAGCTCGAAGAATTGCGTGACATAATTAATCAGGTTGCAGGAAATACTTCTGATGTTCAGAAACAGTTTGAAGTTATCTTTGAGCTTACTTCTACAGTTAAGAGACAGGAAGAAGTAATCAAATCTGCAATGGAAGAACAGGCCGGCGGAAGCTCACAGATTCTTGATGCCATGAGCGAAATCAAGGATATTACGATGCTTGTTCAGGATAAGGCAAGAGAACTTCGTGACGGTGGAAAGCAGATCGGCGATGAAATGAAGATTCTTTCAAACGTAACGACAGAAATCAACAGCGCTATGTCAGAAATGGCAACCGGAACTGTACAGATAACCGAAGCAATTGAAGACGTTAACAACGAATCTGGCGAAAACAAAGACGCTATGCTTCGCGTAGATCAGGATGTTGCTAAATTTAAATTGTAACTTTATTGAACAAATTCCGTAAAAGCAGTATTTTTCTGTCTTATGGAAAATAAAAAATCTCGTGGCGCATTATCAATGGCAAAACTCACTGCTCCTCTTGCAATGGAGCAGGTGTTCAGGCTTTTAATTTCTTCCATTGATACTTTCATGCTCAGTTCGTTCTCAGAAAAGGCTGTAGCCGGTGTCGGAATTGTTGCACAATACGCATTCTTTTTGAACATTCTTTTTTCGGTTGTAGTAACCGGAACGACAATTGTTCTTGCGCAGTATCTTGGTGCTCAAAAATCAGACGAAGAACTCAATTCTATTTCGCGCGCAAGTTCTGTAATGACGACCGTAATCTCTCTTGTAATGACCGTTATAGTTTTGCTTACAATAAAACCTCTTTTAGCATGTTATACAATCGAAGGCGAAGTAAGAAAAGCTGCGTGCGATTACTTTACGATTTACGGCGGAATCTGTGCATTCTTCTGCGCGTTCTCGCTTTTACAGTCAGGAATTTTGAGGGCATATGGTTATACGAAAGAAGCTCTTTATGTTACGATTGTTGCAAACCTCGTAAATGTAATCGGAAACGCAATTTCGATTTATGCACCGTTTGGGCTTCCTGTGTTTGGAGTAAAAGGTGTTGCGTGGGCTTCTGGAATTTCCATGATGGTTTCGTGCGTTCTTCTCCAGATTATAATCAGAAAAAAGAAGGATATTAAATTTAATCTTCGCGGTCTTTTAAAAGTTCCGTATAAATTTTATTCTGTCATTCTTAAAGTCGGAGTTCCGACTGCAGGTGAAAGTCTTTCGTACAACGTTGCAATGATTAGTACTATGGCGATGATTACGACTCTCGGAACAAACGCAGTTAACGCACAGATTTATACTCAGACGATAATTAGATTTGCGTATGCGATTGCAATTGCGATGAGCAGTGCTGTTCAGATTAAAGTCGGATATTTTGTCGGTGCAAAGCAGAGTGATATTGCTTACAGAAAAGTTTTTAAGTACTGGATATGTTCGGTTGCATTTTCGATGACGCTTGTTGCAGCCTTTAATCTTGTAAAGACTCCTGTAATAAAAATATTTACAGAAACGCCGGAGGTTTCTGGGCTTGTAGTAAAACTTCTTTTAGTTTCTTTCTATATTGAATTTGGACGCACGATGAATTTAATTTTCATCGGAGCACTCAAAGGCTCTGGCGATGTTTTATTCCCGGTTATCTACGGAATTTTTTCTATGTGGATTATTATTGTTGGAGTTGGATTTTTGCTCGGACTTTATTTACATCTTGGTATTGTCGGATTCTGGCTTGCAACCGGAACAGAAGAAACAACGCGTGGCATCGTCATGCTTTTCAGATGGAAAAGCAAGCGATGGGTTAAAAACGCGCTGGTATAATTTGGTATAGATTTTATTCGTCGATAAAAGTTTCTAATTCTGGAACGAGCCTGTGTACATCTTCTGCTGCAATCGTACATAAGAATTCGTTTTCAGAACAGATGCAGAGTTTCTCTGAGCCTGCATCTGCTTTTATCTGATACAAATCTACGTGAATGTCTTTTCCTGCAGCACTTATGATGATAGAAAAATATCTTGAGTTATCAAGTGATGAGTCAGAAGGATTAAAATCTGTCATCCATTTTTCTGCCTTTAATTCTGTAACAGAACTTACCCATTCAGCAAATTTATCTGAATTAAATTTTTCTGTCTCAACATCATTGTCTGTCTGTGTGATGCTCCACTTAAAGTTTGCAGATTCTCCGGCTTTTTCTGCAGTAAAAGTGCCGAATGTACTGTAAGTAACCTGGATTTTATAAACTTCGTCTGCATTTACTTTATAGAGAATGTAATCAAGAAGATTATCTTTTGATGCCGAGAATGTGCTGTTAAAGTTTCCTGAAACAAGATAGATTTCTTTTTTGCCGTCAAGCTGCACATAAGTCTGATTGCCTGTCGAAGAAGTTTTTCCTACTGTAATGCTTCTGAGTGTTTTGTTGTCAGGAGAAAATGCGGTAACTGTAACAGGAGAAACAAGACCGTAGCGTTCGAAATCGTTTTCTGAAGGATTTTTTGTAATCGTATCGATTATCTTTATAGAGGATATATTTTCGAAAATATATCCTGCAGCTTCGGCCTTTGCAGGAAGCTTTTCATCAATAAAATAACTGCCGCTGTTTTTTGTAAGGTTAAGGGTAGTGTCGCCTTTTTCTATTTTTACAGAAGCGATTTCATCTTTAACAGAAATCTCCTGTATCTTTCCTCTCGAAAAGAATATAAGCTGAAAAACATAAGTTACTGCAAGAACAGCAATAAGTGAAAGTAAAAATATTTTTCGTTTAGTCATTTTGTTCTCCGTTATTTTTAGAATCAGATTTTTTTGCAATCATTCTTTCATCGTCAGGATTGTATTTCTGAGTGATAAGATACTGGCGTGTGATTTTCATTCTCCATGCGATAAAGCCGATTATTACAACTACAAGTGCAAGTCCAAACTCGTTGAGGAGTTTTATAGCAAGTGCAGCCCATTCACTCTTTATCGAGATAAAATCAAGTCTTGTTCCTTTAGTGCGCATTTCACAGAAGTCATCATTGTTGTTTACGTAATCAACTGCATTCTTTACGAAAAGCTCGGTTGCAGATTCTTCTGAACGGATAAGAATATCTGTCGTAATTATAGAAGAACTCACTACAACGATTTTAGATGAGTCCTGTACTGCAACAGCAATGTTTCTTGGACCGAACTCTGTACTGTCTGACGGTGGATTTACATAACCCGGGTAAAGAATTATGTTTTCGTCTGTCGCCCATGACTTGTCAGAAGTTTTTGCAAGTATTACTGCATTTTTTGCCTTTGATTCGTCAATAGAAACAGGTCCCATTGTATAGAATATGATTCCGCCTAAGTTTTTTGTAACCGGATGTTTTTTTGCAACATTGTTTTTTTCTACAATCGGTGCCCAGTTAAAAATCTGTTTTCCCGTATTCTGATACTGGATTACACATTTGTCGTCAAAAACGAATTTCGGTTCGATTGAAATTCCGAAAGTGTCAAGAATTGTTTCAAGTCCTGTGTGATTTGCAGTGTACTGAGGCATTGAGTTTTGTTCAGCAGGAAGTTCTTTTAAGGGGTCGATAAAGAAAAGAACGTTGCCGCCGTTTGAAATGAACGAAGAAATTTTATTGAGTTCTTCATCACTAAAAGGCATTACAGGTCCGTTGATGATTATTGATTTTAATGATACAGGGATTTCTTCTTCTGCAAGATTTATTTCTTTAATCGAATAGATGTCAGAAAGAAGATTTCGTAAACCTTCACAGCCAAGTTCTGTAAAACTCTGAGCATATGGATTTGAACGCAGTGCGTGTTCTCCGTGGCCTGTGATGTATCCGACTTCATAAAGCTGCTGTCTGTTGTTGTCCTGTGCGTTTATGATTTTTGAAATCGTAGTCGTGATTTTGTATTCAATGTCTTTTGTAGTTTTAAGCGAATCGATTGCTGCGATGTAATCTCCGTAAGTGATTGCGATTCCCATCCATGCAATTTTAGAAGAAAATCCTGATGTTTCTACCTGATCAATCTGAACAGGATAAATACCGAGGTTGTGAGCCTGTTCCTGATTTTCCTGCTTTGACATATCAAATACCTGGTATGAAAAATATTTTGAGCTGTTTGATTTGTATTCAGAAAGAAGATCAGTTAAATACTGCTCGACATTATTGTAAGGAGCCGGAAGGTTTTTAGTAAAGAAAACTTTTACAGAAAGCGGAGATTCGATGTGCTTAACTACATCTTTGCTCGCTTTAGAAAGTGAAAAAGCTTTCTGGCTTGTTAAGTCAAATCTTAAAAATGCGCGTGCGCTTACAAGATTTAATAATATTACTGCAACAAGTAAAAGAAATCTGTCGCTTGAACTGCTTTTTATCCAATCAATAAATCTTTTCATTTTTAAATCCCCTTATTTTCTTCTTGCTTCCTGAGACCTGATTGTCGCAAGAATAAAAATCGTGATTATCAAAAGAAAGTAGCAGATGTCCCTTGTATCAACGATTCCGCGTGAAACAGAATTAAAATGTGTCGATATTGCAAAAAAACTTACAGCGTTTACAATTCTTCCTGGTAAAAAGATTATAAAAAACTGAATTAATGTAAGAAGACAATTTATTGCAAGTCCTGTAAACAGTGCAGTAATCTGATTTTTTGTAATTGACGAAGCAAAGATTCCGATTGATGAATAAACTGCACAGAGTAAAACTGCTCCAAGATATCCGCCGATTATCGGACCAAAATCAGGTTTTCCGAAAAATAAAAGTGTAATTACATAAAACAGCGTTGGAACAAGCATTGCCGCGCTCGAGATGAATGCACATAAGAATTTCCCGAGTACTACTTGAGTTTCTGTTACAGGAAGAGTCATTAAAGTTTCTATGCTTCCTGATTTCTGTTCTTCTGCAAAAAGTCGCATCGTAATTGCAGGAATTGTAAAAGAAAAAGTAAGCGGAAGCAGTGTAAAGAAATTTCTTAACTCTGCGCGTTTGTTAAGAAAGAAAGTTGAATAAAAGAAAACTCCGGTTGCAATCAGAAAAATTGCAGTAACGATATAAGCAACAGGATTTGTAAAATATGATTTTAATTCGCGTTTTGCTATGACGCAGACAATGTTATTTTTTTTCTTTGTCATTTGTTTTCTCCTGAAGTTTTTTGTGTAAGTATATGGAATATATCTTCAAGGCTGCTCTTTACAGTTGTCATTTCGTATAAAATCCATTTATTTTTTACAATGAGCTTAAATATTTTGTCACGAATCTCTTCTGTGCCGTTAAGCTCAAGACTCAAGCCGACAGCTTTTTTAACCGGCAGGACAAAATCGCCCTCCCGCTTTGTAATTGCGTTGATTTCTTCGACATCAGAAAATACTTTTTTTGCTTCTGTAAAAGTACATCCTGCGATAATCAGGTTTATCGTAATCTTCTGGCTAAACTGTTCGCGAAGCTTTGCAGTAGGACTGTCGGCGACGATTTTGCCTGCGTTGATGATTATTACGCGGTCGCAGATGCTTTCTACTTCCTGAAGAATATGAGTAGAAACTATAACGGTTCTTGTTTTTCCGATTTGTTTTATCAGAGTTCGCACTTCTTCTATCTGGTTAGGATCGAGACCGCTTGTAGGTTCGTCGAGGATAAGAATCTCCGGGTCATTGATGAGAGCATGAGCAAGACCAACTCTCTGCTTGTATCCGCGTGAAAGTTCTGAAATCGTTTTGCTCATAACCTGGCGCAGACCGCATGTCGTACAGAGCCAGAGGATTTTTGTGTTTTCGTCCTGCCCGTGGATCTGACATAAGTATTTGAGGTAATCTTCTACTATCATGTCAGAGTAAAGCGGCGCGTTTTCGCTCATATAGCCGATTTTGCTTTTAGCTTTTACGATATCGTCTAAAATGTTTTCGCCGTCAATAGTTATCGTTCCTTCTGTCATTTTCCAGAAGCCGGTAATCATTCGCATTGTTGTAGTCTTCCCGGCACCGTTTGGACCTAAAAGACCTACAATCTGTCCTGTCGGAATTTTAAAACTGATATCATCTACTGCTTTAAAATTTCCGAAGTATTTTTTTACGTGAGAAACTTCAATCATAGAAACTTCCTTAAATAAAAAGATTCAAAAAATTGATTATGGTTTTATTATGACACTTTTTTTCAAAAGTTTTAAGATGCGTTGAACGGCATATTTACCGGTAACGAGCGCAACAGGAATTCCGCCCGGAACCATAAGCCATTGTCCCGCAAGGAAAAGATTTGAAACGCCTTTTACTACTCCCGGAACATTCGTAAGATCAGGACTTTTTTTAGTGGTTATAAAAGTCATGTAAACGCCTCTGTAAGCGTTGCAGTATCTTGTATATGTATAAGGAGTCCAGACGTCAAGTAATTTTAATTTACCTTTTGTAAAAGGGTAGTGTTCTTCAAGCGCCTTCTGAATATCAGAAGCAGCCTGCGCTTTTTCTCTGTCGTATCGGTCTTTATCTGTTTCGTAAAGATTTTTCCAGTAAAGATATTCTTTTTCGTTTTCAAGAATCTTAACCTGGATTACACTCTTGCCTTCCGGTGCCTGAGTTTTTTCGAATGAATAATTTTTAGAATTCATGCGCTTAATTTTTCGTCCGGCAAGATTAAATCCGTCACATTCAAAGAAAGTTCTGCCTGCAATTTTATCTGTAAGCCCGTCATAGCTGAACGCAACATGAAAACTGCTTCCAAGCGGATTGTTTTCTCTGTCATCATAACTTTTCTTTAAAAGTTTTGGCATATATTTTTTGTCGATGAGTTTTTCAAAAGTGTGATACGTGTCGGTTGAACAGATTACAAAATCGGCATCTACTTTTGTTCCGTCTGCAAGAAGAACACCAGAAGTTTTATTTCCTTCGATGAGTACTTTTTCTACAGGAGCGTTGCAGATAAGTTTACCGCCGAGTTTTTTGTAACGGTCTGCCATTCTTAACATTGCAGCAAGAGAACCGCCTACAGGAATCCCTCCGCCACCTGATGTAATAGTTCCGTATGCAGTAACAAAAAGATGTGCAAGATAATCAAGCGGCATGTAATCTGTAATTACTTTCTGTAAAAGAGGGTGCTTAAATTTCTTTGCTAAATCCCCGACACTCATCTTTGAGTATTTTAAAATAACCGGAACCATTTTAATCATCTTTAAACCCATTAGTGTGAGTTCAAAAATGTTCATCATGTCGAGCGGCTTTTTTACCGGTACATCGAGGGATTCAGAAAGTTTTACATATTTAAAGAATTTATTAATTTCTTTTTTATCCTGTGGCGAAAGCTCAAGCATTTCTTTTTTCGCTCTTTCGATGTCACGCCACAGATAAATTGACTGTCCGTTAAGCTCTGACTTATAAAAGTAATCATGCTGATGAATCTCTACACCGTCTGCACAGATTCCGCTGTCTTTCCAGATATCCCAGAGGTCATAGCCTTCTTTTGCGCATGTCATCCAGCAGATGCAGTTATCGATGTAATGACCTTCACGCATCCAGCCTGTGCACTGTCCACCAGGAACAGAATGTTTTTCGTACACAACAGAATCAAATCCAGCTTTCTGAGCATAGATTCCGGCAGAGAGACCTGCAATACCACCACCAATGATTACAATTTTTTGAGCCATAATTTATTTTTTCTTTCCGGTTAAGCGAAGAAGATTTAAGAAAATATTTACAAAGTCGATGTAGAGGTTTAATGCTCCAAGAATTGCAATTTTCTTATATGAGTCTGAACCGTTATCAGAAACTCCGATTTTCAGGAGCTTCTGTGTATCGTATGCAGTAAGACCTACGAAAACACCTACGCTTATAACGCTTATAATCCAGTCAAGAGTTGAACTTTTAAATAAGAAATTTAAAAGCCCTGTGATGATAAGACCGATTAAAGCCATTGTAAGATAGCGTCCTGCAGAACGAAGGTCAGTTTTTGTCGTTGCTCCGTAAATGCTCATTCCAAGGAACATAAGACATGTTACAAGGAATATTTTATAGATAGAAGTTATTTGAAAAACCAGGAAAATAACAGAAAGGAAAATTCCGTTTAAAAGTGAATAAAGGAAAAGCATGAAGGCTGCTGCATTAAGACTCATATTACGGATTTTAAAATCCAGGTATATAACTACAGCAAGTTCGCCTATAATTGCACCCCATAAAAGCTGCTTGATGTGCAAAGCGTAAAATTCTGCTATCTGGATTCCGCCTATAACTACATTGTTCGTGTAGCAATATGCAATTCCAAAAGCCACTGCACCTGTAACTGCAAGTGCAAACACCATTCTAAGATAAACTCCCGCCATAAAACGGCGCTGTACGTCAGGCTGCGCCTGATCCATTGTTATATAATTAGCCATAACAGTAATTTTAAGTGAATTCAGGCTAAATGTCAAAATATGCTGCGCTATTTGACTAGTGTCGGAATAGCATATATTATAGTAGGTATGAAAAAAATTATACCTGCTATATTCGTAATTATTGCTTCTGTTCTGGCTGTCATTTTTTTTAGCAGAAAAACAATCTCTAAAACCGACTCAGACAACCAGCCGACCCTTGTAACGGCAGACTCTCAGGGTAAAAAGACCGTTTCAGAAGAGCATAATGTTACGATTGTAGAAGAAAATACTCCTACTTCGTTCCTTACTCTCAAAAATGACGAAACACTCTTAAGTTCGATGGGAATCGACCTTAATGACGATAATCTTGATGACGAAATCCTCATTACAAAAAAAGCTTCAAAGCAGAATCTTATAATTGTAATCGGAATTTATAATCCGAACTCAAAAATGTATGTGCGTGCCGCAGAGATTCAGACAGAAGTAACACAGTTCCGCTCATTTTCATACAACGGACTTGATATAACCGGAACCCACAAAACTGCCCTTGTTTATCAGGGTTTTGCAGAAAACGGCTCTTCGGTTCTGCAGATGTTCTTCTGTCACGGCAATGCAGATAATTTTTCACTTTCAAAAATCGGTGACTTTAAATCTGACGGAACTATTTTTATTCAGCAGTATAACCGAACAGATACATATGAACTTTCGCAGAGCTCCGGAAAAAGTTTCCCGGTATGGGTTTATTCATCGGATCCTTCAGAAGGCGATGGTTCTTTGAGCCAGATTCAGACAGAATACGACTGGAATGCTGGTCTTGGAAAATACGCACAGGTTAGACAGATAAAAGTTACAGGTCGAAACCTTGCTGCAAAAGAACTTGCAAAAATTCAGGATGGAACTGTAAAGACATTTGCAAATTATCTTGACGGCTTGTGGTATCAGTCGTCGAGCGAAGATTCTAAAATACGTTACATTTATTTTGATTATGCAACATCAGAAGTAATCTTTCTTGAAAACGATATTCAGGAAGTTTACTCATGGATTTCAAGTACGCTTTATAAAAACGGAATTTACTTATCAACTTCAAATATTTCGATTGAAAACTTAGGGCGTCGTTTTGCAGTTACGCTCGTTGATATCGATGAAGTAAGAATCAGGGCATATGATGATGTTAGGATGCATATCGGTGCAGATAACTTATGGGACGGTCAGTATAAAAAACTTAATGATAAAAAAACATTTGCTGCTCAGGAAAAAGATACGACGCCCGTTGATGAAATTGTAACAGCTCTCGAAGATACATCGCTCTGGTATACATCAGACGGAGCAAACTTTGTATTTAAAGATGACACGTATGCAATTTCTACAGAAAACTTCAGCGAAACAGGAATTGCGGCACTTTCTATGATTGACGGTCAGACAGTCATTCAGTTTAATCCGAAAGAGGATATGAGATATATTGGGGACTCGTATATAATTGGATTTAAAGAAAATCCACGCGTCGTTAAATTAAAAAATGGAAAAACAAAAACGCTCTACGATAAAGATAAATCCATTTTGATTTTAAGACCTGCAGTAATTATGGCTTCGACTGTAAACGAAACGTCAGGGAAAGTCATAATGCTTAATGCAGAAACAGACTGACGGAGAATGTATTATTAGAGAGGAAGAGAAGTTGGTCAGCGAAGAACTTGAAGTAGAAAATCTGGAATCAGAAGAACTCGAATTACTTGATGATCTTGAAGAAGATGATGGAATTGAATCTGTTGATGCAGGAACCGATGAAGGTAAGCTGCTTTATATTCCAAAATCGTGTCTTGATGCAGGACAGATAATTAAAATATTGCGACGTATGCTTCGTGATATGAATCCAAAATATATAGACCTTGCAGAACGTACGGCATATTGTGCAATAAAGCTTTTCGATTATGCAAAACTCAGCGGCAAACTTAATATAAATATCGACAGAAATTATCTGATTATCCTTTCTATATTATATTCAATCGGCGGATATAAAGATTTAACGAGCATGGATGATATCTATGCAGATAATAAACTTAATGTTCCGCATGTATTTTTATATTCATATTTGTTTTTAAAATATCTTACACCTATCGGTGATGCAGCAGAATCAATCTTACTTTACAACTATAATTATGAAGATGCAAAAAAATTAAACACACCTTATGTTGAATATGCATCGCTTGTTTTTACATGTATGAGAATATGCATTCAGTTAAGAAAAACAAAATATGTTGTAGATGAAAATTCTTTTGACGAAAAATTTATTGCAAAGTGTAAAAAGCTTTACAATCCGGTTTATATAGATTTATTTCTTGAGGCAAACAAGGATAATGCAATTACTTCTAACCTTGAGTCAAAAAATTATTTTTCTCTTCTCGATGAATACTGTCAGTCACTTAACTTTTCTTATACAGACACGTTCATGCTGTTAAAGATGATGATTTATGCAATAGACTTTGTATCGACATCAACAGTAACACATATCTTAAGTACATCGTTCCACTCAACAGAAATCTGTAAGATAGAAAATCTGACTGACCATGAAACAGATGAAGTTTTTACGGCTGCCGTTCTTCATGACATCGGAAAAATGGCAGTGGATTTAAAAATCCTCGAAAGCCCTGGAAAGCTTTCTGATGAAGAAATGGAAGAAATGCGCTCCCATGCAAAAAGGGGTGATGATATATTCCGCGGAATAACAACGGATAAAATTGCAGACATCGCATCCCGACATCACGAAACTCTCGACGGAAAAGGGTATTTCAGGGGAATCGGCGCAGACGAGCTTACTTTCCAGGACAGGATTCTTTCTGTGGCAGACGTTTTTTCTGCCCTCACCGACCCGAGAACCTACAAACCGTCATTCCCTAAAGAAAAAACCCTTTCGATAATGCAGGGGATGGTGGATGACAATAAGATAGACGGAAGCATATTTAGAGACGTCAGGGAATGCTATGACCAGATAGTTTCCCATACAGAAAAGCGTCGTCCGATGCTTACGGCCAATTTAGGTCAGGTAATCATAGGATTTATCTCACTTCGTGAATGTAATGACGTTCCTTCTTTATTCCGTATGATCAGAAATATGGCATAAAGCGGGTAAAACGACTGTTTTTGCCGGCTTTTATTACTTTATTCAATTTATTACTTTACTAATTACTGATAATGGTTTATATTTATAAATACTAAAGAACTTGAACAAAATTACAATTCTTAATTATTTGTAAACAATCACAATTTGGAGGAAATACAAAATGGGAAACAATTATTTTAATTCAATTCCATGGCGCGAAGCCAGACTTCAGCTTGGACACTGCCGCTCAATGGCAAAAGAAGAATTTGCTGACGGAGTAAACGCACTTAAAGGAAAGAAAATCGTAATCGTAGGATGCGGTGCTCAGGGTTTAAACCAGGGTATGTGTCTTCGTGACTCTGGACTTGATGTATCTTATGCACTCCGCGAAAGCGCAATTAAAGAAAAACGCCAGTCATGGAAAAACGCAACAGAAAACGGATTTAAAGTTGGAACATATGACGAAATGATTCCGACAGCTGACTTAGTAGGAAACCTTACTCCAGATAAACAGCATACTCCTGTAATTACAGAAGTTATGTCAAAGATGAAAAAGGGTTCAGCACTCTGGTATTCACATGGATTTAACATGATTGAAGAAGGAATGCAGATTCGTCCTGATATCACAGTTGTAATGTGTGCTCCAAAAGGACCTGGAACAGAAGTATGGCACGAGTTCCAGAGAGGATTTGGTGTACCTGATCTTATCGCAGTTCACCCTGTAAATGACCCTGAAGGAAAAGGATGGGCTTATGCAAAAGCTTTAGCAGTTGGAATGGGTGGTTCAAAAGCCGGCGTTCTCGAAAGCTCTTTCGTTGCAGAAGTAAAATCTGACCTTATGGGCGAGCAGACAATTCTCTGCGGTATGCTCCAGGCAGGAACTATCGTTTGCTACGACAAAATGGTTGCAGACGGAATGGATCCAAAATACGTAACTAAATTCTTAATGCACGGATGGAACGTAATTTCAGAAGCTCTCAAATGGGGCGGAATTACAAACATGATGGACAGACTTTCTAATCCTGCAAAGATTAAAGCAAATCAGCTTTCTAAAGATATTAAAAAACTTCTTGCTCCACTTTATCAGAAACACATGGATGATATCATCTCTGGTAAATTCTCTTCTACAATGATGGAAGACTGGAAAGCAGGTGATAAAGATCTTCTTGCATGGCGCGAAGAAACAGGAAAGCTTGCGTTTGAAAAAGATGAAGAATCAACAGAAGAAATTTCTGAACAGGAATACTTTGACAAAGGTATCCTCATGGTAGCAATGGTAAAAGCAGGATGTGAACTTGCATTTGAAACAATGGTTGATGCAGGAATCAAAGAAGAATCTGCTTACTATGAATCACTTCATGAAGTTCCACTTATTGCAAACCTCATCGACAGAAAACGCCTCTATGAAATGAACCGCGTAATTTCTGATACAGCAGAATACGGATGTTACTTATTCAGTCGCGTTGCAGCTCCAATGATGGCAAAAGATTTAATGCCAAAACTTACAACAGAAGTAATCGGTAAAGGTCTTTCTAACAAAGACTGTTCTGTAAGCAATACTGAACTTGTTGCAGTAAATGCAGAAATCAGAAATCATCCGATTGAAGTTGTCGGCCGCAAGCTCCGTGCTTACATGACAGCAATGAAGGCCATAATTTAGTCCTGCGGACTAAATTATTCCTCGAGTATTCGCGCATGGCGCGAAACTCGACAACAACAGGCTTTCGAAGTCAAAAAAGACGCAGTGAATACTGCGTCTTTTTTTTATTTTTATGGTATAATCTGAATGTAATATTATAGGAACGGGTTTCTGCTGAGGAATTTTTAGGGAGTATGGGAAAATGAAAAAAATCGTTTTGTCTGTTTTGCTTTCGCTTTCTTTTTTTAATCTTTATGCGGGTACGGGTGTAGGAGACTATGATCACTCGACAGAGTATCTGTCTAGTGATGTTTACGTAGCAGATTATGACGGTGTTGATGTAAAAGAAAGACCAGACGAAAATTCTCGAACAATAATTCATATGCCTCAGGGTACATATGTCAGAATAGTAAAGGTTCACGGTCCTTCTCACGAGATGTATGCTTTGTATGGAGATGAATACAGACATATAGAAACCTCGTGGTGTGCCATTTTTCTTCCTCCTGATGTAAGACAGGGAGAAAGTCAGATAGGATGGATTCCTTCTGCGGAAGGTTGTTTGTGGTGGGAAGATAATTTTTACGCTGATAAGTGGAAAACACTTCAGCTTGAAACATATCTTTTAAACAGCATGTGGGAAGTTGAATACACTCCTAAATCCGGCGGAAGATCAGAATATGCTGTAGTGGAATTTGATAACAATGAAATCTACGGTTTTGAAATGGCTGGAGGAGCGCGAAGCCTTGAACTTGCGCATTACGAAGTTACAGGCGGGCAGGATATACGGATAACTTCAAGTGATAAAATCGAAAAAGGTGTAAGACATCTTACACTTGCTGGAACAAGTTTTTCCTTTGAAGATAAAAAATACACTTATTTATTTAAAAAAATAAACCTTGGTTCAATTCCGCATATGAAAATATTTAAAGAAGCTGGTCCTGCAGGTACAATGGGACCGGGAATTATTTTTGAGCGCTCTAGAAAATATTTTAGAATGTATTCCAGGGATTATTACAATAATAAAAATATTGCTGAATATGTTTTAAATTCTTTGTCTGATAAAAGGGAAGTCGAAAGAAGGCGTATGCTTGCCTCGATTGCTACCGCATATGGAATTTCCATAGAGGCTCCGTATTATGAAAAAATGTTTGATGATTACTGGAGACCTCACCTTGAGGCATGTGAGAAAACTCTTGATGAGGATAACTGTTATTATAATAAATTTGAAGATGATGAAATAGGAACCTATTTTGTAAGAAAACATTCATATATGGTTAAAGAAAGGTTAAAATTAAGAAGTAGTGAAGGGGTAAACAGTTCTGTTATCGGTATTATGGAGAAAGGAACTTTTGTCAGGTTTATTGAGTGTGGAAATATCGAATATATAAACGGCGTAGTTTCTGTATGGGTAAAAGTCAGGATATTATGGACACCGGAAGGAATTTCTGAAAAACAGCTGCCGGAGGGAACAACCGGCTACTGCTTTGGAGCGTATCTTGGCGAAGGCGGTTAATCCGTAAAGAAAGCTGGTTTTATAATAGTTTGCAAAATTTATTTATGTGTAATACAATATTCAGAACGGAGTTTATTATGAACAGAAAATCGATTTTAATTGCGCTGTTATGTATTATAAGTGTCAGCGGACTTTTTGCGCAGAACGTCCCGACTCAAAAGCGTACGCCTGGTACTGTAAATCTTGATGTAATGTCGTTTAACGCAGATTCAACTTATGAAAAAGTAAAGAAACAGCTTGATGACTGGAAAATTGAATACGATGATGCAGATCTTTTTTATAAAACAGAACTGATTTTTAAAAACAGTTATTATAAGGGAATGGCTTTGAGCAAAGTTGTTATCGGCTTTGATCTTAAGACAAAGTATATTTCTAAAGTTCAGTTTGTAGCTCTTGAAAACTCAAAAGCCGCTCTTGATGCTTTTGTTGCTGAACTTGCAAAAAAATATCCTTATGAAAAAGCTTATGAACAGTACACTGCTAAAAACGGTTTCATAAAGAGAAAAGATCTTGTTCTTACTTTTTACTTTGATAAAAAGGTAATCGAGAAAAAGACAGAAGAGAAAGAAGAAAAGAAATAAAAAAAAGCGGCTTCAAATGAGGCCGCCTTTTTTATCTTCTGCCGGGATTAACCGGCAGAAGATAAAATTAAAGTCCAAAAAATCCTGCGAAAGTTTTTAAAGCTCCGTCTGTGTTTCCGCTTAAAACTGCTTTTGCAAGTTTCTTTCCAAGCTGAACACCTTCCTGGTCAAAGCTGTTTACATTCCATACAAATCCCTGGAACATAACTTTATTTTCGTAGTGAGCAAGAAGAGCTCCGAGTGTTTTTGGATTTAAGCTTTCTCCATAGATAAGACTTGATGGTCTTTCGCCTGCAAAACTCTTGTTAGGGTTTTCATCTTTTTTACCGCATGCAAATGCAATGATCTGTGCTACAACATTTGCGCAGAGTTTTTTCTGGCTTGTAGAATTTTCGATTACAACATCTTTTCCTGTCTGGTTTGAGTTGAATGCAATAAACTGGAGAGGAATGATGTTTGTTCCCTGATGAAGGAGCTGGTAGAAAGAATGCTGTCCGTTTGTTCCCGGTTCACCAAAAATTACAGGGCCTGTTACATAAGAAACAGGTGCTCCGTCGCGGTTTACAGATTTACCGTTTGATTCCATATCAAGCTGCTGTAAATGTGCAGGAAAGCGGCTTAAGCCCTGACTGTAAGGAAGAATTGCAGTAGATGGATATTCCTGTGCATTGCGTTCGTAAATTCCGATTAAAGCATCAAGCATTGCAGGGTTTTTAAGGAGGTCAGGATTTTTTGCAGTTGCATCTGCTTCTCCTGCACCGTCAAGGAAGTCTGCAAAAACTTGTGGTCCGAATGCAAGAGAAAGAATTGCACCTCCCACTGCAGATGTAGAAGAATAGCGTCCTCCGATGTAATCGTCCATGTAGAATGCTGCCATGTAGTCAGGATTGTTTGCAAGCGGACTTGTTTCTGATGTTACTGCAATCATGTGTTTAGATGCAGAAAGTCCTGCTTTGTTTAAGAAATCTTTTACGAAACTTTCATTTGTAAGAGTTTCGAGTGTTGTTCCTGATTTTGAAACAAGAATAAAAATTGTTTTTGATAAATCAATCGAAGCAACAACTGCTGCAGCGTCATCCGGGTCAACATTCGAAATAAAGTGTGCTTCCATTTTGAATGTATTGTTTGCCTTTGCCCAGTTTTCGAGTGCAAGATACATTGCACGTGGGCCAAGGTCAGAACCACCGATTCCGATCTGACATACTGTTGTGTATTTTTCACCTTTTTCATTTACGAGTTTTCCCGAGTGAACGTCATTTGCAAAGTCTGCAATTTTTTTCTGCTGTTCAACATAAAAATCGCGTTTGTTTTTTCCGTCTGCTGTAACATCTTTTCCAAGCTGTCCGCGTGTAAGCTGGTGTAAAACCATTCTCTTTTCTCCGGTGTTGATTATTTCACCGTTGTAGAGAGCTTCGTATTTTTCTGTAAGCTGTGCTTCTTTTGCAAGGTCTGCAAGAACTCCTAAAATCTGTTCATTTACCTGTTTTGCAGCATAATTATATTTAAGACCTGCAGCCATCGGAACAGAATAAGATGCAACACGTTTTGCAGCATCTGCGTTTCCCAAAACTTCTGCAAGTTTAACCTGTCCTTTTAATGACAGCATTTTTTTGTAAGATGGAAGGGTGTCAAGATTTGACCATGTAATCATAAAGTGACCTCTGAAAAAAAAATTAACGGCCTTCATGAGGCTGTTTCAGGCGGAATTTTACCAGAAATTTGAGTCAATTCCGTATTAGAGTAAATATATCAAAAAGTTTTGTTTTGTGGTAGTACAAAAAAAGTTTGTGCTCGGGCACAAATTTAATAAAAACAACTACATTTTTTCATTAATTCATGTTAATATCTTTATATGAGAAGAGACGATGACAAAAAGTATCCCGGCATAAGGAAATTCTTTTCAAAAATAGCCGGTTTTTTTACAAATCCATCGGTCATAGCCGCGTTCATTATTTTTGTAATCCTTACAATAATAATGCTTGTAATTTTTGTTTCAGAACGAAAAACAAACTCGCATATCAATACGCTGTTTGACGCAATCTGGTATACCATAGTAACCATCACTACTGTAGGTTACGGTGATATTACGCCAGAATCCGTTTTTGGCCGAATAAGTGCAATTACGCTTCTTGTAGTTGGAGTTGCAATCTTTGGTGCATTATCCGGAAAATTTGCATCATTCTTATTAGACAGACAGCAAAAAAAAGACAGGGGACTTTTAAAAATGACAAAAATGAAAAATCACTTTTTAATCTGCGGATGGAAACCTAATTTCGAAAAAATACTTGAAGGCGTTCTTGCAGCAAACCCAGAAATTTCTGCAGAGAATATTGTTCTTTTAAATAACGCGGCTCTTTCAGAAATAGAAGTTATTCAGTCAAAAGAAAAATTTAAATCAATAAATTATCTTCGTGGTGATTTTACAGATGAGCAGACGCTTATAAAAGCTCAGATTAAAACAGCAGAAAGAGTTTTGATTCTTGCAGACGCTTCAGAAAATTATTCAACTCTGGAAATTGACTCGCGTACTGTACTTGCTGTAATCACTATAAAAAACTTAAACCCGAAAATTTATTGTGTTGCAGAAATAAATGATTCAAAATTTGAAAAACATCTTTCACTTGCACATTGTGACGAAATCATTCTTACAAAAGATTACGAACAGAATCTTCTTGTTCAGGCATCAAGTGGAAAGGGAATGAGTCACATTCTTCGCGAACTTATTTCAGAAGATACAGAATCAGGAATCGTTCTTGCTTCTATTCCGGATAAATTTGTTGGAGTAACTTATGGAGAATACAGAAGGTCTCTTAAAACAAAAGATATCTTAGTCGGAATCCTTGAAAATACAGGAAACTTTTACATCCGCCGTCAGGAAGCACTTGCAGAAGCGCAGAAAAATCCTGATATGGAAAAAATCGTAAGCAATTTAAGGAAAGTTAAGACGTTAAAAAGTAATATTCCGGTTTTTAATCCGGATGATGAATACATTATTCCTGACAGTTCAAAAGCAATTTTTATTCACGGAAGTGTTGTAAAAGAAGCGTAGTGTCTTAAAATTTTATAGGAGAAAATCATAATGGAATATACCGCAGAATTAATAGATAAATTGACTAAGCTTGAAATTTTTTCTGACTTAAAGATTACAAAGCCAGAACACGAAGAGCTCTTAAAAAAAGTTTGTGAGCTTCTTGAGCCTGTAAAATTTTCAGAAGGTGATCTTATAATAAAAGAAGGAGAAGTTGGAGATTCTCTTTACATACTTTATGAAGGAAGTGTGCAGGTAAGAAGAAACACTCCGAGTAATGATCAGTTTGCGGTAGTAAATCTTACTACAGAACAGAATGTTTTCTTTGGCGAAGTTGCGCTTGTAGATAAAGATACACGTTCTGCTTCTGTTTATGCTCTTACGCCATGCAATACATTAAAGCTTGATGGCGGACGTTTTAAACTTTTATGCGATCAGGAGCCTGTGCTCGGTTATTATGTAATGAAAAAAATTGCGCAGCGTATTGCAGCTGCTTTAAGGCGTTCAAATAAAGATCTTATGATTTTATACGCTGCTTTGATTGATGAAGTTCACGGAGAGTAAAAACCGTCTTTTAATCTTTGCAAAAAAAAACGCACTTAAAAGCAGTGCGGTTTTTTATTTATTCAATTTCCGGGATAAGCTTTTTTAATTTTTCGATAAACTGTTTTCCCGTTACACCTTCTTTTGTGCATGCAAACATACAGTTGTCGCCTGCAACGGTTCCGAGTATTTCGTCAAAGTTCATATTGTCGAGGGCGTTGCATACAGGATTCGCATGTCCTGGGAATGTTTTTATTACTACCATGTTTCCCGATGCCTCGATTGAAATGTAGCCGCGAAGAAAGTCCTGTATGAAAATGTGTTCTGATTCCTGGCTTTCTTCTTCTGTAGGGAGAGTGTAGACATAACCGTCGCGGCCGTCCGCAATTTTTCCTACCTTGAGGAGTTTAAGGTCACGTGAAAGAGTTGCCTGAGTTACTTCGTATCCGTCGCGTGTTAGAAGAGAAAGCAGTTCTTCCTGGCTTTCGATTTTGTTGTTCTTTATAAGCCGTCTGATACTCTTAAGTCTGGAATCTCGTTCTTTCATTTATATCCTCAAGTGAAAAAAGTCTCTTGAGGATAGTTTGCTGAATAATCAGGATTTAGTCAATTAAACATCCGGGAAAAGTTTTACGATTTCTTCTTTTGGTTTATAACCTACAGAAGTTGCTTTAACTTCTCCCTTGTCCATTACGATGATTGTCGGAACTCCCATTACATCATACCGGGCTGCAAGTTCTTCCTGGTTTGAAACATCTATTTTTCCGACCTTGATTTTGTCTTTATATTCTTCTGCAATTTCTGCAATGACAGGGCTTAACATGCTGCACGGTCCGCACCATGTTGCAAAAAAATCAAGAAGAACGGGTTTGTCGCTTTTGATTACTTCTTCTTCAAAATTTTCTTTTGTAATTTCAATCTCGTTCATGAATATCTCCTTAAAAAGGCTATGTGGTCTCCTGTCTCCACGATAAAGATAATAACAAACTGTCTATTTTTCAACAAAATTCCTGTAAAAATTAAGGGCGGCTGCCATGAGCGCGTGAGGATATTCTTTTGTGCCCATTTTTTCATAGACTTCTTTTTTAGAAACTTTAAAGGCATTTACAAATTCGTCGCTGTCGAGGTCCTGTTTACCGTCGCCATATAAATTGCGGGCAAGATAATAATGGATTTTATTGCAGAAAAGGGCAGGGTTAGGACTCATTGAGCCAAGGTAAATCATTTCTTTTGCATAAAAACCCGTTTCTTCGTGAAGTTCGCGAATGGCAGCCGCGAGAGGTTCTTCGCCGTCATCGATTACCCCACCTGGAAATTCGATGCTTAAATCCATCAGTGCATGGCGGTACTGCCTTACCATGAGAAAACTGTCATCCGTTTCTGGGATTACCGTACACCAGTCGCGGGCTTCCATTACGATATAATGACCTGTATCTCCCTCTGGACTTACGCTGTCTGTTTCCATTACGGTCATTACGGGAGTCTTTAGAATCTCTTTTTTTGACAGTTCTTTCCATATTAAATCTTTATCATTCATATCCGCTCTCCGCCATTAAAAAAAAATTTTTGACATAATCTCGAAAGGGTTTTATCATATTTATAGTGAATAAGCGATTTAAAATCTAGTCGCGGGAGGACATCATGGCTATTATTACTATTGCAAGACAAGTGGCAGCTTTAGGCGATGAAATCGCAACTTCTGCCGCAAAAAAACTCGGATACAAATTTGTAGGAAGAAAGGAGATTGAACAGCGCATCATAGATCTGGGCTTCCCTGAATCAAAACTTACAAAATACGACGAAAAAAAGCCGGGATTTTTTGCATCTCTTGCTAAAGACCGCGATGAATATATGGATTATCTCCAGACTGCAGTGCTCGAAGCAGCTCATGAAGGCAATGCAGTTTTAATCGGACGAGGCTCGTACATAATTTTGAGTGAACTTCCGAATCTTGTTTCGTTCCGTCTTGTAGCAAAAGATAATGTCAGAATTGAACGACTCAAAAAAGAATTTACATGGAATGACAAGCAGGCAAAGCAGCGTATAGAAGAAAGCGATGCAAACCGTCTTGGATTTCACAAGAGTTTCTTTAATCACGAAAACGAAGAACCTACAGACTATCATATGGTCATAAATACAGGCGTTCTCGATGTTGATGCAGCTTCTAACATAATGGTAGAAACTGTAAAAAACATAATTACGCCGGAAAAAGAAAAAGCCGGTGAAGAAAAAATCAAGAATCTTCTCATTGCGCAGAATCTTGTAAATACTCTTGTATTTAAGTACAAGCTTAACATCAACTTCCTGCATGCAGTTGTAATCGAAAACAGAATTGTACTACAGGGTGTTGCAGATTCATCGGCAATCGTAGAAAAAGCAATTGTTCTTGCGCAGAAAGAACTTCCGGATTTTAAAATTGAGTCAACGGTAAGTATCGTACAGGATTTTAAGGCTTATCCATAATGTACTTTCCGCTCTCATTTGCTGCTGGTATTTTTGTATTTGCATGCGGAATATTTGCAGCAGGAATTTTTTATTTTATTTATAATTCAGTAAATAAGATAAAAATATCATCATGTAAAATTTCTTTTTTTATTTTTTCAATTTCTCTCATAATTCTTCCTGTAGTTTTTTTTATTGTCTATGTTCCGGGCGAGATTGCACGAGATGTTTTTAAGCTTTCTGTAAGTCAGATTATTTTCTGCGTTGTCCTGTTTGTTCTGGGGATTTCTTTTTTTTATTTTACGAAAGTTACGGCAATCTCGTTTGCCCTTGTTTATGTCATATGTACGATTGCAGTTTTTGTCAGTCTTTCTGTTTCATATGACAGAAAAAAGAATTACGATATTACTCTTAAATCTGCAGGTGAGATGCACGAAGTTTATCTTGAATGTGTAGAGCTAAAACCCTTTGTGTTTCTTGCTTTGCCAAGAATCTGGTATAAAATGTCCGGTAATGAAAAGCCTCACAAGAATAGTTTAGTTGAATTTATTTTAAAGAATTCAGTAAGACAGAGTAAAACCCTTATACTCGAATTACCCGAGCAGAAATATTATCCTGCAGTGTTCAGGATAAACATCAGGACTACGGGAACAAATGTTTTCGCTAAAGTAAATTCAGTTTATTAAAGAATCAGCTTTTAAGAATCGATTTAAAGTTTGCAAGATAATCGATGAAAGAAACATATGCTGCGGCAACACAGAGCCATGACAGAACTGTTATGGCGGTTGTAAAGCCGTTCAGTACAGAACCTTCAAACGGATGGCCGATTCTTACTGCACATTCAACTAAAAGCATTACAAAACCTGTAAGAACATAAAGGCATGTCTTTAATTTGCCGCCTTTTCTTGCTGCGATTGCAACGCCTTTTTTGCTTGCTACCATTCTTATGAAATTCATTGTAAATTCGCGGTAGAGGATAAGGATAAGGCAGATTGGATTAAAATAATGCGTAAATGTAAAGCAGCTTAATGTCGTAATGTGTACGATTACGTCTGCAAAAGGATCAAAGATTTTTCCAAAGTCACTTACTTCGTTGTTTTTTCTGGCAGAAAAGCCGTCAAGGAAATCAGTAAATTCCATAAACCCGAGGAATGGAATCAAAAACCAGCCTGTAAATACAGAAAAAGATGTAAGTGCGGGATAAAAAACCGGAATAATATATAAAGCCAGAAAAACTGGGGATAATACAATTCTTGTAAGCGTAAATTTGTCTGATAATTTCATGCTCACAGTTTACATTTTTCTAAGGTTGTTAGTCAATAAAGCTCTTGCCTGGTATATGTATAGTAAAATAAGCGGGTAACAAAAAGGCTTTAAAACGCAATTTCTTTCTATAAATAGTAATCAGAATAAATATTTTGTTGCGAATTGGGAAAAATGACGATATAATAGATATATTGTTATACAAACATATGTGAGACGAGGTTTTAATTAGATTATGGAACAGAAAAAGAAGAGACTTGTTGTACGATTCGTACTTATAGTAGCAGCTGTTGTTTATTCTACATTTGCTTTTTTGATTTGGTTTTCCGTAAGTTCAGCTAGAAAGATTATCGTTAAAAATGAAACTTCTGATGTTGATGTTATCGCAGGAAGTTATGCAGAAACGATTTCTAACTGGATTTCTACCGGACTTAATGAGCTGGATATGTATGCTCAGAGCGATGTTATTTATAATAATGAATCGCCCGAAGAAATCGGCAAATGGCTTACTACAACAACGACTCGTCGTTCAGAAAATTTTGACTATGTTCTGTTCATTGATGCAGACGGAAACAGTTATTATGATTCCGGAAAAAAAGGAAATCATAAAGACCGTGCATATTATAAGAGAATTGCTTCAGGTCAGGCAAAATGGTGTATCGAAAACCCTACTGTTGCAAAGGCTACAGGAAAGATTTCTGTAATGGTTGTAAAGGGTGCATATTCTAAAAGCGGAAAGCTTGTAGGTATGTTTGTAGGTATTCACTCACTTGGTTATCTCCAGAATACAATTGCCTCGTTTAAACTTGGAAAAGAGGGATATGCATTCCTTCTTGATGGAAAGGGCGTTGTAGTAAGTCATAAAAATTCTGATTTTGTAATCAGCAAAAACTTCGTTACTGATGAAGATACTTCTGCAGATGTAAAAGAAATCGCAACAAGGATGGTTGACGGTGAGACAGCCAATGGTTATGCATATCAGGGAACAACATTTGAACTTTATGTTTCATATGCTCCTGTTAAAAACACTCCATGGTCAGTTGCCATTGCAGTTCCATCATCTCAGCTTAACGAATCTGCAGATCATTTAAGAACAGTACTTATTGCGGGAAACATTGCAATTGCATTCCTTATCGTTGCAGTTGTAATCATTGTTCTTACATCTTCATTAAAACCTCTTGGAGTTGTTGTTTCTACAATCGACGGAATCGCGACAGGAAATGCAGACTTGAGTCAGAGACTTAGGACGATGGAAAATAACGAAATCGGTCAGGTTGTTTCTGGATTCAACAGGTTCATTGCAAAGATTCAGGATATCATCGTAAAGATTAAAGGTTCAAAAGATAACCTTGTAGCAGTTGATGCAGACCTCGCTGCAGCAATTGAAGATACAGAAAGTTCTATCACAGAAATCCTCGCAAACATAGACAGTGTAAAGACTCATATTACAAAACAGAATGTAAGCGTTCAGGGAACGGCATCTGCTGTAACACAGATTGCTTCAAACGTTCAGTCACTCGAAAGGATGATCGAAAATCAGGCAAGCGGCGTAACACAGGCTAGTGCCGCAATTGAACAGATGATCGGCAATATCGGCTCTGTAAATACTTCTGTAGAACGCATGGCTTCGTCATTCGAACAGCTCCAGGTTAATGCGACAAACGGTGCTCAGAAGCAGCAGGTTGTAAACGAAAGAATCGAACAGATCGAAAGTCAGTCAGTAATGCTTCAGGAAGCCAACGCCGCTATTGCAGCAATTGCAGAACAGACAAACCTTCTTGCTATGAACGCCGCAATCGAAGCTGCACACGCCGGAGAAGCCGGAAAAGGATTCTCTGTAGTTGCTGACGAAATCAGAAAGCTTTCAGAAACTTCTTCTAATCAGTCACGCACAATCGGTGAACAGCTTACTAAGATTAAAGAATCAATCGGAGAAGTTGTACTTTCTTCTGCAGAAAGTTCTCAGGCATTCTCTGATGTATCAAGTAACATCGAATCTACTGATGAAATTGTAAGACAGATTCGTTCTGCAATGCAGGAACAGCAGTCTGGTTCTAAACAGGTTCTCGATGCACTCCATATGATGAGTAATACAACTCAGGAAGTAAGAAGTGCAGCAGAAGAAATGTCAAACGGTTCTAAGTCAATTCTTCAGGAAGTAACTACACTTAAAGATTACACTGATGAAATGGGAACAAGTATGACAGAAATGGATGCCGGTGCTAAAAAGATTAACGAAACTGGTGTTGCATTGCATGATATTTCAACACAGATGCGCGTTACGATTTCACAGATTGGTAACGAAATCGACCAGTTTAAGGTATAAGAGAAACGTGCATAAAAAAGGCCCCGGTTGTTTTCCGGGGCTTTTTTTTAAGCTTTATGCTTTTTATCTTGTCTTACCTTTTTCAAGTTTGCTAAGTGATTTTTCAAGTGACATTCCGCTTACAGGATCGTCCGGCCTAAAGTTTTCTCCGTCAACTAATTCCATAAGCTCAAATTCTACACAACCTAAGATTGCATCAAAGTCTTCGTCATCAACTGCAACATCTTTTACAGGAGAACTCATATTGTTCTGCTTGTATGCCGTTGAATACTGAGAGCGTAAAAGAGGTTTGTTCTTTGAGTTGCAGTAAATGTTCCATAGATAGCGTGCTTCGATTCTTCTTGTAAGTTTTGTGTATGCAAAAAGTTTTGAAGGAACCTGATCTTTAAGTGTAGAAGTAAGAAGGTTTGATTTTGAAAGCTTCTTAAAAAGTTCACCTTCTTTAAATTCGTTTCCTGCAGTGTATGCATAGATTACAGATGAGTGTTCCTGAGTAAGCATCATCATCTGACCTACTGTAATTTCTTTTGAAGCAAGAATAAGTGATTTCTGAGAATCATCTTTTATCGAACGAAGGTTCCATGCTTCGTCGCGTAAATTTTTATAAGCTTCTTTGTAATATGTCTCGCATGCGATGAATGCTTCGTCAAATTTTGCAACAGAAGAAATATATTCTTTATTCTTGTAATAATCGATTGCCTGTTCAATTATGATTACAGATTTATCTGCAGCTGCAAAGCCTGCTTTTGTAAGATCATCGATAAGTCCAAGTCTGTGTGCAAGAATTATGTTTTGAATGTCACCCTTGTATGTCTGATAAGAAAGCTGGTAACATTCTTTTGCCTTGCCGGTCTGTTTTTCTATGAGATATGTGCGTCCCTTAATTGCAATAAGTCTTGCCTGGGCTGCAAGCACTAAGTCTTTGTTTGCAAGAAGTTTGTCGATGTCTCTGACAAGACTTTCGCACGCATTGTTTCTTTCCTGAATCTCTGAGTTCGAAGTCTGTGCAGAATAAGAATAATCTGCATCAAGATGTACAAGTCTGAACTCATAATCAGAAAGTTCTTTTACTTCATCCTGCGGAATCGAAGAAATAACGATGTCCTGCTGCAGTGAAGTACACGAAATGAAAAGCAAACAGTTTGCAATCAGAAGATAGAAAAAAAGTTTTAATGATTTCATTTTAATTACCTCAAATTCCATGCGTTAATTTTATTATCGATTGTCAATGCAAAACAATCAAGATATCCGTCTCCATTTACATCTGCAAAAGCCGGGATGCCGGTTCCTGCAACCGGGAAGCCTGGCATAAGTTCCAGATTTTCTGTGAAAGCATAAATCATGTTTCCATCGATGCCCACACAGATGAATGTTCTGTTATCAACAGTCTGTATGTAAATCCTGCTTTCTTTTGTTGATACATTATCAAGCTGAATCGAAGTAGTATCGCCTGTGGCAATGTTAATTCTAAAAATCTGTCCGTCAGAAGAAAGCGCATAGAAAAATCCATTGTAAGCAATAAGATTTGTGTAGAAAAGTCCGTCCAGTTTATCTGCATAAGTTTCTACAATCGAATTGTTTTCTATCTTGTAAATCGAAAGATCTCCCGACTGAGAAATAAATCCTGTGTAAAGAAGATTGTCAGAAACTTCAAATACTGCAGGAACCCCGAAACCGATTTTGTTAATCATAATCGGATTGTCAGCGTTAATGCATTTATCTCTGTAGATTATATAAAGTTTTCCGAGGAATCCTTTTTCATAAATTGCACCTGCTTTACCATCATAGAATACAGTTGATTTTTCTGGAGAGAAGTCATCAAAATTAAAGTTTAATTTCGTTATACTCTTGCTTACGACTTTAGAAATTGTTCCGTCTTCAAATGGAACATAAGAAGTTGTGCCAGCAAAATATGGATAATCAATTATATCGCCGGAAAGTTTAACAGGGTATGGCTTTTCAAGTTCAAGCTCGCTTGAGAGCAGATAAATCTCATTATCTTCTGTGAGAATGATAACCTGTTCTTTATTCTGTTTGCCTGCAACAGCCTTAAATGCCTTTACTTTTGCAGGAAGCGCATACGAAGAGATTTTTGTTTTCTTTGCATCAAGTGCTTTTACAAGCTGACCGTTTTCTACCCAGAAAATTGTAGATGGCTTTGAAACCGGAGCATTTAAGGCTGTGCTTGAGTGCTCGCCGCTTAAATCCATCGGAAAGCCAGGAATGTTTTTTAAACTTCCTGCGCGACGGCTTGCCGCGTTCAATTTGAAAATCAATTTGTCTTTTTTAATTACAAAATCTGTCTTTCCAATTGTGTAGAGCTCGAGAATCTGTGACAGAGATGAGTTTGAATTAATAAAGAAAGGTCTGCTGCGTTCAAGATCGTAGAAAAGGCTTATACCTGTTTCCTGATTCTTTTTATCTGCGACCATTTTATAATTCGGGTTATGCGAAATGTTTGTTCCACCTTCGAAAGTTGAATAGATTGTTGAAATCGATTCAGCTGACTGCGAGAAGAAAACATAATTGTTGTAAACAAGATAATATGGTTTTGGAAGAGAAATTTTAAGAATCTTTAAAATATTCTGCAGGAATCCAGGTAATTCAAGACGTGGAATTCTTACGCCGTTTAAGATAAGGCTCTTGTTTTCTTTAATGAGGAATGAGTCGAATGCAGTTTCAAAAACTTCTTTTCGTTTTGATTCATCAGCAATCTGGATTGCAAATACAGGATCGTTTAATCCTTCGATTCCGAGAACTGCAAGTTCTTTTCCTGACCATGAGAAAAGAAGGTCATCGAGTGTTGTTCCAAGAAGTGACCTTGCAAAACCGTTTGCTGTGCTCCATACGCCGTTGATGTTTGTGTCTGCATCAATCATCGGGAAGAATGCTTCTTTTAACTGACCGAGCGTTCCGATGTTAAGAAGAGTATAATACTGAACCGAACTACTCATTCTTGTAACGATAGATGGTGCAGTTGAATCAACAGAAAGAAGCTGAACTGTATTCTGATAATTTTCTTTTATAGCGGAAAGTTCAGAAGTTTCTGTAGGAACTTCGATGTTTAAATTTATTTCGCTGTCAGTAATTTTAAATGTAAGAAGACTTAAAAGGTTAGGACTTAAGATTTCTGATAAAGAGTTTAAAAGTTCATTATCTTTTGTAAATGCAACTGCAAGTTTTTTTGCATCGATGATAAGTTTTACAGGTTCATCAACTTTTTTCTTAAATAAATCAAGCTGAGCTTTTGTATATGTAGCGTCATTTTTACCGCGTAATGCCTGCATAAAGTGAGGAAGGTCATTGCTTGCGATTATAAGATTCTTAACCGGCTTAAAATAATATGAAGCTCCGGCTGTCTTATATTCGTAATAACTGATTCCATCTGTGTATGATGTGTAGAGATCTTCTATCTGGATGCGTGGTAAAACTAAATCTGTAAGACGTGTGATGCTCGAAAGTACACCAAAGTCAATCGAAGCAACAAAAAGACCTGAGTTTTCTTCTGTCGTATAAAGTGCCGCATCGATTTTACGTGATGCAAGGATTTTTACAATCGGGTTATTGCGGTATTCTGATTCTCTTAAGCTCATTACGATACCGCGGATGTCAGATTTATCCGGAGCACTTAAGAAAATATCTGCTGCCTGTAAATCTATAAGCGGATTTATACAGTCATAGACAGAATCTGTATGCATGTAAACCGAAAAATCTGATGGAATCATAGAAACAGATTTTTTTCTGTCGAGTGCAGAAAATGTGCACCAGAGTGCTATGATGATTATTATTACTGCAAGAATTTTTAATATTGCAAGGATAAATCTTACAAACGGGTTTCTTTTTTTTGTTTTCTTAGTCTTTTCAGGTTTTGCAGGTGCCGTTTCTGGCGCTGGAGTCGATTCAGTCTGTGCTGTCTGCTCTGTTTGAGATGTCTGTTCTACCTGAGTTGTCTGAGTTTCTGTTTCCTGTTTTTTTTCTGTTTCTGGAGTTAAATTTTCGCTGGATTCCATATGGGATACCTCATCTGGTACTAATAGTATAATGTTGAATTTTATCATAAAACTCGATATTATAGAAGATATGAGCACGCACAAAACAATCGATGAAAATACACTCGAACAGCTTTTGTACCTTTCGCGTTTAAGCCCGGAAAGTACAGACCTTGCAACCTTAAAAAAGCAGGTTGATGATATCGTAGGATATTTCGAAATCCTTTCAAAATACGATGACAGCCAGAATCCTTATGACGCTTATCCTTCTACAGAGGCAGAAAAACTGCGCGAAGACAAAGTAGTAGAAGGCCTTGATATTCCGGATGTAAAGAAAGTTTCAGAAAACTTTATGGACGGATACTTCCAGGTTCCGAAAGTTCTTGGCGAAGGTGCTTAAAAGCCGCTTAAATTTGGAGAAAACAATGTTTTATACGATAAAAGATACACGCGCCGCCCTTAAAAACGGCGAAATTACCAGTGAGCAGCTTGTTAAAAATGCTATAGATACTTTCGAAAAAGACAAGGCTTCTTCAATTCCTTTAAACGCCTTTCTCGAAATGTATGATGATGCAGTTGCAAAAGCACAGACAGCAGATAAAGAAATTGCAGAAGCAAAAAAGAGCGGTCAGTCAGCCTTAGATGAGCTTTTTAATAAAAAACCGCTTTTAGGAATCCCGTTTGCAGTAAAAGACAATATTTCTGTAAAAGGTCACCGCCTTACATGTGCAAGCAAAATCCTCGAAGGTTATGTTGCTCCATACAATGCAACTGTAATTACGCGCCTTGAAAATAACGGTGCAATTCCGCTTGGAAGATGTAATCAGGACGAGTTTGCAATGGGTTCTTCTACAGAATACTCAAGCTACGGTCCTACACGCAATCCTATAAACCGCGAATACGTATCTGGTGGTTCGTCGGGAGGCCCTGCTGCTGCTGTAAGTGCAAACCAGGCGCTTTTTGGACTTGGTACAGAAACAGGCGGTTCAGTGCGTCTTCCTGCCAGCTACTGCGGAATTTACGGCTTAAAAACTACATACGGTGTTTTAAGTCGCTGGGGAGTTGTTGCTTACGGAAGTTCCCTTGATCAGGTTGGACTTCTTGCTCACACTCCGTCAGATATTGCAGCAGCTCTTTCTGTAATGGCGGGAGTTGATTTTTACGATGACACAAGTGCAGATTTGCCTTCTGCAAAAAATCTTGCAGATTTAAAAGCATATTCAGATTCAGAAATTGCAAAGCTTAAAATTGCAATCCCAAAACAGTTTCTCGAAAGCAAAGGTCTTATGGATGATGTCGGAACAGTATTCAACGGCGTTCAGGACTGGTTAAAGTCTAAAGGGGCATCGATTGATATTGTTGACCTTCCTGTGCTCGACGCTTCGATTGCAAGTTATTATGTAATCGCACTTTCAGAAGCTGCATCAAACTTGAGCCGCTTTGACGGAATCCGTTACGGACGCCGCGTTGATCCGGGTGAAGGTTATGATGAACTTTACGTAAAGACAAGAAGTGAAGGTTTTGGACCAGAAGTTAAACGCCGAATCGTAATCGGAAACTATGTTCTTTCTGAGCAGTTCTCGGGCGATACATATAAAAAGGGAATGACAGTACGTGCAAAAATTCAGTCAGAGATGGCAAAGCTTTTCGAAAGCTATGATATCGTAATCTGTCCTACTTGTCCGACACCTGCATTTAAACTCGGTCAGAAAGTAGACAACCCGCTTGAAATGTATTTAAGCGACCTCTTTACGACATTCGTAAACCTTGCGCGCATTACATCAATATCTGTTCCGGCAGGAAAGACTACAGATGCAAATGGCGCAATGCCGGTCGGTATCCAGTTTGCAGGAGCAATGTTCGAAGAAGAAAAAATTCTCCGTCTTGCACAGGCCTGGGAAGAAGACCACGCCGGCTGCGGAATCCCGATTAAATAATTAATACACACCTAATACTGCAGGAACATTCCAGAGAGAAGAGTAACTTGTTACATCTTCGGAAGCTTCTTCCCATATGCTCTGTGTTGCATATGTCTTTGGAATGTAAACTGTCTTACCGTTAGAAATTGCTTTCTTTACATTATTCCAGCACTGACTGAACATTATGTGCTGCGCATCCATATTACCGAAATAATATTTTGCAGGATTTGCAATTGTCTGGAAGCCCTTGTATTCAAGGCCAGCGCCGAGTGCAGGGTCTGCAGGAACCCAGCCGAAGCTGTCGAGGTAAAAGTTTACCCACCAGTGCGGATGAGCCTGTTTATCTTTATCGATTAAAATTCCGCTCATAAGTTTTGCAGGAACTCCTGCAGTCCTTAAAAGTGCGCAGTATAAAACTGCAAAATCGTATGCGTCACCTTTTTTGCTTTTAAGCATATCAAGACAGCTTGTATCGCCTTTTCTTAATTTATTCTGAATTTTATAATTTGCAATCATGTATTCGTAAATCAATTTTGCCTGTCTGTAAGGATTGATTGACTGATAAATAATCGAAGGTAAAATTGCTGTGAGTTCCGGAACATCTGCAGGAACAACTTTATCTGCTCTTGTGTATGTCTTGTAAAGCATTCTTGTTCTGTCTTTTGGAATCGTTACATAATCAACATCAATCCATGTCTGCACGGAACGAACTGTAATTACATGATTCTGACTTAAACGTGTTTTTTCAGAAGCAGCGTATGTGTTCTTTCCTGTTTTATCCATGAGAATCTGGAATACAGAAGTGTTGTCATAATTATCAAGAAGTGGTTTAGGATTTGTTTCTGTAAGTTCAGCAGAAATCTGATCACCGTTTGTCTGTGGCAATGGAAGTCTGTATGTAAGAACAGAATCTTTTGTTCCTCTTATATCAGAAACGTCTGCAGCAATCTGAATAAGATAACTGTTTTTTGTTTCATAATTTTTCTGTCCTGCTCTCTGTAAAACATTAAGCGGATGTTTAGAAGATTTTCCATTTTCGTTTTCTACATAAACATAACCTGTAAAAGCTCCGTCAGGAACAAATACTCGTATTTCTGTTTCGCTCCAGTATTCATAATCAAAATCAATGTCAGATGCACAAATATATTCTGTTGCATCTTCCATCGGATTACCTGCATTAAGAGAACTTTCTGTAAGCTGCTGCTGAGTTTTCTTTGTAGAAAAATAAACCTGACTCTGAGTTTTCTTTGAGCCGAAATTTTTTCCTGAGATTGTAAGAACATCACCGACATAAAGTGTTTCTGCAGAAAGCGAAGTTATGAAAGGTTTTGTATTTACTGTATTCTGCGGAACAGAAATCGGAATCAAATCTCTGTTACAGAAAAAGTCAGGATTTGAACGACCTGCACTTGATACAACGTATAAAAGTCCATCCTGTGTATTTGCCGGAATCGTAATTACGATTTCATCATCATTCCATGAAACATACGAACTTGTTGTAAGTCTGTTGCCTGCAATCTCGACATATGAGCTGTCTTTCTGCTGGCTAAAGAATTTTCCGCGTATTGTAATTGTGTCACCAGGCGTTCCTACCTGCTGTGATACAGAAAGAATAACAGGTTTTTCATGAACCGTAGAAGAAATAAAAGTTGTGGATACAATTATCAGCGCACAAACGGCTGCAAGACAGAGAACACGTATGATTGCATATTTTCTGATCAGATAAGAAAAATCGTGCTTAAATTTAAAATTAAATTTCACTTTAAAATCCCGGCATTAAAATAATAGTTTATACTATATTTTATTTATTTAATGCAGGAATTTCAACATATGCAGGAACATAAACCTTTAAGAGAACGGGTTTTTCGCTCTGGACAAAGTCCGGCATAAAGAAGTCATCTGTAAGTAAAATTGCGCTGTCATTTACGACATGATTTTCTTTCTTCTGTAATGACGGAATAAAAGTATCTTCGTCTGTTAAAGTCGCATTAAAACGGTCCATTGTAAACGAAGAATATACATCTGATGTCATCGAAGTCTGCTGAGCACGGATTGTAGAACCCTGGTCGAATGTAAAATTAACATTGCGTTTTATTGGCTGTATCTGTGCTTCTGCAACCTGCGGCGCAGGACTTACATTGTTTCTCGAAGAAATACTGAACGGAAGCATAACTGCAAAAACAGCGGCAGCTGCAACTGCTGCAGGAATATACTTTTTAAGTTCAGGGAATAAGAGGGTTTTTGCTTTTGGTTTTGAATTTTCAACTGCTTTTGCGTAGCGCATTCTGCTCTGGAGGCGTTCAAAACTCTGCTCTAAAAATTCCTTGCTTAAATTAATAGAATCAGAATCTGCTTTAAGTTCTTCATGGATTTTCTTAAATTTTTCGAGCTTTGCCTTACACTTTGGGCACGAAGCAATATGAGCCTCGTATTCTGCTACAAAGTTCGGCGGCAGTTCGTTATCAAGATAAATCGAGTGAATGTCATCTTCAGGACAAGTAAACATCGTCTTCTCCTATTATTTTTGCAAGCTGTTCACGCGCTCTAAAGACGCGTACTTTAACGTTACCCTCTGTAATACCAAGAGTATTACCGATTTCTTTATAATTCATATCTGCGTATTCGCGCAGAACAAGAACTTCTCGTAAATTGTCAGGAAGCTTTGAAAGTGCATCCTTTGCTTTTTCTATTGTTTCTTCTCTAAGCAGGTCTGTTTCGCCGGTCGTCATTACACGGTGATCTTCGTAAAGGACTTTCTGGTACGCTTTCTGTTCGCGTCCTCGTCGTTTTACATAGTTGAGAGATGCATTTTTTACTACGCGGATGAGCCAGTATGTAGCGTCATTCATCGTAGGAAAAACCATTTCTTTTTCACTTGCTTTGATATACGAGTCATGAACAAGGTCTTCTGCGACTTCCTGCTCATTTACAACCCGGAATGCAACCTTAAACAGGATTGTCATCGTTGCGTCATATATCTTTCTAAAATCAATAGGATCAGCAGCTTTAAGTTCATCACTCTGTACTACGTTTCCTGCTATATCTTTAACCACGTCTACTCCAAAAAGTTACCAAAAAAATAAGATTTTTCTTATATTTTTATGCTTTTAAGCCTTTTTATTGTCTTTTCCATGTAGTACCCGAAGGGGTATCTGTAATAATAACCCCTCTGGCAGCCAAATCGTTACGGATTTTATCGGCTAAAGCAAAATCTTTTGCTTTTTTAGCTTCTGTTCTCTGCTGAACAAGTGCATCAATCTCTTTTGCTTCCGGGTCTCCTGCATGGTCGTCTGCAACAGGAGAATCTGCTTTTTTAGCATATTCAACTAATTTAAGACCTAAAACACTGTCCATTTTATTTATTACAGTGAGAGTTTCCTGAGGTGTAAGGGAAGAATCCTTTAATGCCATCTGGAGGCGGCTCAATGCCTGAGGTGTAGATAAATCGTTTTCAAGATCTGCCTTAAAAAGCTCAAGATATTCTTTTGCCTTTGCACTAAGTTCTGCATCCGAAGCCTCTTTACCACCTGCAGCGTCAAGAATTGCCTTTGTGCGGTTTACGAGAGCTTTGCGTGAGTTCTTTGCGCTTTCCATTGCGTCCCAGCTAAAATAAACCTGCTTTCTGTAGTGGCTTCCGAGTAAGAAAAGTCTGTAGTCTAAAGCATCGTATCCTTTGTCGAGAAGGCTCTGGAGTCTTAAAAAGTTTCCGGAAGACTTTGACATTTTGTTTCCGCCTTCGATTACTAAAAACTCGTTGTGAAGCCAGTAATTTACCCAAGGGCCTTTTGCACGCTCTTGCTCGTCAAAGCTTCCTTCTGACTGTGCAATTTCGTTAGTATGATGAACCGGAACGTGATCAATTCCGCCGGTATGAATGTCAAAATGTTTTCCGAGATATTTCATGCTCATTGCAGAGCACTCGATGTGCCATCCGGGGTATCCGCGGCCCCACGGGCTGTCCCATGTCATTGCCTGGTCTTCGAACTTTGATTTTGTAAACCAGAGTACAAAGTCGCCCGGGTTTCGTTTGTTTTCGTCGACAACGACAACCTTTCTTCTTCCTGCTCCTGCTTTAAGCTCGTCCATGTTAAGGTTTGCAAGCTTTGCATAATCCGGATAGGTTGAAATATCGTAGTAAAGGTTTCCGCCTGCCATGTATGTGTGGCCGTTGGCTTCTATCTGCTTGATTAATTCTATCATTTCGTTGATGTGTTCTGTTGCCTTACAGATTACGTCAGGATGGCGGATGTTGAGCGCGTCGATGTCTTTCATGAATGCGTCTGTATAAAACTTAGCAACTTCAAGAACACTCTGGTGGCGTTCTTCTGCAGACTTTTTCATTTTGTCTTCGCCGTCATCTCCGTCGCCTGTGAGGTGTCCTACATCGGTAATGTTCATTACGTGTTTGATTTTATAACCAAGATAGGTGAGGGTTTTATCAAGGATATCGAGAAAAACGTAAGCACGGAGGTTTCCGATATGCGCATAGTTGTAAACTGTAGGTCCGCAGCCGTAAAAACCACAGAAGCCTTCTGTAATCGGTTTAAATTCCTGGAGGGTTTTCCCCATTGTGTTAAAAAGTTTAAGAGCCATTTTTATCCTCGATGCATAAAATTTTAAGCTGAATCTAATAAAGACCTTTTTATTATTCAGACTTTATATTTTATACAAAATATATTATAGTAGATATATGAATAATTTACGGGAAATAGCGCAAAAATTCAAGACAAAAGGCGGTTTTGAAGTCCTTGAAAACGCAGCAATGGCAGACCGCTTTTCGTTTAAGATAGGCGGAACTACGCCTCTTTTACTTGAACCTCTTACAGAAGATGCGTTTTTATATGCCGTAAATGAGCTTAAAAACGATGGAATTGCTTATTTTATCCTTGGCGGCGGAACCAACATCGTTTTTTCTGATGATGGCTTTGACGGAGCCGTAATTTCGACTCTAAAACTCAATAAAATCGAAGAAATTACGTCGCGAGGGACTGGGACCGGGACAGATTTTAATGCAGACGGCGAAACTGCTGTCATAAGCTGCCAGTGCGGCGCTCTTATGAATACCCTTGTAAATTTCTGTACCAGAAACGGATACTC
>JAEEGL013030015.1_pt1 | contig 43243 bp, 49 predicted proteins | sample 9134231 | NCBI WGS metagenome assembly JAEEGL01 (sample SAMN16246548, study PRJNA631951) | gut metagenome | biome: gut microbiome; feature: rumen; material: fiber-attached | host: Bos | place: Iran: Karaj | collected 2018-10
GTTCTTTTGCCCTACGCCGGTCCTCATCGGCGTTCCCGGTCTGGATTTCGGAAAGCCTCGCGCTTAATTCTGTTTCTGTCATACGCCCTCCCATTCGGCACAACACGGCTGACAGGGTTGATCCCGTTCCAGGAGCCCCGCTTCGCCGCATGGTATTCACGCTGTTTGGCCTTGCTTTGTTTTGCCAGAGGGATCATCTTCATCGCAGTCCTCAACTCCTAACGTTTGTCTGATATTCTTCACAACCGCAGATACTTTGCTTTCATAGTCGGTATAGCCGCAGATGAGCATACTGTTTTTCAGCTCCTCCAATGCTTCCTGAAACTGCGGCACATCCCGTTTCCTGACCTTGCACATGATGCCCAGATATGGAGAATCTTCGTTTTCAAAATGCTTCCCGTACCAAACCCGTACCTTGTGTTGGATGAATAGCGGATCAGCCAGATAGTCCTTCGTATCAAAGTATGCAAAGTAAGCATAACGCAGTGACAGTTTCCGGATAGGCAAATACAGCTTATGTTTCATTTCAGTTACCATTTTGTTTTTCCTCTTGCAATTCTAAAAACCTTCTGTTATCTTGTAGTACTTACTTCACAACAGGAGGCGATAACCATGAGCAATGGAGTCTTTCCCGTGATCGACCTTGTGGCGACGGGAGACAACATCCGCCGTCTGCGCCTGGAGCGCGGGCTGACGGTAAGGGACCTGCAAAGCTATTTCGGCTTTGAGGAACCGCGGGCCATTTACAAATGGCAAAAGGGCGAGAGCCTTCCTTCGGTGGACAACCTATACGCGCTTGGAAATCTCCTTGACGTGCCGATGGATGAGATCCTCGTCCCGACGGAGTTAAAACTTCATATATACGGAGAGCAGCAGGCACCGGCCTGCTGCTCAGGTTTTTATATGACCGGCTATTTTGGATACGGCAAGAGTCCGATGCAACCTCAACCATTTGTCCCGCGCCCGCTGCAGGCGTTCGGACAAGTCCCTCTGCCCGCTTTGTTTGCGGGGATGTAGTTAACCTCGGTAGTCGAGTTAGGCATTTCGCCCTTGAACCGTTTCATTGAGATGTGAGAGGAAGAGAAGGTGTGGAGGTGATGACAGAATTGCGTTGTTGGCGCTGAACGGATGGTGTAGTTCGAAGCACAGGACGCTGGTGGTCATCTTGATCCTTTTTTGAAGGCCCTTAAGGTGGACCGACCAGTTATCCTTTCGGAAAGTGTGCAGCGTTATAGTTCATCTGCACCTGAACCGGTATCCGTATTCTCTTATCTTGCCGCACCCAGAATAGTCGGTCGGGGTGCCGGGACGTTTATGCCCCGGCAGCCTCAGTGAAGGTCTCGAACGCGTCGGCGAAGCTGGAATTAACGTCGAAGGGCGGTTCGTAGTCCACCTGCGCCGTGACGGTGCACAGGTCGAGCTTACCGGAGACCTCGTCGGACTTCTTATGCAGCTTGCCAAGCTCGCTGCGGATGTAGTTCCGGTCGAAGTTGATGGTGGTGACCTTACGGACATCGCAGCGGTAGCTGATCTGATTGCCCTCGGCGTTGAAGCGATAACCGGACCCGCCGTTGGAAACGGTCACTTCGGAGGAGCGAAGATCGTTCATATGCTTAAAGATATGGGCAATGCGCTGGCGGTGAGCGTTGAGGCTAACCTCGCTGTCAATGTCGATGTCCAGGCCGTTCTTGGCCTTGCGGATCGCGGCGTAGAGCTTTTCCTTTTCACCCATCAGATACAGCAGGAAGCGGGCGATCTCCGTGACCTTCGCGCTGTATTCGGACGGCGCAGCAACTACGACCGTCTCGTCCTCAGCTTCCGCATTCACTTTGTTGCGGAGATAGGTATTCTGCACTTTCGTGATGTTGGATTCGTCATCCAGAACATCCTGGGCGGTCTCCATGAAGGCGTCCAGCCGGTTCTGATAACGGAAGGCTTCTTTCAGATTCATTTTCACATCTCCTTTATCGTTGTTGTCTGATTGCATTGTATCCGCATGCGGCCCATTTGTCATTGAACCGCTGGTTCACTGCTTTGCTTTTCCGCAGCACGGACAAAGCCACAGGAAAGCATCGAAGAAGAAACATCTTCGGTGATCTTCGCATAGTATCTGCGAAATATGCTTGTCCGATGATCGTACCCGTGGTAATCTAAGCAGGCGGGTGTAATTCATAGAGGCGGTAATTATGATATGGAAGTTTCCAAAGCAGATTGGAAACTGTTTCAGGAGCGGATTGTCAAGTGTGCCTGCGGCGAAGAGATTCGTTTCTTGGATATATTCTAAATACGGAAAACAAAAAACCCAGTGTTCATCTGAACGCTGGGTAATTTTTACGCGCAAATACGTCTACACAGACGTGGTAAACGTCCAACCTTTATGGCTATATAGGAAACCCATAGATCATGGCCGAAAGGAGGTGGACGAAGTGAACGGCAAACAATTGAAAATGCAGGAGGTGAGGCAATGGAAGATGTCAGACAGGCTGCGCAGGAACGTGCAGCTCGTCCGAAGGGGCCTCCGGTAGGAGCCAGTTTTGAATCTGAGCGTCAGCGTTCCAAAACTGCACTGGTAAAACAGCTTGACTCTCTGGACGGAAGGGCTGTCCGGAAAATTGCAGCCGTTTCGGAAACGGCGGAAGAGGATCGCATACTGAATGTTGCGGCATATTGCCGTGTTTCTACGGATGACATCGATCAGGCGATTTCCATCCATATGCAGATTCAGGAGTACACAAAGAAGATCAAGCAAAATCCGAACTGGAGATATGCCGGCTGCTACGTGGATGACGGTTTTTCCGGAACAAACACGGAGCACCGACAGGGTTTCCAAAAGCTTATGAAAGACGCACTGGACGGAAAGATCGACATGATCCTCACCAAGTCGGTGTCTCGTTTTGCACGTAACCTGATGGACTGCATGTGGTGGGTGGAAACGCTTCAAAACCACGATCCGCCGATCCGCGTTTACTTTGAGCAGGAAAACCTCGACACCATGGCGCAGACCAGTGGGATCATCCTGTTCGTCCTTGCAATGGTTGCCGAGGAAGAGAGCCATATGAAGAGTGAGGCTATTCTACTCTCATTGGAATGGCGCTTCAGCAGAGGCAGGTTTCTGACACCGCGTCTTTTCGGATATGACAAGATTGAAGTTCCGGACGGATTCGGCGGTAAGAAGAAAATCCTTGCTATCAATGAATGTGAGGCCCGCGTGGTGCGCTGGATGTACTGTACGCTGCTGAATGGCGGAACGCCGGAGGAAATGGCAGAGGTGCTGACCGAGATGGCAATCCCTACAGGTGGACGACGCAAAGACGGTACGCTAAATACGCACTGGACCGCCAAGGGCATTATCGCCATCCTGCGCAACGAAAAGCATTGCGGCGATGTGCTGGCCAGGAAGACCTACACGATCAGCTTCAAGACGCACAAGACCAGAAAGAACAACGGAAAGAAGAATAAGTATTTCCAGCCGGATCATCACGAGGCTATTGTCAGCCGGGCAGTTTGGAACGTGGCGCAGCGGATCCTGAACAGCCGGAAGTTTGGCCACGAAGGATCCTATCTTCCGATGCGGATCATTGACCATGGTGCGCTGGCCGGCTACATCTCCATGAACCGTGCCTGGGCTGGCTTTGATTTTGAAGACTACTACCGCGCCTGCCAAATCGCTATGGGCATGCTCGATGAAGAGCTGGAGGTGGACATCAGCACAGAATTCCTTCCGGAAGGCGGACGACGCATCGGCGGTCTGATCGATGATCACGGCATTGCGCAGATTGCCCGCGACCTGACTGCTGCGGAGCAGGAGATCAAAGACGAGCTGGAAGGCAAGACGGCAGACTCCGCGGAGCAGAGAAGCATGGAAGACGCAGCCCGATCATTTCAGGTGGTTCGGGGAGATATGTTCTCCCGCGTCCACGATCCGGTGATCCGCATCACGACAAACGGCATCACGTTCAATAATAGCTGCGTGGCAAAACTGCAGGCTGTAGAGATGGTAGAGCTGCTTCTCAACCCCGTTGAGCGCATGGTAGTAATACGTCCTTGCAGTCCGGAACATCCGAACGCGATTCCGTGGAATGCAAAGTACAAGGGAGCGGCTCCATTATGCAAGGTCATTTACGACCTTATGGGATGGGAGACCGACTATTCCTTCCGCGTCCCCTGCCAGGTTCTCAGAAACCCTGACCACGATTCGGTAGTCAGTGCTGTCCTTGCCTTTGATTTGGATAACTACATTGGCCGTGCTATGAGCAGGAAAGATGAAGTAATCATTGCCCAAAAGGCAGCCGAACTGTCGGTGGAACAAAACGAGGAAGCAAAGAGCTACTATTATCCGCCCGATGTAGAAGAGCCTCAGGAGATTCGGGACATAGAGGAGAAATTCCAGAAGGCTGTTGAGCTGAATAAGAAAAACTTCGGGACTCCTGTTTTTCTCCACGAATCCGGTGTAAGAGGATTAGAATCCGGGTACAGTGACGACGGAACATGGGACATGCTGATTGATGCGCGTCCGCTGGACATCACACACACGATCGATACAGCAGTGGTCGACGATCTTCTTCAGAAAATCCAGGAAGACCCGCCTGCTCTTCCGCAGATGAAAGACAATTTGCAAGATGGGACCGTTGTTGTCGAAGCCACGGTAAAGGAGGAGCAATAGCGATGCAAACTTCAAGAGATCCCGCCAAGAGCCGTCCGCTGTCGGCGAATGTGAAGCGCCTTATGCGGCTTGCCAGAGCATCGCCAGAGAATGAAAACGTGATCAAAATGCAGCGCCAGTATAGCGCCCGCGATTTTGCCTACTGCCAGAAGCAAGGCAATCTGTTTATGGAAGCAGCATCGATGGGCTTTGATATGAAAGACTTTGCCCCGCTTTTTATGACTAGCCAGCTGGCAGGAGTGTTTGACTTCAGCTTTGCTGCGGCCAACGGCATGGAGAATGACGAACTCTCCAATTTGCTCCGCATCCCCATGCTTTTGAAAAGCCCGGAAGCAATCGTTGAAGCTCTTTACTGGATCGATGACATCATCTCCCACGCAGAGGAAGGGCAAAACAAGAGCCTGTTGCTGTCGCAGGCATATGAAGAAGAGCGTCTGCGCCTTCCGCCCGCACTGGCGGAACTGCCAGAGGAGCCGAATCGTGATGTGGATGAGCTTGCCTATGCATACTGGCTTGGCTTCATTTATCGCTGTGAATGCTTGATGCATGAAGAGTCAAGTCGAATGGTATATGGTGCTTTCAGCGAGGACATTATGCGCAAGGCATACGAGAAGCTTATGGGCAGCCCTTTGGGACGGCGGGATCTGGTCGACAGTGCTATTGAGATTTGTGCGGAGCTTGATCGATTGCTGGTCGAAAAGATTTGGCCGGCCAAATCAAAGCGGCAGCAGAAGCTTCAAAGCAAGGAGCTGGAACGTCCAGCTCAATTACAATCGGAAGAAGGGAACGATACTGATGACAGATAGTGTTCAACCACGCTACCAGCAAAGGCCGGGTTATCGTCCACCACCGCCGGGGATGCAACGGACGACATACCCGAGCGCTCCGCCGAACCTGAATGTAGGCGGACTCAGCCGCGAAGAACGTCTGGAGGCAAAGCGGCTGGCAGAAGAGGCAAATTTTAAATTTTCCGGCTACCAGGTGGTGCGCCGGGAGTTTATTTCCCACCGCTTTGATCCTGCGATGACAATCCGTGAAAACAGCATTACGTTTAACAATTCCTGCATCAGCAAGCTCGAGGAAGCAACCTATGTCCAGTTTCTTATTAACCCGACCGAGCGTAAGCTGGCAATCCGCCCGTGCGATGAAGGGGCACGAGATGCGGTTCGCTGGTGTGTGATCAAGGGAGATAAGCGAAAGAGCCGCGAGATCACATGCAGGCCGTTCGCCGAAATGCTCTATGAGCTGATGGGATGGGAAGGCATCTATCGATACAAGCTACAGGGAATGCGGATTAACTATGAAGGTGAAAACCTGTACCTCTTTGACCTTAGCGTGAAAGAGGCATACTTGCCACAAACCCGTGATCCGGTGACCGGAAAAATAAAACGACCCGGTCCGATCTTATCTAGCGATTTGCTCGGATCGTTCGGGATGTCAGTGGAAGACCATGTGGCATCCACGCAGATTGATCTGAGCGACGGCTATATATCGCCAAGTATTACAAATGACGCGGACGAGGAAATGCAATCGTCCGCAGTAACCGAAAATGTGGAGGTGTACGCATGAATTCTCCGATCATACTCACACTTAATCTGATGGAGGATTCGATCCTCCTCAATGAAAGTGTCTTGGAGGCGCTCGACTATCCCCGGCAGGTTCAAATTCTGATCAACGGGAAAGAAAAGAAGCTGGCTATGCGTGCTTGTTCAGTTGACGCTCAGCAAGCCGTGGTTGTTCCGGATGAATTTGCTGAACGGATTGAAATCAGCGGCAGGTCGTTGCTACGCAGGATTCGGAAGCTGGTTGGCTGGGAGGATGATCGTCCTCGGGTATGCTACGGCGAATACTTACCGGCGCATCAGGCAATCACATTCAGCCTGATCGATGCGGAGCCGATCGACCTGCAACAGGACGAACAGCAACGGTAACACAATCCGCAGTGGCACAGGAGGTTTTCAATGGATCGAGGAAAGCTTTTCAGACATTTGGAACAGCGCTATGCATCGAGGCGTGAAATGATTTCCCGCATACCACTTGGCGTGCAGCCAGACACAGTTTGGCAGGAAGTGCTGAATCAGCGGCGGTCCAAAAGCACAGTTTTGCCTCTGTACAACTGCAAAGGTAATCCGCTCTGGTATGTAACGACGGATAAAATGGTTGCCGCCAGTGAGAAAATCGTCGAAGCGTTATTTGAAAACGAATCAGATTTTGATCCGTATATGGATGCCATTCCGGTGTCGTCGATTGAGGAAATCTTCTATACCAGCTATGTGGAGGGCGCACAAATCAGCATACAGGACGCAATGAACTTTCTTACCAGCGATCAGGCACCGAAAGATATTGAGGAACAGATGATTAGCAACAATCGGGTCGCCAGCAGCTATGCCGGCGCGAACCTGTTTCGCCCCATTGACGCTGGATATCTTCACGATCTCATTTTCTATCTGACAGACGGAATGGACGTAGAACCTGGCTTTCGCTCAGGCGAAGAAGTGGACTGCAGTGTGGCAGTAGGAGAGAGCTTTAGTTTCCCGCTGGCTTGCACAATCCCGGACCGGATTGACGAATTCACTGCTTTTCTTCAGTCGCCGCAGGTGCATCCGCTGATTAAAGTGGCTGTAGCGCAGGCGTACATGATGGTCCTTCGTCCGTTTTCGGAAGGAAACGAGCGGTTGGGCAGAATTCTTTCAAGCATCATCCTGCTCCGTTCTGGCTACACTTTCTTCAGTGATGTCAGCTTGTCTGCTCTCATCGCTCGGAAAAGCTATAGCTACTATGAGGCGATGGCCAATATCCTTCGCGATGAAAACGGAGGTGACCTGACCTACTTCATGGAGTATTTCCTTGAGCTTCTTGCTCGTGCAGTAGATGAGCGCAGACTTAGGTTGGTTCAGCAGGAAGAGCAAAACAGGCAAGCTGAGATCGAACTGGCACATACAGCACTAACGCCGAGTTTCCCTTCGACATCATCAGGAAGTGTTGAAAACCCTACCCCAATCATGTCAACGCCATCCGTGGAGGAAATGTCGGTTGAGTCCGTCGCTGTGGATCTGTCAGACTATGAGCTGGTATCCATCTCCAACTTTGACAAGGATGGAGAGGGCATGGATACTGACCTTCCTGATGAAGAAATAACAGATGAAGCAAAGGAAGTAGTGAAGGCCGCTTTGCTTCGCTACAGCGCGGAAAACAAGATGTCACGGATCGGGAAGGCAGCAATTGGGCTGGTCAATTACATCGACAATGGGAAATATGTATTTACGACAGCCGACTTGGAGCGAGATTTTGACCTGGATCATCGAACGAAATGTGTCATGACACAGCAGTTACGAGAAGCTAACATTATTGAGCAGGTTGGAAGGGAGGGACGCTATTTCGCTTATGGGTTTTGCTTTCCGGAAGGAAAAACATATGACCCTGCGTTGATCGAGCGTATCAAGGAATTAATCAATTCTGTTAAATCTCCCAAGGATAGGCGAATTGGAACTAGGCTGTTGGAGCACCTGAAGGAAGGTGAAATCTCGTCTGACGTTTATGCTGCAAATAATGAATTGAGCAAGTGGAGCGAAGATATGCGTATTGCGTTGCAGTTGGGTCTGGTTGATCGTATCTCCGCGCAGCAGTATAGGATTAGGCGCACCTTGCCTGAGGGGCCGCCAACACTGAGTGAAGCTCAGAAACGCTATGTCACGGAGATGTATGAAACATTTGGAGATGAGAGTTTCTCCTGTGAGATGGTTCTTGCCACCTTGGACTACACCGGTCCGACAATTAGCGCAATCCTGCACAGATTTACACTGCTCCGTATTCTCGATTGCAGGAAGGGGGATGTTTTTTTCTATCAGTTCCTGGTCAACCCGCAAGAAAACCCTGAATTCTTTATTGATGCTGCATAGGTAGCAAACGGGTCGGCGGGTGGGAACAGAAAGGAAATACCGAATGAACAAGATTTCAGACTTATTGAAAGATAAACAGTTTCTGGTGGACTTACTGAATGGGCCTTGTCCTCCAAAGCATGAAGGCGGCGATTTCGATCCGATCAATCCTGACTGGATCGACACGGTGGCTTCTGAAACCGCAACGGAGGCGTTTCATCGCTTGCTTCCGAAGGGTATGCCGTACTCAACAATTGTTCTTGCCGAACGCAATCCTGATACGATTTGCAACGGTAGCTGCGTAGACGCCAACGAGAAGCGCATGCGATATTTTGTGGTATCGGTCATCCCGGATGCCGTTTATCCTTACAACTACAGTTTCCCGCTGATCCATATGCTATGGACGGTCAGCTTAGATTGTTGGGAAACGATCCGGGCCATGCTTTTTGCCTGTGAAGAGAATATGCGTACGGTGATCGTCAGTGAGCCCGTTCCCCCGATACTGAACAATGCTCGGCTTTATTGGGCCAGCCTTTACGTTGGGAAGGCACCGTATGCCGGCATCCGCAAACTGTCCGAACAATGGGCGAACGCTGATGAATTTGACGGTTTCGAAGGAGATACCCATCTTTACAAAGTGCGAGAGATGGAGACAGATCCTCTCGTACAGCGGCTGATCGACGCCTATGATGCGGATTATCCAGAGGAAAAAGAGGATGCTGTTCATCAGAACCCGATTTCCTGAAATACGTTTTGAGCACATATGTGAAGTATGCGGGAAAACCGAAATGTTGACACCGCAGGAGGCGTTTGATGCTGGGTGGGATTATCCTCCGCACATAGGCGACTTTGGGATCATTTCTCCACGAACATGCAAAGAATGTTCTATGTTGGACACCGCGTGGGCGAAGCTCGTATTAGAACACAAGATGCCGTCTGAACTGACAGCAGAACAGCGGGAAACCATTCAGCGCATTTCGGATGAGCCAAAAACCATTCTTGCCGGAATAGACCCAATCGAGTTTTAGCATAATCACCCTGGGCGTTTGCTCAGGGTGATTTTATCTTTGCAAAAGCAAGAAATGGTTGCCATTTGAGACTCTCGTTGACATATATACAGGGCCGTTTAATGAACGGGATCAATGGAGCAAGCAGCAATCACGCCTATTTGCGCAAAAGGCAAAGCAAAAGAAAAATGCGAAACAGAAAACCGTTACCTCAGAAGCCCATGATGACATGTATAGAGAGGGGGCAGATCAGATCGAAAGAAAAAGCAGTTGATGAAAGACCAATGTGGTTGTTGAAGAACCTCATAACATTTTGTGAGAAAGGAAAGCAAAAATGGCTAACAACGGATGGTATAGCGTTTTTGAAGATGAGCGACCGGAGAGCGGCGAGGAGGTGCTGACACTCTCATACGCCGGAGATTTTCCGGCCCCAGTCAATATGTTTGATCGGGCGGAAGATCGCGTGTTTTGTGTTTGCACCTATTTCTATCCCGGCGATTCTGAATGGAACGAAGTGGCCGGCGATCCCAATTTGCACATTCCTTCTACTGAGGAGGAAGTAGTTTTTGACGAAGAAGGGTTTTACATACAGGACGGAGTAGGTCCGCGCAACGCCTGTATTTGGCGTCGTATCCACGACCTGCGGGATGGGAAGAAGGGCTCCCGCGGCATAATATGTTGGAAGCACCTTGATTATCCAACAGTTCCGTGATCATATCACCGAAATATGTTCAATAACCTCATATCCGGTGCCGAAGATGATTTTCAGACTACCGTCCTTGAAGATCTTGATGCATTCGATCATCTGGCGGACGATTGAATCGTCATATTTATCGAGGTTTTGCATGCGTTTTTCCATGGTTTCCTTGATGTATTCCTGACGCTCCTTCATCGCCTTGTCGCCTGCCATTGCCTCACGGATTGCATTGATTCTCTCGTTCAGCATAGCAATCTCGCCGGAGATTTCCTTGTATTCCTGCTCATTCTCTTCAATGCCAGAGCCACTCTCAACGGCGGAGGATACCAGAGAGAGCATCCTGCGGTTCAGCGCATCTATCCTTCGGTTCAGAAGATCGATCTCGTCCGAATTGCCGTTTAACCCGATTGCTTCGCCGATAGTCGCCGCCATAAGGGATTGGTAGACGGCGGCATCATCGCTGTTAAACCGGTTCAAGGCGCGAACAACCGCCTGATGTAGGTCAACCTCCTTGACAGTATAGGATTCGGGACAGTATTTAACCCCGTTTTCCAGACGGTTGATGCAGCGCCATACTATTATCTTTTCACCGTCACGTGCCCATGTGACACGCTTATACCGGCTGCCGCATTCGCCGCATTTTAGTACTTCGGACAGAGCGTATTTAGAATATCTTCCGTTGTGATTGATCGTTTGCTTTGTAGTTTTTGGGGAAAGCGCACTTCGCCGAGCAAACTCCGTCTGGACTTTGTTGAACAATTCCCGACTGATGATTGCGGGATGATTGTTTTCCACCAGATACATCGGCGCTTCCCCGGTGTTGGCCTTTCGCTTTTTCGCAATGCAGTCGACCGTGATCGTTTTCTGCAGGATGATATCGCCGCAGTATTTTTCATTCCGAAGCATCGTTCGAATCCCGGTATCTGAGAACGAGATCTTTTTTCCGGGGAAGAAAGGCTTCTCTGCTTGAATGGTTTTGGAAATCTGTGCGGTTGTTTTCCCACCAAGATACATATTAAAGATGCGTCGGACGAGGTCGGCTTCTTCCGGAACGATTTCCGGGAAGCCGTCCTCCCCTTTTTTGTAACCGAGCAGTTTGCTGTAGATGAAAATGCCCTTGCCCTCGCTGAAGTTTTTTCTCCATGTCCATGTGACATTTTTGCTGATACTTTCAGATTCGGATTGCGCAAAGCCGGCGTAGATCACCAGATACAGTTCACTGTCGCTTTTCAGGGTATCAATACTTTGCTCTTCAAAATAGACGCCTATGCCTTGTGATTTCAGGCTTCTGACAGTGTCCAGGCAGTCGACAGTGTTTCGGGCAAATCTCGAAACGGACTTGGTCACGATGTAGTCGATCTTGCCCTTATAGCAATCATCGATCATCCGTTGAAACTCCGGGCGCTTATCCGCACGGGTTCCGGAGATACCTTCGTCAGCATAGATATCGACGAATTCCCATTCCGGGTTGGAGGCAATCATTTCCGTGTAGGTTTTCTTTTGGTTAACAAAGGAAGTACGCTGTTCTTCATCATCCGTTGAAACCCTACAGTATGCTGCGACACGCTTCTGGCGATATTTTTGCTTGTCAACGAGAAGTGATGCGGTCGGTTCGATTACTGTAATCGTCCTTTTAGGAATTTTCCGGACTTCCATTGTCTATACCACCTTCACCTACGATTTCTTCCGTTTTTGTTTTCAGTGCGACGGAACCATCCCTGCCCAGAATGACGTTTTCCACTATCAAGGAGAACGCAGATCCATCAAACGCATCAAGTGGCTGAAGTGATTGGATCTTTTTCTGCAGGATTCTTGCGGTGATCATTTCCTTAGAATCGCTTTCCCGGTAGATTTGGCTGGCCATCTCTCCTATCAATGAGACTACCAGCTCTTCACTGGGATGCTCACGCTGCATTTCCTGGTCGACCTCCGCCTGAAGCAGAGCGACCTGATGCGAGTCGTTATGCCTGATCCTGGGCCTCGGAATCAGGAGATCGGCATTGCATATTATCCGGTTCATTACGATTCTGGTTTTCTGCAGAAGATCGGAATCGCTTATCTTTACTCGTATACCGCAGGCATCGTTGCCACAGCTCCAGCTTTCCGTCTTGCTTCTTGAAGAGATAGCGTGATGTAGCATAGGAGATCCGCATTCTGCACAACGTACCCGATCACGAAGAAGCGCAATCTCATATGACTCTGGTTTTGACCGGCTACGCTGCCTTACAATCTTCACGGTTGCAGCCACTTCATAGGTGTCCAAATCGATAATAGGATCATACTCCTGCGTTCCGGTATATCTGGAATTGTCGATGATTCGGGCGATCCGCGCTTTATCCCACTGAGTTGTCTTTTCCGTATACGGGATCCTCTCTTCCGTCAGAAGATCTGCAATCTCCTGAAGGGAAGCGCCATTAATATAGCTGGAGAAAATCCTTCGAATGACCTCTGCTTCATTATGTTCGATTACAGTATGGCCGTTCCTCACGGAATAGCCGTAAGGGATATAGCGGTTCTTTTTCATGCCGGGCACCTCATATTAATTCGGTAAACTTCAGACCTCCGATGAATGTGATAGTCATCTCATCTAACTTGTTGATCCCGATTTTTACGACGATTTCCTGAAAGAGTTTTTCATCGAAACTCTCCAGCGGAGTTTCCAATCCGTCAAGGAGCTCCGTCAGCCGCTTCACTTCGTTTCTCATTGTGAGGATCCGCGACTCAAAGGCAGCACTCCGGTCGGCCTTCAGGGTATTTAACTCGTTTCGAATTGACCGCGTCTGCGTCTGGAACACGTCTTCGGCCAGATACCCTTTTGACCGCAGTTCTTCCAGCATAAGCAACTTCGCATTCAGTTCGGAAATGCTTGAGCCGAAGTGATTTGAAACGTCGCTGTTTTTCTTGTATGTTTCGACCGCGGCGTCTAGTTTCTTGATCACCTGACCAAGGACATCATCATTACCGAATCGAAGCTTGTTGACGACGGAGATGACGCCATCGTATATTCGATCCTCGCTTATGTATCCGGAAGGGCACGCAGCGGAATCGTTGCTGTGGCGGGCACAGACCCATTTGATTGTGCTCCCGCGGATCTTCCTATGATAGAAAGAGCCGCACTCAGAACACTGAATGCGGCTGGTAAGCGGATATACATTTTGTGCGTCGATATTGCAGTATTTCTCGTTCCGTTTCGCCAAAAGGGTTTGCGCCTTTGAAAAGGTATCGCTGTCAACAATTGCTTCATGCGTCCCGGATGCATAATACTGGTCTTTTTCTCCGCGGTTTTTTCGCTTCTTAAAAGGCACGGTCGGTTCGTTATAGAACTTCTGGAAGAGAGAATCGCCGATATACCGTTCATTACTAAGGATGTAACTGATCCGGCTTGGTATCCACATGGTTTTGCCTTTGCGCGTTGGAATGCTACGATTGGATAGATCTCGTGCAATTTCAGTGGCTGACCAACCGTCGAGATAGACGTCAAAGATCCAGCGCACCACCTCGGCCTCCGGTTCGTAGATAACGATTTTCTTTTCCGCGAGTCGAAAGCCGTATGGTACGTTGCTGGAGATATATTCACCGGAAGCCATACGCTTTTCATTGGAAAGGCGCAGATTCTGTGAGATTGCCTGTGACTCTTCCTGGGCTATAGCGCTGAATGCGTTGAGAAGCATTTCATCGCCAAGAGCAAGAGAATTGATTCCTTCCTTTTCAAACTGAACACCGATACCCAGCAACTTGAGCTTTCGGGTATATTCCAACGCTTCAGGTACAGTTCGACCGATGCGGGATACCGATTTTGTCAAGACAAGGTCAATCTTCCGCAGCTCGCACATCTGCATCATGCGCATAAACTCGGGGCGCTTTTCTGCGGTCAATCCGCTAATACCTTCATCAGCAAAAACCTCAACCATTTCCCAATCCGGGTTTTTACGGATCAACTCTGTGTAAACGCGGACCTGCCTGCTGTAGGAGTTAATTTGGTCAGCGGAATTTGAAGAGACTCTGCAGTATGCCGCAACGCGCTTTTTTCGTACTTCCCGATGGGTAACCGGGGAAATCAGTTTGACGTCCGGCATACTCAAATCTCCTTTCTTTTCAATGCTTTCCGGGGATCAACGACATTATACCGACAAAGCGCACGAAGTCCAGAGAAACAAATCTGAAAGCCAAAGAAAATCAATCCGGGATCACAAGATCAGCACCGGTCAGCTTCTTATAGTAATCTTTGGCGCGCTCATACTCCTTTCTGCTGATTGTTCCATCGGACATAAGGGATTTCAAAACGCAGACCAACTTCAGATAGTTTGCGCTTTTCGTTGCGGATTCAGTCACCATTACATACTCATCTCCATAACAGTTTTTTGCTCTTCCTGAACTATATGGAAGTAGTCCTCAGTTGGAACCAGCCCAAGGAAGCGGCCATTGTCAAAACTGCAGTGGACCGTACCGATATCGTCCACGCACTGGACGGTACCAAGCGTACCCGGCGCTATCGGATGGGGATCGTCTCCCATAGAGTCGAGCTCAATGCGTGTTCCCGCTGGGTATTGTGCTTTGATCCTGTCGACCTGATCTCTGCTCATAAAACCGTTCATACGAATTCCTCCATTTCTATGTTTTTTTTATTTTCATCCCAGCCCCATACGGATCTGGCAAAAGCAGCTGCCTCAGCGTCGAGCACAGGGTAGTATTCGTCGATCGCTTTTCCTGCAAGGTACGTGACCCTGCCGCAGTCCATGCTGATGTCCTCGTTAGCAAACTCATGCGTCATCTCAATTTCCGGGAACATCTCAGAAAGTTTTTCGATAATCGGTTCCGGTCGATCCCACGCTGTCTGGAACCAAAGACAGTCGCCCTGACTATAGTCACGGCCTTCTTCATATCCGCATGCGTTCCATTTCGTGTTCCAATGGAGATTGCACCAGTCGTACCAGTCTTTAGCGCCGTAGCGCAGTTCATTCAGGTAGGCCTGTTTCCCTAGCTGAAACACCTCTGGCTTGATATCTGTACGCTGCGCCAGAAATGCTTCTTCCGACTCTGCTGGAACACACAGAAGTTTGTCCATGTTAATCGTTCCGCATAGCGTATAAACAGCAATAAATGCTTTGTATGCCTTGAGGCCGTCGATGGTCCGGCTTCCGGATTCTATGTTGAGCGATTCCGGCATAGGGATAATCTTGTTAAAATCGATGGTACCCGGTCCGTAGCAATCATACTTGACCGCTTCTTTAAGCTTCTGGATTTGCTTCGGATCACCGTACAGATATAAATGGTTTTCTACCCAGTTTGGCAATTGCTATCACTCCTTTGCAGACTGACATGTCGTTTTATACTGTGACGCGCTCCTTTTCCTGTGCACAAGCAAAGGCCAGAGAAAACGGCGTAACATCTTGGTGCACAAGATCATACCCGTGGAGCCGTGCCATGTCCGTTCGAATACAGCTCAAAGGACTATGGTTGCAGATAAAACCGTTCGCAGGAAATGGACACCCTTTGCATCGTAAATACTCTTTACACACGGGTATAGGATGCGGATCCGCCGACTCCCTGCGCATGTTTTGGCTCATTTTTCGATATTTGTCATAGGTGGGCATTGTTTTTCTCCTACTAGAACGATATTAATCTCATGAACGGCTGTGCATCCGGCTCGAAATCTGCAAATTGTTCCGGCTCTTTAAACCGTTCGCTGTACTCTGTTATCTTTTCTTCAGGCAACGAACAGAACTCGCCTTCATTCTCTTGGTCAATACCGACGAGAAAGAAAGGCCCGCAGATAATATCGTTTCCGATACGCCGATTCATGGCCATTCCATTGAGCTTGCCTTCATCGTTGCAGCACAAAGCCACATCGTGCTCCATGTAGACGATTTCAAAGCACCCCTCGACTTCGCTTTGTATTGCGTCAAGGGTATCATCCATTTCCTTTACGAAAGGCTTTTCTCCGGGATTCACTTTCAGTATTTTCATATTCTTTCACCTACATTTTCATTTCGAAATCTTGTGAATTCTTGCTTTCCCAATCACAGAACCATGGATCGATGCCGACGCTCATCTCCTCAATACCAATGTTAATGGACCGAACCTCCAGCCGGTCCAAGAGTTTATCCTTCAGCAGCTCGATCAGATAGACATCCCTTTTTGTCAGAGATAGTCCTTCCTCTGCCTCAAACTGGTCGTAGTTCAAAGACCATTTACCGTCGCGGCTTTCGTGCATGGCTGCATTAATAATCCGGTTGGCCATTTGGCCGGCCTGATAGTCCAGATACGCTTTTGCGCCCGGCATGAGAGCGGCATATCGCGCATAGGAATAACCTTCAGAATTGACAAGAATGCCGTCATCACTTTGTTCTCCGAGAACAAGAATACAGTGACAGCCCTCTTCATCATGCCCCATCAGATCCTTGTATTTGTCAAGAAACTCATGATCGCAGAGCAGGTTATTTGAGAAGTATGTGTATTCCTGATCAGAGAGGCATACAACGTCTTTGATCAGGCACGGGACAGAATCAAACTTGGGTGTTTTTCGCTCAAGAACCGCCGAAACGGACAGCACAACATATCAGCTCCTCTCGTTGGGTTTATTACGACTCCGCTCACGGAGTAAGGCTTCCTTCAGTTCCTCCTTGCACACACATTCTTTTATAAGGCAATTGACTTCACCGTTGCGTCTGCTGCCGTAGTATAGGCAGTATCGGCAGTCACAATCCTCCACCGTGTAGCCCTGCCATCGGTTCATTATTCGTTTTGCCATGCTTACAACAGACCCTGCATTACCGCATCGACCACAGAGCGGGTTGCGATAAAGTCCGGTCGCTTTTCCTTGGTCGAATGATCATCGTCTCCCTCAGCTTCCGATCCCAGTTCTGCTAATACTTCATCGTTCAGATTTGCCGTGGAGACCCTTACGTATGCGATGATATGCTCTTCAGTTTTTTTCATTGGCATGATCATCCTTTTACTGAATTACTGAAAAAGATGAGCGATTATTCTACGACGGAAGTAAAATCATCACGAAAGGACGAGACGGGATGCCGCTTCCGGTGCTCGATGGTATTACTGACGATCTCAGCCAGCTCACTGGGGAATGGATACTGTCCAATGCAGACATAGGCAACAATCTCCCCGCCTTTGAATTCGATGACAACATGCCAGGAAACATCGCAGTCTTCAAATAGGACAGACCGTCTCCACTGCCGGAACGCATCCTCATTTTGGAATCGCATTCCGTATGTGCAGAGCGGATGACCATCCCTAAGCCAGCGGGAAAGAGCATAGCCGATACTGTCGCGAAGCCAGGGGTCATAAATAACGAACTCCGTGTCAGCGGTGAGACCGTACAAATTTCTCTGATAAGCGATCCGGTTTGAATGAGGCTGTAGCGTGATAACGCAATTCTGTTCTGGGCTGTTGCCTTCGTAGTCGTTGCGATAGATTGAAACGCGTGTTATTCCAGACATAGCGAGTTCCTCCGTTGATAGTTTTTGAAAAAGGAAAGAGGGGCAGGCAACCGCGAAAGAGTGAATACGATTGCCTGCCCGAAGCGGGGAAAGGAAAAAGGAGAGGATGGAAAATGAAAAGCCTGCTTTCCAAAGCACCCGCATCGCGGATGCTTTGGAAAGCAGGGTGCGCCGATGAAAACAGCGACGCACCCTGAAATCGTTTTGTGCGAATTCATTCTATTTGTTCTCAACACCCCGAATGCCGGGCAGTTACGGAACGGCTGACAGCTTATCAGCCTCATAGGATTCCAACCTCAGCTGTGGTTCTCACAGAGCCGCCCTCATTAGCTGCGACGGTTTTATCACGCTCGGCTTGTGACTGGGCGGAAGTATCATTGTCCCTGTTGCCTGTCATCGCACTCTGATCGGAGCTGCCGGTCAGCATACCCAAAGAGCGAGGAGCCTCGGCTCAAGCGTTGGCTCGTCGTGGTAACCTGCTCGTCCTCTCGGACAGCAACAGGAATGTATTCCGTAAAGGTCTGTTCAGTTTTCAAGGTTCATTTCAGAGACTTACGAAAAAGTCCCTTCACCTAACGCATTTTTGAGGACCTGTTTTCAGGGGCATTTACAAAAAAAGTATCATTATCCGATATTTTTATTGATTTGCCTAATTTTGCGAATAGCCCTTTGTATAGATTCGTGTATGCTCTGATGAGCAATTCCGCTTTCGCTTGCGATCTCCTCCAAGGTCATTTCGTCCTCGTAATAATGTATGAGCCGGCAATACTGGGCTGGGGTGATGAATTTGCGGATTCTTTTCAGAAGGGCGCGGCACTCTTTGACCCTTTCCTTGTGAAGCAATTCTTCTTCTGCACTATGAGACAGTGAATCAATTACTTCTTCAGTGGAAATGCAGTGGCTGTCCTCGACATGATCCTTCTTTTCAATCTCATGCAAATTATCGTCAGACCACTCTTTCCATAAGGTGAACTCGTCCTCGCTCTCAAAATCATTCACAGTCAACCGAGTTTCCTCTCCGTTTACATCGATGTAAACAATGGCATCCTTGTTTAATTTATTGATGGAATAATCAGTTACCGTTTTCATTTTCTGATCTCCTTTTTGGCTTGAATTTGTTTTGTGGAGTGGAATTCAAACCGAGAGATCAGGGATATTTGGCTATATAGGGAGCCCAACTAAAAATGCTCATTCAATTCCTTTCAGGAGTCGAATGAGCATAAAAAGAACCACTTGATCGTTGACGCTACCACTTGATATGACTTTCTAACGGCAATGCAAATTGCATTGTCGTAGCGTCAAGATCAAGTGGCACATGGGAAGTCAACGCATCAAGCGGCTCCGGGGCACAAGCTTGTTCTTATTTATATTCAGTTAGAGGGCAGCAGGGTGAGGGCAGACGGCACATGGGAAGTCTCGCTGAAAACGGCTCCGGGGCACGAATCTGCGGTTTGTTGCTGATGGGGGACTATGAAGCAGGGGTTATCCGAATCTGAAATAGACGGCGGGGAAAAACACATCCTGACCGCAGTTGCTGCATTTTGCTCTAGTCTCGGCATGGTGTCCTCGGTAGAGAGTTTCAACCTTGTGATCACAGTATGGGCATAATCTGGCCAACGTGTAGACCGAAGAGTATTGCTGCATCAGTGCGTCCTGCTCTGCCTTGACTAAGGCGTATCGTTCGGGGTTTTGCGATTGAATATCTAATCTGGGCATAGCTCACACCTTCAGTAGTCTTCATCATCGTCTTTCCAAATATTCAAAGAGAAGCCAGGTGATTGGAGATGGTCTTCCTTCAACAATCCGAGGCCTTTCATTCGAATTGCCAAGGCTTGCTTTGATACGTGCATACCAGCTGCCAATTCACAGAAAAGTCTATAGCCAGAAGGATCATATATGGAATCCAGAACGCGAGTGTTTTCGCGCATTCCGACCATACTCATGTTATAGCGCAGGTATTCGTCAGGCAGAATAAGAGCGGAGGCCAGGACATTAGTTTTCCACTCTTCCCAATACTGCGAACCTTGCGCTTTGCGGTAATATTGGCTTGGAATGCTGTATTTAATTTGCCTTTCCTTTACATCGTCGGAATAGTCCGAAGGAAAGAGCATTTTGTAAATCTGATGACTGGCTTCGTGAATCAAAGTGAAGTTGTGACGACCCTCAATGGCGCCTTTTGCGAGGAGACTTTTATCTATGAGGAGCGTCTTTCCGTCCACGAAGTAGAAATCCGGTTTCCCTTTATCATCAAATACTCTAATTCCAACCGGGCTGTATGCGGTCGCGCCAAGAACCTTTTGATCCAGGGAGAGCGTTTCGTATACGACCGTCAAACCGAGCAGGTCCTTTGAGAGAACTTCAGGATCAACCCAGCGGAGCGGTCCCTTTGGAACGCTTGCCTGTTTCTCATATGCCCGGATGACGCGCTTTGAGATTTGCTCAATATCCTTTCTACTCAAATATCTCATTGCTGCTCCTGTCTCTTATGAATACATCAGACCGGGCATTTTGACCTTGTCTCGCCCATCTCCCGGCATCTTTAAATCACCCATGAGGACTGCATAGGTGATTGCCTTTTTCCCAAACCGGTCACGAAGCGTTTCGATGGTACCTTCCAAACGCTCCCGGCGATCTCGTTTTTCGTGATCCACAAAGAGCGAAAGTTGTTCGGTTTTATCCTTCGGGACAAGATCAATAGCCCGGATACAGACGGCACGAACCGGTTGGGACCAACGATACCTCTCTTGAAACAGCTTGAACCCGGCGGAAGTCAGCTCACATGGAAGCTGTGTACGAAATGGCAACTTGCATTGGAATTGCATCCCGCCGAGATCCTTTTCTCTGATCCAGAGCTGAACCCCCTGTGCCATTAAATTGTGGACACGAAGGCGATGGCCGACATCTTGGGACAGCTCATACATTACCTTGAAGACCTCTTCCTCGTCCTCCAGATCTGCTACACAGGTAATCCCGTGGCCGACAGATTTGATGGGGGACACAAAATCCTTGTGCATGACACGGGACTGATCTGCGCCGTTGGCATATATCCAGAGGTCAAGACCATGGACTCCAAACCATGAGCGCAGCAACTCCGGTGAGGTGTTGGCGAGCTGTCCGATTGTATAGATCCCATAGGAAGTGAGCTTTCGCATCGTGGCTGGCCCGCAGTAAATCAACTCGTCGGCGGCCACCGGCCATACCTTGTCCCGGAAATTGTCCTCTGTAATCTCCGTAATGGCATCCGGTTTTTTCATATCAGAACCAAGTTTTGCGAAAATCTTGTTGAAGGACACTCCGACGCTGACTGTTAATCCCAGTTCCTCGCGGGTTGCTGTACGAATCTTCTCTGCAATCTCCATCCCTGTACCGAACTGATAGCGACTGGCTGAAACATCGAGCCAACATTCGTCCATGCCGAACGGCTCAACGAGGTCTGTAAATCGGTAATAGATTTCATGGGCCAGTCGAGAAAACTTGATGTACTCATCATATTGCGGCGGGACGACGATCAATTCTGGGCAAAGCTGCCGGGCCTGCCAAGCGACCATGCCGGTCTTTACGCCTGCTTTCTTAGCGGGGATGGATTTAGCAAGAACAATGCCGTGGCGATTCTCGACAGAGCCGCAGACTGCAACAGCTTTGCCTTTCAGCGTGGGATCAAGCATCATTTCGACGCTGGCATAAAAGCTGTTCATATCGCTATGTAGGATGGCGCGTTGCTCCATGTTATCGCCTCCTTTTCCCTTTGCGAAGAGAATTATATGTCGAATAAAATAGCGTGTCAATTCCGCATTTGTAGAACAATAAGCCACAAAATGCTTGACAGGCGGTGTTTTCGTATTATAATAATGCTATACTGAGGCGCTATGCTGAGAGGAGGCCACATTATGGCTAAGAAATCTAACAACATTATTAAGCTGTTTCCAATCAGCGATTACAACATTCAGGAAGAGCAACAGCGCAACACCATTGGTCGGCGCATCGCAGAACTCCGCGAGGAAAAGGGGCTTTCTCTGGCTGAGTTCTCAGGGCATTTGAAAACAATGGGACTGAGCTTGGATAGAACTACAATAGGAAAATGGGAGACAGGGCGCTCCACGCCGAACGCCTATCAGCTTGTTGCGGTAAGCAAGTTCTTCGGTATTGATTCTCCGGACTACTTTACGTCTCGCCCGAAAGCGGAAACGCTCAATGTTGAAGGCATGAGAAAGGTAGAGGCATATAGATCTGATTTGGTAGCCTCCGGAAAGTACAAGCCACAGCCGCTTACTGTTATTACGGGAATTACTTATAGAAAGATGCTGCTATCCCGTATGCCGGCTTCTGCCGGCCCTGGTGTTTGGCTTGATTCAGACAACTTTGAGGAAATCTCTGTTCCGGAAGATACGATTCCCGCAGGTGCCGAATTTGGTGTGCGTGTCAGTGGTCGCAGCATGGAACCTGTGTATCATAATGATCAGATCGTCTGGGTGCAGCGCTGTGAATCTCTTCATCCGGGCGAGGTCGGTATCATGGTTTATGACGGCGAAGGATATCTCAAGGTATATGAGGAACAAGAGCCGGATGATCCAGATGCATTCACTGATGACACGGGAGTAATCCACAAACAGCCTGTGATGGTTTCCTACAATCCGGAATATGAGCCTAAGGTAGTCCGACCGGGGCTCAGCTTTGCTATCTGCGGGAGAGTGCTTCGCTGAGCCGTTTCTGTACAAACTTCCGGACACTATTGGCGAGTGCAACAAGGGTGCAAGCCCCCAAAAAATCGAGGGAGGGTTAAAAATGGATTCTCTCGCCAGACTCAACAATCTACTTGCTGAACGCGATATGTCGCTTTTTGCCCTTGCCAGAGCAAGCGGAATCTGCTACTCAACGTTTGATGCAGCAAAACGTAGAAACGGGCAATTATCTGTAGATACGATTGAACGCGTCTGTGACGCCCTACAAATCCCAGTCTACGAGTTCTTTATGACGGATGAGGATTGGGAAGGCATCGAAAACTATGTGATGAAGAAATGCAGCCGCATCAAGGCGCATGACATTCCACTTGGGAGTTGGTAACTGATATGACTACAAACGCGTCAAAAGTATATGTGCCAGTCGATGTGGAGTTCCGGTCAGATGGCACAATGCTCCCGCGTATCATCGTTTGGGAGGACGGAACAAGGTATGAGATTGACAGAATACTCGATGTGCGGCAGGCTGCCGCAATGAAGGCCGGTGGCCAAGGCGACCGATATACTATTTCAGTGCAGGGAAAGCAGAGCTTCCTCTTTTTTGAGCGGTTACCAAATCAGACTGGGCGGTGCATAGGCAGATGGTTCGTTGAAAGAAGATAGTAACATAGATACAATAATGGTGCTTCGTTGACTATATTTCGCTTTTATGCTATTATTCATTGAGCAAATAGCGGAGGCGCGAAAAAGATGGACAAGCATACTCCTGAACAGAGACGTAAGAATATGCAGGCCATAAAAAGCAAAGACTCTGCTATTGAACTTATGCTTCGGAAAGAACTCTGGACAAGAGGCTTGCATTACAGAAAGAATGTAAAAAGTGTTTATGGCCATCCAGATATTGCCTTCATCGGAAAGCGAATAGCTGTCTTTTGCGACAGCGAATTCTGGCATGGATATGACTGGGAAAACCGCAGCCAGGAAATAAAAACCAGACGCGAGTTTTGGATTCCCAAAATTGAAAAAAACATTCAAAGAGATATAGAAGTAACCGAAAGACTAAAATCGGAAGGATGGATAGTCCTTCGATTTTGGGGTAAAGTGATTAAATCTAACCCATACTACTGCGCCGACATTATTCAAGAGGCGTACAATGCACGTGACTAGTATCGGCGTAACTGTTTGCATTATAAAGTAGGGAAACAGATGATATATAAGACAATTGACCTATGTGCTGGCATCGGTGGAATTCGGCGCGGGTTTGAGTTAACAGGTGCATTTCAGAATGTTCTTTCGGCTGAAATCGACCAATTTGCTGCAAAAACATATAAGCACTTGTTTGGCGAAGACCCAACGAATGACCTGACTTCAGAGGAGTTTAAGCGAAAAGTCGAAACAACCGAATATGATGTCCTGTTAGCAGGATTTCCATGCCAAACATTCAGCCGCGTTGGGAAAAAGCAAGGTTTTAGAGACACGACACGAGGAACCATTTTCTTTGACATAGCAGACATCATTTCACGTACTTCACCCCGAGCTGTCTTTCTTGAAAACGTTGAAAACCTTGTATCTCACGATAAAGGTAATACAATAGAAACCATCATAACGACCTTAGAAGATGAACTAGATTACCGCGTGATTGGTGTAACACTTGACGAGGACGGCAATTATCAGTATAGCAGAGCTTCCTTGGTTAGCCATTCAAGATATTTTGGTGTTCCTCAGAATAGACCTCGTGCATACATCATGGCCTTTAGCAAAAAAACATATGGTAATGCTATCAAGTTGTTGAATATGCAATTACCCGAAACCGGGAGTAAAGTGATTTTTCAAGATGTTCATGAGATACTTGATCAAGAAGTTGATGACCATTACTACATGGCAAGCGGCTATTGGGAAACATTGAAGAGACATAAGGAGCGCCAACAGAAAAAAGGGTATGGTTTTGGATACTGTGTCGTTAACCAGTCCGAAGAAGAACACCCAATTGCGTATACAATCCTTGCAACAGGTGGTTCTGGTCGTGAACGAAATCTAATCTATCAACCCAAGGCAAACGTTGCCGGAAAAACAATCATAGGGAAGAAAACGGTTCTTAATGCCGAAGGGATTAGGGTCATGACCCCGACTGAGTGGGGCCGTTTGCAAGGGTTTATTGGATATGCGTTTATGAAAGACGGGAAAGAGAATTTCAGCTTTCCTGACGGAATACCAGAAGCAAGGAAGTACATGCAATTCGGAAATTCAGTCACTATCCCTGTTATCGAGAGAATGGCAGAATTTATGTTGGAGTGTTTCGAAATCCTTGAAAAGCAACAGGCGGAAATAGTGAAAGCGATGGCTAAGAACCGGCTGTTTTTTACTAAAAGGGATGTAATGGAGAGACTTGATCTAGACTCTGTACAGGCGGGGTCACTTCTAAAGTCCCTGGTGGAATCAAACGACCTTAAGCGTATTTCAAGTGGAAAAACCACCAGATATGTTCGATATCAAGAGACAGTGGAGCTGCCACCATATAGCCAAGAAGAAAAAGTGATCCAAATGGCAAAAGAGAATCCTATTATCACCAATAAAGATGTTCGAGAGCAGCTTGTTATTACTCCAGGAAGTGCAAATGTATTATTAAGCGGAATGGTGGCAAAAGGTTCTCTCGAAAGAACAGCACGTGGTAAATATAGAATCCCTGTTCCAGAACAGCTGTCACTATTCTGCGATAATATTACAGAATAGATGGCGAAATATAAGCACACAATACCGCAAACGCTTTGTTACAATATAGGGCGCCAGATTATTCTGAATGAGATAATCTGGCGCCCTATATTTATCATATTTGTCGATTAATATTCAATATATATTGCTATAAACGAAAAATATTCGAAAATAATATTGACAAATATAGTATGTGCCATATAGAATGATCATACAAATACTAAGGGGGTACTCTATATGGAAACAAAGCGTGAGCGTTTCGTCCGGTTGGCTGAAGCCAGAACAAATAAGATCCTGGAGATGATGAGGCTCCTTGGCAACTGCTCAAGCAAGTCCAACTATGAATACACGGATGACGATGTCAGGCAGATTTTTACTGCCTTGGAGAAGGAGCTCAAAAATACAAAAAACCGATTTATGGGAATTGAAGCAAAAGAAGAGCGTTTCACCTTGAAATAAGGGAGGCAAAATGATGGGCAAAGTTTGCTGGAATTTTCCGCTTCTTGGTACCGACAGTATAAGCGGCAGTAACGACGGGAATATCACAATGTTTAAAGGATCTGGAATAATGGACGGCCTCGCGCGAGAGGTTTGCCAGAATTCATTGGATGCAAAAAACAGTGATTTACCCGAAGGTACTCCAGTTCGTGTTGTTTTCAAACTCTTCTATTTGGAAAGAAAACAATTCTCTGTTTTTGATGAGTTTGAGAAGGCTCTGGACAGCGCATACGATTATTGGACGAACAACCCGCTTAAAACCCCAAAGATATTTGAATTTCTCGACAATGTCAGGAAATACTTGTCTTTAGATAAGATTCCTGTTCTTATCATGAGCGACTACAATACCAATGGACTACAGGGTGTTAATGCTGGACCCGGAGAGACTTCATACTGGGATTTACTTGTCAACACAAAGGGCATATCTATCAAGCAGGATGAAACAAGCGCTGGATCATTTGGTATCGGAAAAAACGCTCCGTTCGCGTACTCTGGATTGAGTACCGTGTTTTACAATACATTTGCAAAAGACGGTGGGCGTGCTTTTGAGGGGGTAACTCATCTTGTTACTACGCAAAGAGAGCATGACGGTGATATTCTTCCGACACACCCTTCCGGGAAGTACCTCTTCCTTGAAAGTGAATACAAAGGCCGGCCTATTCTACCGACAGATAGTTGCCCGCTTGCCCGTATTGATGAATTCAACCGTACGGAAACAGGAACTGACGTTGCAATATTTGGCTTCAAAACCGAAGACTACGAAAACTGGGAAGAATCTGTCACGGTTGCAGTGCTGAAGAACTTCATTTTGGCTATCAAAGACGGGAAACTTGAAGTTGTGATCGAATCTCCGACCAAAAGATATCCTATTTCGAAGGAAAGCATTGACAATCTCCTATACAGTACTTTCAAAGATGAACCCCAGCTTAAATGGACTCGCCAGATTTATGAGACCGTCACCAAAACGGATGTTAAGTACGCTACTATAGCAGAGAAGGACGACCTTGGTATTTACATCCGTTATGAAGATGGTTATTCTGCCGCTCTATCTCGTTTCAGATCAACAGGTATGCTGATAAATACGACCACCGAGTCGCTACCGCACTACTCTGTGGTCATAATAGTCAATGACGTTGGCGAAATGACCTTAAGCAAAACACTGCGTGAAGCGGAACCCCCTCAGCACACTGAATGGAAGGCGAAGAATATCACTGATAACAAGACTCTCCATAATCTCGCCGCTAGGTATATCCGTAACATTACCAAAGCAGTCCAGAAAGTCCTTGATGAATTTGAAAGAGCAGATATAACCGATAAAATGGATGCTGGTATAGGTAATTATCTGCCAGATTCTTCTGAAGGGGCTCAGCAGGAAGGAACCGACGGTCTGCGTACTGATGTTAAAGTTAGCGAGATTTCTTCATATGAAGGTAGAGTCTTTTATAACAATCAGTATGAAAGTGCATCTTCAAGTGAAGGAAAAGATACCAAAAAGTCAGGCGTAAAAACTGGCAAGCGTAAACGGAAGAAAAGGCAAAAGGAGAAGATCCCCGTGGTTCAGCCTGACCAGTCCGGTTCAAAGGGAGTATCTCCTGGGCCTGGGAAAGTAAAGATTTCGTCCGTTCGGTTGAACACACATCGAACATTTTATGTGGCTGCAAATAAATACTGTGTGTTTATCGATGCGCCCAATGATTATGAAAATATATATATCCATTTCTACGCTGGGCGTGATGATGATAAGCAGGATTCTATTGCCGTAAAGAATATTAAATTTGAGGGCAAACCTCTTGCAGAGGTTCATAGCGAAAAAGTCGGGCCAATCCCCTTGAAGCAGGGCGAAAATACAATCTACGTAGAGTTTGAAAACGATGAAATCATGGCGGTGATTCCTGTCTTTACGATGGAGGTGATATCCGATGAGAAGCAGAGCGATTGAGTATCCCCATCCCGTATTAAATGAGTACACCAATGATTACATTAACAGCAGCTTTGGTATCGACGTTCTCTCTCACACAGATAACGGCGCAGATATCGTAATTGAGCTCGAATGTCTGTTGAGCTGTGACGGGCTTGCTGCTACGATTGCTGAAGGAAAAGCGAAACCTATAGTTAGGTTGACATGTTACCGAACATCCTACCGCGACACCGTCGATCTGAACATTTCTGGGTCAACGATAATCAAAATCGAGAAACGGAAAGTTACTGGAAATATAGACATACAGGCAATAATCGTCGCAACCCAAGAAATCCAGAATTTCAAACTACCTGAGTTCAATCAAGGCTATTTTGGCAACATCAGCTTTCAAATCCGCAAAGGTGATGTTCTTGCTAATGAGCCTGGTATAAACGTTAAGCTGAACACATCGTTGGAGAAGAATATGGCTGGCATAGTTATTGTGCGCGGTGATGCAAGCACTCAGAGCATGAATGTCAGCTATGCGGAAACGACGGAAATTAACCCTGAATTGTCAGATTATATAGTTATTACGTTGCCTGACATGGATTACAAAAACTATGCACGTCTGATGAGTAAAAAGCATCTGAAAAACGGCGTGGAGAGATTTGTTCAGGCGTCAGTAATTCTTCCAGCAATAACCGAGGCAGTAGCTTTGCTGCGTGAGGAAGAATCTACAGTTGATGAGGATGGTCAAGCGCCGACAAGCTACAGAGGAACTGTGTGGGCGGATTCAATTTATTCTGCATTAGAAAGATATGGCATAACAGATTTGTCCAGCAGAACAAAATCAGATTACGAAATTGCAAATCTCCTGCTTGGCAATGTTACCAGCGACTCAATAAGCAACCTGATGCAAAAGTTGACAGAGTGGTCAACAATAAGGGAGGAGGATCCAAGTCTGTGAATCTAATTTATTTCACAAAGGACGCTTACAAGCTCCTTAAAAAGGATCTTTCAAACAACACAGAAAACTATTATAGCGAAGACCCCTGGCTAAGTGAGTACTTTGCAGGTGCCGGAATAGATGAATACTATAAGACATCATCTGTAGTAGTGCCTAATGTATCACTCATGTTTACAGGAGACGATGACGAATCAAAAAACAGAGATGACTTGAGTAATATTAAGGCTCTTTATACTGCTTATAAAGACAAAATCACTCCGCTGCAGGCATCTGACCCCATGCTTTGGTCGGCCCTTTGTCATATCTCATTTAAAGAATATGTACTCAAGAGATGGCGTAAAGATGATGGAACCGTCCGAATCGACCAACGTTTCTTTGCCACTGAAGGACGAGCTTCTCTGCTCTACTACAATGCGATTTCCCGGCTATGGTGGTCTGGGTATTTGACCTATGACGAAGAGCGCGAAAGAAGTAACCCTTTTCATTTAACGGAGACATTGTTTTCTGCTCAGCAGATACAGAAAGATCTGATCGACCAATCAATGAGCATGAACAAATCAGTCGTGAAAGGTCTACTGTTGGCATTGAAAAGAATTCAAGAAGAAACTGGTAATGCCAGCACCCCGGTTTTTCGTATGTGTTGCGATTCATACTTAAATCATTACGGGGCAGTCTCAATTCTGGATTCTCTTGAAGCAGAAGATATTGAGGAAATTGCTTACTGTTTCATGAAGAAGACGCTTCTGGCAAGGTCAAAAAATCAAATGTGATACCAGAGTGCAAATAACGCATGCATTTTTGTAGCACGTTTTCCTCAATAGCCTTATTACAGGATATGTCTTTTCTTTTCCTGTTACTTAACTGTGGGTTCTTTATGGTGCATGGTGAACCATCAGATAGTGCACCCAAAGGGTAGAATTCCCCCTTGTGAGTTCAATCAAAGGTGTGAACCGTATAGAGGTTTGACGTTTTTCCAAAAGTCTTTTTGTTGTAGGTTCTAGACCGATTCTCTTTTTCTATGAAACCTGCAGCAACGAGTTCTTTTATTGCACGGTTGACCGTGCTGACTGAGATGTGGAGATCAGAGGCAATGCGATCCATAGACGGAAAACACTGCCTCTGATCATTTGTTCGATCCCTAAGATACCGATAGACATTAACAGCTCTGCTGGGAAGATCCGTCGCATAAATTGAATTCAGGTATCCCACGTGGCACCTCCCCTATGTTTTGATTTGATCGCGTTCTTCATCGTTAGCGTCCATACTTTGATCCGGCGCCACACCACCAGTACAGGTTTTTTCAGACTCATTTTCGATCATCTCAGGAAGATGGTAACATGTTTTAATTGCCTGAATTAGTTCATCTTTGTTGGCATAGGCAACAGGCCGCACTGCTTTTTCTTTCATAGTGTACGGGTGATCGAATGAGATACCCCATTCAGTAAAGAGACGGAGTCGAACCTTGAGTGGATGACATCCTGTTTTTGTTACAATGAACTGACCTTTCGGCATGGTTTTCAGCTCATCAGAAGACATGAGAGGCCGTTCTATCATTTGAAGCGTCTGGCTGTTGCTGTCCTTGCCACGACTGACGGAGCCGCTTAGGACTGTTCTGCTACCAAGTGCAGCGGACAATTCATCCGCCGTCTTTGATGCTGGAGCAAAGCCACCGAACAGAACGTCTTGACAGTTATCCACAATAATTTCCGATCCTTCTGGGCCATAGTTTTTCTGCAGTTGGCCAGTTATGGACTGGACGATAGGGACCAACATCATCCTTCTGCTCCGAGATGCTGAGAACATCAACTCTAGAGACTGGATTGGCGGACATGACCCGAGTTCATCGCAATAAAACACGACGCGGTTTTTCAGCTTGCCGCCGTTCTCGTCGGCTACAGTCAGAATTTCTCTGTAGAGGTTTTGTAGGATAAGACTGACCATGAAATACTTGGTGTTATCTTCTTCTGGTAGAACAACAAAGATGGCAGATTTCCCGTTGCAGAATTGCTCGGCATCGATAGCAGTATCGAAGCAGAGAATTTGCTCCATTTCGGAATCGAGGAATGCGTTCAGCCTGGACAACACAGTCGAGATGACAGAAGCCATCGCCTGATCGGATGTGTTTAGTGCTGCACCGGCGAACCATTTTGCTTTGTGCTCTTCTGGGAGCCGATCCATTAGAAGCTGGAACTGACTTTTTCCATGGACATGGCTTTTTTCGAGCAGTTCCTGAACCAGCTTGTATACTGAAACAATATGCCGCTTCTCAATTTTGTTTCCATTCTTATCTTTCGTCGGAAGAAACTCGGAAGCCAGAAGAAGTGAGGCACATAGAAGACCTTCTGCGGCATCATAGAAGAAAGCGTTTTGTCCGTAATCTGTAGAATCACCGCTCGTGTTTATTAGTGTCTTGGCAAGTATCTTCGCATACTTCTCCGCTTTTGCCTTGGACGTGATGTCATTTGGATTTCCCTTGTACTTATCCATATACTTGTTGATTAGATTAAGAAGGTTGAACCCATCGGAGTGGGTGGGATTACGCAGATCCAGGATGGCAACTTTGTACCCATATTTGTCTTTTGCGATGCCCGCATAGTTTCGGAACAGATCGCCTTTTGTATCGGTTGTGAGGAAAGACATACCGCTAGCACAGGCATATTCAAGATTCGGATAGAGGAAGTAAGCAGTTTTACCCGCCCCGCTGGCAGCGACCATAAGAGCGTGGATATCATCTGTATCCACTATTGCGGTTATATCGTTTTTCCTCCCACGGCATCCTACGATCAACCCCTGCTTTTCGGGGCGACCAATCCCGGCGCGCCACAGTGCAGGCTGGAATGGAACAAGCTGAAAGGTATTCTCAATTTCTTCGCTTGTCGCGAACCGCGCTGTACCGTATTGACCATCGCCTACCGTCCTGGAACGGATTCCATTCAACGTATAACTGTGCGCGACGAATGCAAGGGCGCCGATTACTACAAACATGACGGTTGCTGAAATGATTAAAGTCTTAATACTTTCTGCCATTTCAGTCACCGCACCTCCTGTATCATCCCATACTCCTCGGAGACAGATACACATAGGTCCTCATTCCAATCCTTCCGGCATGAAACATCCGTGTCGGTTAAATAGCCGCGATCTTCGCATACCTGCCTCAGTCGTTGTGTTGCGACGATGCCAGCCAGATCGTTATCCAGGCAGAAGATGATCTCCTTTAGCTGTGGATAGTCCTCCAGTGTTCTCATCATGGCATTGCCAGAGACTCCACACAACGCAACGTAGCTGTTTTCTTTCCATTTCGGGCCGATGAGAGAGATGTACGAGAGCATATCGATTGGCGCTTCAAACACGTACAGCCTTTCATTGCTGCCAATGAAATGAAAACTGTATGAAGAATCACTTCCCCATACAGTTTGCCGGATTGCTTTCCCGAATGAACATGTGCTCCTGCAGTGCGCATGCTTTGGATTGCCGTCCGTATCATATCCGACAAACACGACATTGTGGTTGTCTGCAGATTCGTAGACCATTTTCTGATGTACAAATTCCGCAATGATATCTTGAGGAATGCATCGGCTCTGGACAAGGTAAGCAAAGACTCTTCTCATATCACCGTTCTTATGGGGCAACATGAATTCTTTATGCTCCTGCTGTTCATGTACCCGTTTCTCAAAACTGACGCCGGCATTTCCGAGAAGAGCGTTGACTGCATTTGCAAACGATAGGCCATAGTATTCCTTCATGAAACTGATCGCCAGTCCGCCGCGTTCTTTTGAAAAATCGTACCAAGCATTACCGCGAATCGTAATGCTGTGGTCACTGGCCAGACGTTTATCACGCCCAGACCGCAGTAGCTGTTCCCCTTGAGCAGGAAGGAACAGCTCAAGGTTGACACTGTTTGCTTCCAGCAGCTGTTCGTTTGTGAACTGGTGAAAACTCTTTGGCACAAAAGCACCCCCTTTTATTAATCATCATAGAATTAATACCATCGATTCTTCATCTTCGTGATCATTCGGTTTGTGACCGAGCGCAATGCGTTTCTGCTGCAACTTTTTTCTCCGTTTTGATTCAACGCGTAATCCTTTCGGGTTTGCAGGTGGAAGTGCATCGCTATGAAAAATCTTTGCCATGTGGTGTACCAAACGAATTGCGGTGGAAACCACCAGAGGATCACTGGAAGAGAGGGGAAACGGATTGCGCCCACGCTGAGGAATATCCTCACTCGTGGGCGCATATTGTTTTTCATCCAATTCCACTTCAGAATGATCAAATCGCTGCTGCCGAATTGCTTCCGCTTCTTTTATCACCATATTTTTGATTACTCGGAACTCTTTTCGTTGAGAAAGCGGTGCTCGAATTATTTCCCGGTCATGATAGTAATGCTCGACTGTTTCCTGCAGATTGCACCACGCATCATAGCACTGTGCAACATCCTCGTTCTGAGAAAGTTCATCAACGATTTCATCGACAATCGTTTTTACGGATTTCGGCAAATATCCATACTGTTTTTTTCCAGTGCAATTGTCAAGCGCCAAAACCAGGGTGGCCATCTTCTCTGCAATCACTGGGTTCGAATATGATACGGTTTCCATTCTGGTCAAAGCGGATTTCATTTTTGCTTTTGCCTGGTCACGCAGATGACGGTAATTGAGGTCTTTCTGAACATATAACTCATGCAAATCCTGTTCGAAAATATCGTTCGTCATGAACGAACGCATGGTCTCAATTCCTTTCTTCGAGAGATAACCGTCTTTGTCTTCCGACCAAAGCATCATGTGAATATGTGGATGGTGACCTTCATTGTGAAACGCAGCATACCATTGCAGCCGATTCGGGGGGATATGCAAAGCTTCTGCGAATTCATGTTGGTGTGAACAAATCAAGGACCGCCAACGATCTGCAGAATCAAATCCAAGACGTGAAGCATCTTCTCGACGCAAAGAATAAATCAAAGTCCAAACATTCCCATCGAACTCTTCAAGTGACTGGAGTGTGGCTTTAAGATCCACGGAATCTGAATTGCTGAACAAGCCATGTGCTCCCTGCTTCTCAACACCTGGTCGCGTTGCGATATATTTCATGTACTTCCGCAGATCGGGAGACTCAGGAGAAGAGAAATCGCGTACGATAGATATCAGCTCGTTGGCATTTGTGACCGTCTGGTTTGACAGATAGTCGTTGTATTCATGCAAATCAGCAATGTCAGGATCGTTTTTCAGCATAGAATCGATATACTGTTTTTGCTTTGTCGTTGCTGTTCCATTCCCTTCAATCTTTTCTACGCCTTTCCGTGAAGCAATGTATTTCATATAGCCGCCCGCGGAAGAAGAATTCGTGAAACTGCTTTTTTGAACGAGGCGCACCATGGATTACACCGACTTCTGAAATTTTATTTCATCGAGAAAAGAAATCTCCCCGTTTGTCTGCTGGACTTCCTGCACACTCCGACTCCGGAGTCTTTCATAACTGGGCTTATCAATGTCAGTATCATACGCAATGATGTGGTTCGTAATATTGTTTTCTACTGCCATCTTGAACAACAGTCTCCCGAGCTTTCTCTTCATAGACTCAACAGATTCAACCAGCATTGTCGACAGAACCTTTGGCAAATACTCACTTGCATTCTCCGTAGCAAGATAACCGCAATAGAAATGAACTGCTTTCTCAATGAACTCATTTTTCGTGCCGCAGCCATCCTGTTTGTAATTATTCTCAACGGATTGCCAAGCACGTCTGCTCATAAAGAGCGTGTGCCTTTCTTTGTTTGACATTTTAGTTCTCCTCAAATAATAGCGACTTTAAAAATCGCCAGACTATGTGCATTACAGGGGAATGCGGAGTAAAAAGCGACCCGCACTAAGCAAAACTAGTGAAAAAGCGACTAGTAGGAATCCCGCAAACGCTGCCCGCACTGCGGGAAGCAGTGGTTGCGCGGCGTACAAAGCGACCGCGCTTTCTCCTGCTTTCTGCGCACCCCGGTATTATCGCTTCAAATCCTCCGTAATCGTGTAGAAACGGCCTCCACGCGGGGTTGCCCTCGCATGCTCCCCCGACGCCGGACAAATCGCCACACGCGGCCTCACAAGGCCTTTTCAGGGGCAGTGGATGTATCAATAGCGGATTGCTTTGGGCGCTTCTGCTTTGGAACAGCAGGCTGCGAAGCCTCGTCTGCGATCTTGTCGTCGATATATTCTCGTACTGGTCCTGGCACATATTTCTCGTAGAGCTTGTCTACCGCATCATCCAGTTCAGCTTCGAGAGTCAAATCCTTCTTTGCCATGTACCGTCTGAGCGCTGAGAGCTTCTCTCCGCAGCAGCTGATGACGATCGAAACATGTTTCATCTACGTACCTCCTCAGTCATAATTGATGTATGGAACCTTGAGCCAATGCGTCCAGCGCCCGCTTGTTAGCTGCGTCTTGCAAACACCATAGTACGTTCCCATCGCTTCGATGACTTCACCGTTGCCGATGTAGACGCCGATGTGGCCATCTACCCATACGGCAAGGCCAGGAATCTCAGGTATCGTACTGATCGGACCAGACTCCTTTGCCGCATAGTACATCTGATTGGCTCCAGCATCCGGCATGCCATTGGTAGCATACTGAATGGACAGATCCTCAGCGTTCAGCCAGCCGTATCCTTTGATGAGACCGACACAGTCCGTGGTTCTTCCTCCCATCCAAGTGGAAGCGATGAAACTGATTTTGTCTGCGGAGAAATCATCGGGGTACTGCTGTACTTTGTATTCCAGCATGCTGGGTGACATGACCCAGCCGAAAGTTCCCCAAACATATCCCCAGCCGTTTTGCCAAGCCTGGATTGCATACGCCACAAGGTCGTGATTGTTTTTCGTTGAGGGATCAGTAAAACCGGAGATGTCGATGTCGGTGCAGCGTTCACCGCCAGGAGTATAGGAAAAATCATAGGACACTCCTGTGCCGCCCACAGCGATTGGGATGCCGCTAATCGGTGCTCCGTAGATCATCCTGTAGATGTGGGTCACGTTTTCTTTGTCTTCGTCCGTGACTTCCCGCTCGATCAGACTACTGACATTCGCGTATGCTGTTTCCAAGGGCAGTGGAATGTAGACCGTGTAGTACTCAACGACCTCGCTGGTTGTGCCATCCTCATTCTCAACAGTGTAGGAGTAGGAACGGGTTTCCGTGGTATAGAAGCACTCAACAAAGCGATTAGCGGCTCGCTGGGTTGGAACGTCCGCTCCAAAGCACAGCGCATAGAACACGGACTTCACCATGCCGGCGTCGACTGTCCCATCTTCAGCTGCTGCGTTAACCGCTATGACAGCGGAGTCGAGGATGTTGAACGAAGAGCGCATGTCCTGAACGTGTTCTCTGAATTGCAGAGGAACTTCCTCGGAGAAGGACGCTCCATAGAAGCTGGCCTCGACCGCATAGTTGTTGTGCTGCGCTGACCCGGACGCAAGAGCGCAAAGGAATGTGACAAGGACGATCGCCGGCGCGAGGATGACAACAAGAATCCAGCCGACGGTCTGCCGGCCTTTCTCGTCGGATAGAACACCGGCTGTAACTTTTCCGATTGTTGCAAGTGAGACGGACATTATCTGCCACCTGCCGATCCAAACAGGCGTTCCTTGTACTCCGGAGCATGGACCTCCAGCAGATATCTTTCGTTACCGCACTTGTAGAGGCAGACGCCTCGCTGGGGGTGGCGGATCAGATTGTACTCAGCATCCTCCAACTGCAGCATGTCCATATAGGTTTCCTTCGCAATGGAGCCGGCGTTGAAGAGGAACTGGTGTGGAGGAATGGAGAAGAGCGGCTTCGTCATTTCTCGGATTCCTTCCTGGTCAAAATCTTCAAGGTTCTGGCTGGCCAGGAGCATCGCGGATTCCTTTTTCCGGACACGCTTCAGAGAGTTCCGAATATACTCGATTGCAGTCGGATTGTTAAGCCAGATATAAAGCTCATCCAAAGCGGCAACGGTATTCCCGGCTGTTAGGAGGCGGTCGGACATATAGGATAGAATGTTGAAGAGCATGGCACTCCGAACATTCTTCGCCGCGCTAAGAAGACCTTTTACGCCGAACACGAGAAAGCGGGAGCTGGTGATATTCGTATATCCATTGAAGAATTGAGAGTCCGCGCCTTTGCACATGGAGTGAAGCCCAAGCAAAATCTCCTGCAGCATCTTCGCCGAATACAGCAGATGTTTGCTGTCGTCGTATGATTTATACTCACCCTCGATGAGATCATACAGGTCGGACAGGATCGGGAAGTCGATTGGCCGGAGCTGGCTCAGGTCCGTTTGAGATGTGATGCCCCATTTCGTATAGAGCTTGGAAACCATGATCTCAATTGTGTCAATGTGCCCGTCATTGAAATCCTTATAGCTTCGAAAGAAATCCTTTAGGAAGGAAATATGCTGAGCAAGCCGGGTGCTCTTCTTGAAAGCGTCTGGTGCGGCAGTATCGTCGGGAGAACCGCCTTCATCCCAGCACTTGGGTTCTAGCGGATTGATGCGGTACTGGCCGGCCATCAGGTCCGCAAAGCATCCACCAACTGCTTCACACATTGCCTGCTGCTCGTGCTCAACATCGAGGGTGATAACAGACTTTCCTGCCTCAAGGAAGTTCAGTATGAGCAGCTTCATCAAATAGGATTTACCCTGACCGGAATTGCCGAGGATCAGGATGTTAGCAGAGGTCTTGTCTTCATCGCGTTGATCGAAATCAACGAGGATATTGCTCCCGTATTTGTCTTTGCCAATATAGAATCCATGCGGATCTGTTTTGCCGCTGTAATTGAACGGGTACAGGTTTGCCACACTGCTCGCAGGAAGCACACGTTCAAATTGCGCCCCAAATGCATTCCATCCGGAAGGCCCGGAAGCAGCGAACGCCTGCTGCTGCCGGAGTATCAGCTTGTCTACATTCAACTTGCTTCTGACAAGCTCCGTCAACACGTCCGTCTGCAGCAATTTAAGAGAATCCAAATCCGCAGCGGCAAGCTCGATATACACGGCGCAATGGAGCAGTGGCTCACGGTTGCGGTGTGTGTCCGCGACTACCGTTGCGACATCTTGCAGATTGCTTTCCGCAGTTATCGCCTGCTGAAGATCGTTCTTATTCGATGACCCAAGACGGTTCTTGTTTGTAGCATTGGTGATGATTCGTCTTTCCTCCGCAGGACTGACCAGCCTCGTATACACATGAAGCGTCACGCCGTTTTTCTCCCCGAGATGACGGAGGATCGCCTGCTCCTGGGTCTGTGTCGGATATTCCCGCAGCGCCCACACGCACCGGAACGTATTGCCGCAGATAAAATGATCCACATTGAATTTGATCGTGGACGGTGCAATCATGTCGAGGAAGTCCATAGTGCGATTCGGCATTTCCTCAACGATATCTTTCTTTTTTGCTTTGGCCGTATCAATCACTCCAATCGTTTAATAGAATCCAGCGTTCTCCGTCAAAGCTGTCATAATGCTCCGTGGTCACGTTCTGCTCAAAGTAGACACCAAGCATCCGCTTGATATCCTGATCGTCGGCTCTACGCGGAATAAAACCGTTGTCCTTGATGTTCTTTTCGATCCGGGCAAGATAAGGGAACAGGTCCGTCTTTTTCTCATCCCGGAGCCGAACGATAATGTAGAATTCCCGCGCCGATGCCATGAGCGCCTGGATGCGATCGAGACTGCTGCTGTCCTGTTCAAGCAGACTACGGATGGCAGGGAGCTCCTCAACTTCCCTCCGGTCTCGATAGTAGTTTTTGTTGTCCTCAAAGGACTCCTTTGAATTCATCGCCAGCATTTCGACTTCGGTCTGCCCTTTGATGACATTGAGGAGGGAATAGATGCGCGCACTTACGCTCGCATCCGGCAGAACACTGATGTTCGTCGGCTTGATGATGAAGAATATGAGATCGCCGTGTTTCGTGGACAGACAATAATCCGAAATATCACTGATGCCGATGAGCTCCTTCGTTGACAACCCATCGGCATTCTTTTTCTTTTTTCTGATGACACTCACAGCTCCATGCCCTCCATTTCGTAGGAGCAATCTTCCCCCTCGGGACCGGTGATGTTCACATACTCACCGATGATTTTCAGGGCCTCACCGTAGCTGTTGCAGACTCCACCAGTGATTCGATGAATCATCTCATTGGCCTGCTCTTTCATCCCATTTTCTTTCAATGTCCGTGAAGCGATTCCCATGAGGTTGAAGATGTTCCCGTCTTCCCCAATCAGCTGGCAGTCTGGTTTTTGCTGCTGATGAACAAACCCGCCGAGATTATTTGTGACATAATCGCTGAGCCAGGTTCCACCAATTGCTTCATGGGTTTGCAGACGCCACATAGCAAACTTTCCGATATCCAGATCAGCTCCTTCGAAGTCGAAGAGCAGACAGTTAAGGCCGTCATGCTGAAAAGTCGAGATGTTCTGGAACTGCGAACCGTTCAGCAGAATCCCCTCCTGCGTCAGTGCTTCAGTAATGCTCCGCACCCAATTATCCAACCCGGCACATCCCATAATGATGAGACCCTCATGGTCTTCCATTTGCCGCAGTTCTTTTGTCGTGATTTCTTTGATTTCCTGCATTATGAGGCCCTCCATTCATAGTACTGTTGCCGCGTGATCAGGAATGCTGCGGCATATTTGATGAAATCCAAAATGCTTGTGTTTTCAAATCGGATGCTGAGGAATGCGTAGACTACTGTTCCGACCAGGAGAATAAAAGAGTGCGTCTGTGTGTAAGCCACGATGGAAAGGAGAAGACACACGCCAATAATGGCGATATCTTTCAGTTCCCACAGCCACATTGTCGCCTTTGCTTTCAGGTTGTCCGGATAGATATAGATTGTGATCACCCCCCAAAGAGTTTGGGGCAGCCACTTCACACAGCGGCTGCCCTTACCGGAAACGCTTTATACCTCTTCAAGTGCCCGTTCGATCAGCTCAATGATGAACTGCTTCTGCGTCAGGCGGTTATCCTTCAGATACTTTTTCATTTTCTGAAAGAGCTCTTCCGAGATCTGGACCGCGAGGGTTTTTGTAGCTTCCATGTTTTTGCCTCCTTCAAAGTGTTCAATGAGGATTTGTTCGATGAGCTCACTGAGTGTGACACCCAGGGTTTCCTGCTCCTGCTTCACACGGGCATGCAGTGGCTCCGGAATCATTGCGCAGAGGTTTTTCTTTGGTTCCATGCCGCATCTCCTTTCTGATGATTTGCATCCAAACAATACCGAAGAATGTGACGTAAAGCCATTATCAAACCCAATGAAGAATCAAAGGAAAAGCAAGCAATACGAACAATTCCCGGTCCGTTTTCGGAGATCATTTTGCGATGGCTGCCGCAATGTTTTTCCCGGTGTTGACCGCTGCCTGTGCCGTATACACGACGCTGGTAATGTTGGCTTTGGTGCTGGTGTCAAGCCCAAAGGCTCCGGCGATCCGCGGGACCTCTCCGGCGGAGAGCATAAGGCCAAGCCCTAGCATGGCATGATCCTTGAAGACCATTAACCCGGCAATCAATATGGTTGCCTGCAAAAACGCTGTCAGGCACAGGCCGATGATTTGCTTGCACCACATAATGAAGCCGTCTGTAAAACCACGGGGAACACTGAACATATACAGGCTGCCGACCGCGATCTGGATCAGCAGAATGCCGCCGCGTTTCAGGTTGGCGAAGAACACTTTTGTGATTGCATATGCCATGAGGATCAGCACAAACAGAACCATCACTACACTGGTGATTGCATGGAAGCTGGAGACCGAAGAGACGTCGATCTCACTCAGTTTTTCAATGGCATTGAAATCTGCCAGCGATTCTGATGCGACCTCCCCGAATGTTTTGCCACCATAGCCGGTGATCTCATTTGTGAGAGATGCCTGAAGCGTGATTGAAAGCTCGTACAGGCGGACAGGCGCAATGGTAAAGAGATTGACGGCGAGGAAGCCTTTGATGGCGTTCAGCGCCGTTTCCTTGATGTTGGCACGTCCTCCGGCATACTCGATGCCGCATTCAAAACAGGCGACGATCAAACCTGTGCCATAGAGTGCCCATCCGAGAGACGAAAAGAATGAAACGATATTATTCACCCACGGGAGCGAAAACAGCTCTGCTCCCATATTGCCCATTTCCGAAAAGAAGTTGCCGAGGAAACCAATGATCTGGGCATACACCCAGTCTATGATTTCGTTGAGGATGTTTTCCGTTATGAAATCCCAGATAAACAAGTGCTGCTGTCACCTCCTTAATGAGAGGAGACCCCGCAGTGAGCGGGGCCTCCAGTCCAATAATGTGGCTTTTTTGGATCAGGAATCGCCGGTAAAGTCATCCTCGTACATGCTGCCCTTGACAGTGAGCGTAGTGCTGCTCGTCTTGGTCAGCGTTTCGCCGGCAGCGTTTTTCGCGGTCATGGTGTAGGTCAGAGTATACGTGCCGTCAGCTGTGGCTACGGGGATATATACACAGCGAGCCCGGGTCGGGCTGGCTGCGTTGACAGGGAACTCGAAACATCCGGAGGCAGTTTCCTCCAGCGTGACCGTCTTCATGTCATCACCGAAGTTGTACGTCATGATGAGACGAACATCCGTAACATCGGTATAGGTGGCGTGAGCGGAAGCAACGATGCCGTAGCCGCTCTTGATGGTGCCGCTGGCGACGTTTACACCCGTCGTGCTCTGCGTGACAGGCGGATCAAGGGTGATCACACCGGAGGGAACGAAGACAGCAGAGATGCTGTGCGGGCCCGTTACGTTCGTGAAGGTGTAAGAGCTGATCGCACCCTGGTTCACGCCATCAACCGTGACTGCAGAGACCTTGTAGCCCCACGCGGGGGTGATGGTAAAGGTCTTGGAAGACCCGTATTCCACTGTGACCGTTCCTGCGGGGGAAATAGAACCGCCGGTACTGGCGCTTGCAGTGATAGAACAGGTTTTCTTTTCAAAGGTTGCGGTGATCGTATGCGCGGAGGTGACGTTACTGAAAGTGTAGGTGTTGACCGCACCCACGTTTGCCCCATCGACCGTCACGGTTTTAATCTGGTAGCCAGTGTTCGGAGTAATGGTGAACGACTGGTTCTGGCCCTTGCGCACAGAAACCGTGCCGTAGGGAGAAATAGTTCCACCTTCGTTGCACGAAGAAGAAATCTTATATGTCGCAGTAACCCCGGTAGAGATATAGAAGCCGCCCCCGCTGCCTCCGGAACCGCGGCTGCCGCCATGATAGTATCCACCATCATCACTCGTGGGCACATCGCCGGTATAGTTGTATTTGGCACGGGTGGCTTCCGCAGCATCATGGGCGGCATCCATCTGAGCCTTGGCCTGATTTGCCGCTGCGGTATCCCCGCGCCTTACAGCTGCATCGTAAGCTTTTTGCGCCGTGTCATAATTCTGTTTCGATTCTTCAAGCTCGCGCTGCAGCGCATTTGCCTCGGCATCGGTCAGCCCGAGCAGCGCCTTGGCAACTGCGACTTCGCCGGAAGCAGAATTTCGGGCATCCGTGCTGCCATATGCGTTGCTGCTTGTAACCGCGGCAGCAGCATTGTTATACGAGGTCTGCAGCCCGGAGCTCGTTCCGCCATAATCATAATAGGCATAAATCGAATCATCGCTATAACTTGCAGTGGAGGTCGAAGAGACGCTGCCGCTGCTGGACGTAGTTGTGTAGGTCGCAGTGGTTTGCTTCCCGTCCTGAGAACTGGAAGACGTAATCGTACTACCCGAAGACGTCGTGACATTCCACGTGCCGGCATCTGCGTTGTACGAAGACGAACCTCCGCCGCTGGCAGCCTGATCCGCCAGAGCGACATTCGCCGCATGCAGCGCATCACAGGTGGCCTGATCGCCTGCATTGTAGGCAACCCACCAGGCGGCACTGTTTGCCGCCATCTGATCCTCAATGCTGCTGTCGGCAAATGCCGTAACAGAAAGCGCAGCGGTCATAGCGACCGCTGCGCAGATCAGGCTGATTACCCGAAGATATTTGGTTTTCAGCTTCATAAGTATCCTCCTTCTGGATTAGTATGCTGTTCCTGCAGGAGCAATGGTGTTGAGTGTGCCTTCGGTGTTCATATGTGCATCCACGGGGATGTACATGGTACCCACATTCAGTTGCGTGAAACCCAGCTTGCACAGGAATGCCGTCTCTTCCCCGGCCAGCTTCTGAGGATTGACCCTCAGATTGACCTCAGCGATGCCTCTCACGGTGCAGGTCAGCCGGTCCATGTTATCCGCCTGGTAGATGCAGGAAGTGTCCGTCAGGAAGCGCACGGTCATATGCTCAGTATCACAGGACATGGCGGTGACAGCTTTATCGACGATATTCTTATAGAAGGCGTCTGCATCTGTCAGGTTTTTGATACGGTACAGATGCTCCCGTGCGTTTGCGAAAGTGCCGAAACTTTCTCTGCCAGTACCGTAGTAGAACTCCAAGTCCTCAGCACTGTACCTTGCCTTTACCTCATCGTAACCCAAGGCAACAGACGGCTGCGTGTAAGGGAGCGCCTGCAGGGCCTTGATCTGATCAGGCGTCAGCACGTCGGAATAGATGCCGACTGTCCGGTAGGTGTCACTGTAGTCTACGTATGCACCCAGCGACTCCGCGACGAAACGGATCGGCACATAGGTTCTGTTGTCCTTCAGCACAGCCGCCGTATCCATGGTGACGGTTTCCCCATTTCCGTTTCTGATGACACGAAGGTCAGCTTTCCCGATAGTGATTTCCACAATGACGCCGGCCTTTTCGATCGACGCAGTTTTTGTTGCCTGATCCCAGGAAACCTGTGCGCCGAGGTTTTCGGCGACA
>JAEEGL016453964.1_pt1 | contig 43241 bp, 35 predicted proteins | sample 9134231 | NCBI WGS metagenome assembly JAEEGL01 (sample SAMN16246548, study PRJNA631951) | gut metagenome | biome: gut microbiome; feature: rumen; material: fiber-attached | host: Bos | place: Iran: Karaj | collected 2018-10
TCCTTCTCTGCTTCAGCAAGAGCGATCCAAAGAAGTCTCCAAGTCTTAAACTTCTTATCAGGTGAGAAGATGTACTGCATCTCCTTACTTGCATAGCGCGAATTAAGAGGACTCTCGTATGAGGGCTTGGAAATTAAAGACATATATGGCCTCCGTGTATTTTTCTATTAAACAGAAAGTAACTTCTCTACAGCAGACAGTTTAACACAAACAGCGAATACTTCGACAGCCTTGTTTATGTCTTCAAGAGAAGGGAAACTCGGAGCAACTCTGATGTTTGAATCATCAGGATCGTTGCCATAAGGATATGTAGCGCCTGCAGGAGTGAAAGCAACACCGAGCTCATTACACTTAGCTACAACAGCCTTAGCAGTGCCGGGCAGAGTGAATACAGAGATGAAGTAACCTCCCTGAGGCTTGTGCCATGTAGCAGCATCCGTACCTGCAAGTTCCTTCTCGAGAATATCGAGTGTAAGCTCGAACTTAGGACGGAGGATCTCAGCGTGCTTAGCCATATGAGCCTTAAGAGCGTCATATGTAGGAATGAATCTTACGTGTGCAAGCTGGTTAACCTTGTTGGAACCGATCGTCTGAATACCGATGTACTTGATAGCGTACTTATAGTTCTCTTCGTTAGCTGCAAGGCAGGAGATACCGGCGCTTGCGAATGTAACCTTGGAGGAAGAAGCAAACTCATATACACGTGAAGGGTTGCCTGCATCTTCGCAGAGGCCGAGGATATCAGGGATCCTTCCCTGCTTGCTCTCATCGTTATAGAGGTGGTGTACGCAGTAAGCGTTATCCCAGAAAAGTCTGAAGTCAGGTGCTGCAGTCTTCATGGAAGCGAGTCTGCGGCATACTTCCTCAGAGTAAACATATCCGTCAGGATTTGTGTAGCAAGGAACGTTCCACATACCGAGTACTGTAGGATCCTTAACAAGCTCCTCTACGATATCCATATCAGGACCGTCTTCCTTAAGAGGTACGGGAATGAGTTCAAAGCCGCATGTCTCAGTTACCTTGAAGTGTCTGTCATAACCAGGAACAGGGCAAAGCCACTTTCTTCCCTCTACCTGAGACCAGGGCTTCGGGGAATCGTGCTCACCGAACACCATAGCTCTCATAATAGTATCGAACATGAGGTTAAGTGAAGATCCGTTACCGATAAAGATGTTGTCCGCATTTCTTGCACCGATAACATCAGCGAAAAGCTTCTTTACCTCAACAAGACCTGTGGCAACGCCGTAGTTTCTTGTATCGGAACCGTCTTCGGACTTGAAGCCGTCCTTGGAAAGATCATCGTACATGTGATCAGACATAGCAAGCTGGTTGGGAGCCGGCTTACCGCGAGTCATGTTAAGAGAAAGGTTCATTGCCTTAAACTCTTCTACGCGCTTCTCAAGCTGTGCCTTCTGCTCCAGAAGCTCTTCCTTGCTCATTTCCTTAAAAGACTTCATTTTGACCTCCGATTTGAAATTCAAAAACCCAGTAATTGCATATTGATTAATGCTTTTCTTTAAAACGCCTTGCACATTATATCCATCCTGCAAGTTAAAAACAACGATTATTCATAATTAAATCTCAAAACGGGACAATTTCTACATTTTGTATCATTCCATCCCTTCTATGCGTCACACAACCTGCCAAAAAGTGAACATTCATGTCAAATAAATTGTACTTACTTATGAGAACTTTAGTCGTGTTCAGCATACGCATTCGTTTCCTCGGAGTGATAGAGCGAAGCGGATCTGCATATATAGTCCCTTCAAGACGCGACTTGACCTCCACCACATACAGATCACTGCCTTTCATCATGACTACATCAAGTTCCCCCATGTTATGTACGGTGAAGTTTCTTACAAGAAACTTATATCCACGTGCAGCCATATTTCTGATAACGGCATCTTCAGCCTCATTTCCTATTACTTTCGTCTGTCTCAATTTACTATTCCTCCTGTGTTAGAATTAGAAACATGTCAAACTTAATTACCCTTACCGAGACCGACTCTACTAATAACGTCCTGAAGAAGATGGCATCTGAAGGTGCGCCTTCAGGAACTGTTGTTACTGCAGACTGTCAGACAGCAGGAAAAGGAAGACTCGGCAGAACATTCTCATCACCTGCAGGTAAAGGCATTTATCTTTCATATCTGATGCATCCGGATAACGACATGGAGCTTATAAGCACGATCACATGCTATGCTGCCGTCGCCGTATCCAATGCAATACATTCCGTATGCGACATCACACCTTCTATTAAATGGGTCAACGACCTTCAGATAAATGGCAAGAAGATCTGCGGCATACTTACCGAGATGACAGGCAATGCAGTTATCATCGGCATCGGTATCAATGTTAACAACGCTCCTTCTGACCTGCCCGAAGAGATACGGGGCATTGCTTCGTCCATCCGGCAGGAAACGGGTCTTGATCATGACATCTCCCGCGAGGCTCTAACATCAGAGCTTATAAAAGAACTCGACAAGATAAATAGCACATTCCCCGGACTTCACGAAGAATACTTAAGTGCATACAGAAGCATGTGCTCCACCGTAGGTCTTGATATAAACGTGGTATCAGCGCACAACCACACATCCGAAGTGCCGCGCCCGGGCAAAGCTGTGGGCATAGGCGACGACTTCAGCCTTTGTGTGCTTTTCGATGACGGGCATACGGAAGAGCTTAGGAGCGGCGAGGTCTCCGTCAGACGCAGATAAGCTCCCTTATACTGTTAAACTTGGCTTCTCCTATCCCCGACACATTCATAATGTCCTCTATCCTCGCGAAAGGATTCTGCTCACGGTACTCGATGATCGCATCTGCAGTTACTTCGCCGATACCAGGAAGCGTCATTATCTGTTCTCTCGATGCTGTATTGATATTTACAAGAGCCGCGTTAATGCTGCTGTCCCCGCCAGAACCTGCTCCCCATATCATCTGATCACCCGTTCTTATGATCTCGCTCTCCTCATCCTCTTCATAAATCGAAGGGATATAGATCGAGATATTCGAATCTATGATGTAGACCAGATCTATGCGATTTACTGATGCATCCTGAGTAAAGCCTCCCGCCATGATCAGCACATCATTAATTATCGATCCGGATTCGATCTCATACACTCCGGGATTGTTTACTTCACCGCAAATATAAACACTCACCGTATCCCGGTGAGTGTCTTCAGTCAGTACTGTCTCATAATATGGCTCTGTCTCATCTGTCTTGATGACAGATGGCTCCACATCATCCGATCTATCTAAGTAACCGTCAAAAGTCCCGCTTAAGAAAAGCTTATAGACCAGACTGAGCAAAGTGATGAGGACAAATGCCGCAGCATAGACATAGCCTTTATTGATCTTTAGATTTTTAATTGCTTTCATATCGGTCTGTCCCTTTACAGAACGACCGCTTACAAGACGTTATTACTTCTTTATCCAGAGACTCTCAAGATCATAAGAAGCTCTTACTTCAGGATGCATAACATGTACAACAACATCCTTGAAGTCGATAAGGATCCACTTATCTCCTGATCTTCCCTCGACATGGTCAGCCATAATCTGGTCTTCATTCTTGAGAATGTACTCGACTTCATCTGCGAGAGCCTTGATCTGTGTGGTTGAATTACCTGTACAGATGATAAAGATATCTGCAAGAGTAGTCTTCTCGGCTACATCGATAACCTCGATGTCAGAACCTTTCTTGGACTCAAGTATACTTACGATCTTATTGGCTAATTCCTCTGATGTCATGATTAACTCCTTGTCTTGAATATATTAAAAGTATAACACAGTGCGAACCCGTCGATTAAATGCCGAGTTCGTTCATTAAGTCTATTGTAAGCGGATGTATCTTCTGTCCTTTTAAATCAAATTTCTTCTTTACCGACTTAACGCAAAGCTTTAAAGCCGCATCGATGTCAACCTGAGCAAGCTCTCTTTCTTTGGAAAGGTCGGCATATGTTCTTGACGGCTCGAGTTTATCTGCAAGATAGACGATCTTATCCAGAAGCGTCATGTTACCTCTTCCCGTCGTGTGATATGTTATGGCATCCAGGATGCCCGGATCATTAACATTGAACTCTCTTTGGGCCATAACCGCACCTGCAGGAGAATGAATGATCTTCTTCTCGGTAAACGTATCCCCTGCGCGCTCATAAGCCATCTGGAGCTGCTGATGCTCATCAAGTTCCTTGGCACAATCATGAAGTTCGCCTGCAATAAGCGCACGGTCACAAAGGCTCTTATCATAGATAACGGCATACCTGCAGCTTAAGATTCCTGTATTGATCGTATGAAGAAGTCTCTTCTCTCCAAGGAATCTGTAAAGCTTGATAGCATCCTCATTAAACTCTTCGACAACATCATCCGATACATATTCAAAAGGGTTATCTTCTGTGTACAGATTATGAGTCTCAATGAACTCCCGTACCGGCTTTGGAGTATCGGAAAAATCATTCCTGCTTCTCATATCACTTGAGGCAGCTTCTATCCCGTCGATACTGAAGACTTCAATATCAGGGACAAATCCGAATACGTTTGCCAGTCTTTCTTTCTGCTCATCAATATCAACACCGTCTCCCGGTCTTGAAGCGATAAGAAGACCCGCGATCTTTACGATCTCATCAGCCTTATGCCATTTCTCGAATGTCGGTAGAATATCAGAACCGGATATCCAGAAGAATCTGTGATTCTCCTCTGCTTTAGATTCCTTAATGCCGTTAGACTTAAGGAAGGTTCTGATATAAGGGATCTTGGAGATCTCCTTGATGGTCGTTAGAGTAAAGCTCGTACCAGAATAAGTAAGCTCGATATCGCTGACGAATACATTACGATCATTGAATCCGGACTCCACCGCATTCTTAGTCATGAAAAAACGGTACGGGGCTGCACTCACCGTTCTTCCCGATTTAAAGGGATTCCTCCCAGACGGGATTACAATGACCGCATCAACGATACCGCTTCTCAAAGCACCGTCTATCAGTGATTCATGTCCTTTGTGAAAAGGATCGAACGAACCTCCGAGCAGACCTATATTCATTTATCAGCCGAGCGTCCTTCCGATGTCGTGACGGAAGTGCATATCCTTGAAAGAAATCTTAGCAACGCCTTCGTATGCGCCGTCGATAGCCTCATCAAGTGTATCTGCCTCATCATAAACGCAGAGAACACGTCCGCCGCTTGTAACGAGCTTTCCGTCCTTCAAAGCTGTACCAGCCTGGAATACAAGTTTACCGCATGTATCGATACCTGTGATCTCGTAGCCCTTGGCATAGCTCTGCGTATATCCGCCGGAAGCCATGACAACTACGCAGGAGCACTTATTCTTCCACTTGAAATCAATCTGATCGAGCTTGCCGTCGATAATCGCATCGACGATGTCGAGGAGACTGTTCTCGAGAAGAGGCAATACTGCCTGTGCCTCAGGATCTCCGAAACGCGCATTGTACTCAACGACCTTAGGTCCATTAGGTGTAAGCATAAGACCAAAGTAGATGACACCCTTGAACGGTCTGCCCTCTTTCTTGAGTGCTTCAACTGTAGGTGTGATGATCTCATCCTGAATGCGTGACTTAAGCTCGTCAGTCATGTCAGCACCGGGTGTAACTGCACCCATACCGCCTGTGTTAAGACCCTCGTCGTGATCGTATGCTCTCTTGTGGTCTCTTGAAGATACCATCGGAACACATGTGTTGCCGTCAGAGAATGCAAGAATTGTGAGCTCAGGACCTGTCATGAATTCCTCGATAACGATCGTGGAACCTGCAGAACCGAACTTCTGATCTTCCATCATGTCCTTAACTGCCTGCTTAGCCTCATCAAGGTTCTGGGCAATGATAACGCCCTTACCGAGAGCAAGACCGTCACACTTGATAACGATAGGCATGGACTGTGTCTCGAGATAATCGAGAGCTGCCTGCTCGTCACTAAAGATCTCATACTTTGCAGTAGGGATCGAATATTTCTTCATGAGCTGCTTGGAGAAAGCCTTGGAGCCTTCGATGATGGCTGCATTAGCCTTAGGACCGAAGCTTCTAAGACCTGCTTCTTCCATCTTATCGACCATACCCATCGCGAGCGGATCGTCAGGAGCAACGAAGACAAGATCAAACTGCTCCTTCTTCGCATACTCGACCATACCTTCTATATCAGTAGCCTTAATATCAACGCATGTAGCGATTGAAGCGATACCACCGTTACCGGGAGCGCAGTAAAGATCCGTTACTCTGGGATCCTGCTTAAGCTTCCAACAAATAACGTGCTCTCTTCCGCCGCCGCCAACTACTAATACTTTCATATCTCGTGCCTCCGTGAGGTATTTATTTCCAGATGGTATTGTACCACATACGCATCTTAATTTACGGGTTCTCTTCCTTCTTTAAAGAGTGTCATCATCTCATTTGTAAGACTGAACTGATCGGGCTGAAGAACAACATCTTCGCGGCTGACCCATTCAGCAACAGCAAGTTCCTGCTCATCACGCGTGATCTTATCGGAACCGTCAAGCTCACAGTAGAATCCCGTGAGGATATCATCTGCCACGCCCCACGGCTGAGACTTATAGTACTTGATATTCTTAACATGAAGACCAGTCTCTTCCATGACTTCTCTTGCAACAGTCTCTTCCAGAGTCTCTCCGATCTCGGTAAAGCCTGCGATCAAAGCATAATAAGGAACATCGGCTCTTCCCTTGTACTTAGTAAGAATGATCTTATCCTGGTCTCTTGTCCGGCCGCGGTTGATAACGGCAACGATAACTGCGGGTACTACTCTCGGATAGATGATATTCCCACACTTAGTGCAAGTAATAGCACGTTCAATGTTGCTTCTTTCCGTTAATGATCCGCACCTGCCGCAGTATCTGTTGTTTACATACCAAGAATTAAGCTGCTTTGCCGTAAACGCCTCGAAAACACTCTTCTTCGGGACTTCCATCTTCCTGAAATCACGGACTCTCTTGTACTCGGTGCCCTCAGGCATCACCACGGACTCATCCTCCGCAAGGAAGATATTGTCCTCGTCCATCGAGAACAGATATGTAAGAGTGTCCGGAACCTCTGTAAACTCTGACAGTCTCGGAAAAGGCTTTCCTTCGGTCTTCACGAGGATCATTCCGTCCTTGTTAAAGTGAATAACCAGGCTCGACGCATCAGCCTCGAGCCCGGGAATAAACGTATTCTTAAGTTTGTGTGGGTATATATCCTGTATCATACGAGAAATTATACCTTTACGAAGTTCTCACGGCAACAACGATACGCCTGCCGTTAACATGGCTGTATTCGCAAGTGACCAGCAGCAGATAAGAGGATCCGGGCAAATGCATATCATTATCGGTAACCCCTGAAAGAGCATAGATCCGTTCCAGAAACTCCACCTCACTTTCTTCGTCCGGAAAGTTTTGCCATCCGAAGTACGGGTATTCTTCTGAACCGGCATTAACATCGAGAACTGCAATAACCCGGTAAGACCTTTTCCCGTAGGCAGTATCGAAGATTATATCGCCGTATTCACGAAAGAAATCCTCATCCTCGAATCTTGCCAAATCAGCAAACATGGTGCCGTTACGGTTGTTATGAGCAAAGACTTCAACGATATCGTCATCTACATCCGCAGTGTACCTTATGAACGGACAACCCGAAGGATCGTATTCCCCCTCGAAGTTATGAGTCAGATAGTAATAACCGCCGTCAGGATCATTCCTGTCTCTCATAACCGGATATTCGACAGAAGTTCCATCAACAGTCAGAAAACCGACATAATCACCGTAATCCGAAGATGCTACGTCTGAGTATGTATCACGAGAACCTCTGTATTCACGTATCCAAGATGCATACCTTAACTGCGACACAATCCCCTGGGGTCCGCCTGTATGATCTAATACGATAAAGAATGCTGCTATCAGGATCAATACTCCCTCGACTGCTGCCAAGAACCTTAACTTATTCATTGCCAGCATCTTTCTTGGATCTGGTCTTGGCAGGAACGCCGTATATAACGAATGCCGACAGACAGAAGCCGAGTATTGCCACGGCTGTATATCTGTATACATGATCAGCAGACATACCGGTCTGCGGAACATCAGGGCTTCCGGTAAAACTGATCGTCTGCATCTTCTCATTCCAATCACAGTGCGACTTGATCAGAACTCCCGTCTCATCATCATAAATGCGTTCGAATACTACTAGTTTTTGTCCGGCATAACCGTTTGCATCAAAGTATAAAGATATATCTATGCTTCCGTCAGACTCCGTAGGACTGAATACTGTCGTACAATGCATATCCGACTGACCTGATGATACATTCATCATATCGGTCTCTACGCGGTAGTTTCTGCCGGGCTGCAGACCTGAATAATAGACGGTATCTGTCACGCTTGCATTATCCGAGGCAGGCACCATGCGGTCCCCATTCTCTCCTGAAGCAGATGAAGATAACTCACATACTTCTATTGTCTGCCCCTCATCATTGACATCTGCATGCGTCGCGATACGCACACCCGGCCCTGAATACATATCCTCATAAACAACAAGCCTGTCTATACCTGCAACATCCAGACCGTTAACATTAAAACTCAGATCTACATATCCATTGCTTCCTGAAGGAACAAACGTAATCTGCCCTGTTACTTCTCGTCCATCTTGGACAAGTGTTCCTGTAGACATAACAGTACCGGATTCATCAGTATTAACATACTGAACAGAACCAACTACAGTGTATTCTCTTCCAGGCTGCAGATTCTCGTAGTATACCCTGTCAGTAATCACGGCATCTGCAGATTCGGTCAATACCTTCTGACCAGTTGTACCATCAGCAGCAGTGGTATGAATTTCCGGTATATAGACAGTCTGTGATTCGTCATTGAGATCCCAATGGCTGCATATAGCAACACCATTAAGATACAACGTCTCCATTACAACCAATTTGTCATAGCAAAGACCTGAAAGAACAGTAGAATCAAATACGAACTGAAGGTCTATTACACCCTCCGTTGATTCCGCCGTAAACACAGCTGTTGACATTCCCTGAGCATCGCCAAGCACGGAAGATACGGGACCGCTTCTGATGTAGCCGTCATCATCCGTATAAACCCAGTACAAAGAACCTTGAACAGTATATGTCCTTCCAACAAGAAGATTCCCATAGTATACAGAATCCGTCACAGATGCTCTGTCAGAATAAGCAACTACATCGCCCATAACATCGGAACCATATGCATTTGTATGAACCGAGGGAACCTCTATAGTCTGAGCCTGATCATTGATATCAGCATGAGTCATAATAAGATTGCTGTCGTGATAGAGATCCTCGAATGCCACCAAAGTTCTTCCGCGCAATCTGTTCGTATCCAGCACAAATGTGACCTGAACATATCCCTCCTGTGATTCTGGTGTAAATGTTGTCACTGGAGATAGGATTTCTTCAGATGAAGCAGAATTAACCGGTCCAGCATCTATTCTGATTCCGTCATCTGTATATTCAACAAGATGCAGATGTCCCGCAATCTCATATTCAGTACCGGGCTGCAGACCTTCGTAATGAACATTGTCAATGATAGTAGCAAGCCCCGACGAAGTAATCTGATCGCAAGTCTGCGAATCATAAACCCCGGTCATTATCTGACCTGCTCTTACCGTCTGACCTGCATCATCAATATCCTCATGCTCACACACATCACGACCGGTTGTAAGATCAAGATCTTCAAAGCACACTATCTCGAATGGTGCATCAGAAATTCCTGCTTCGATCTGTTCCATAAGATATTCTGTATCGATAACAAAAGTAACTGTAACCGACCCGTCAGGACTCTGCGGCACAAACACAGCCTCGGAAATATACTCTTGGCCGTCTGAACCGCATAAAGGCTGACCGTCAGCCCTGTTAACCAACGTTCCATGCAGTATGTATTCTTCGCCCGGTGCCAGATTGGTATAAGAAACAGTATCTACAAGCTCTGTCTGTTGTCCTATCGGTACAATATGAGAACCGGTTTCGGTACTTAGCAAAGTTGTTTGTATACGCGGTGCCAGGTTATAAACGGTGAACTCATATCTGTCGGGAACGAATCCGACGGCTGTTGTATCCCGTCCTGTTATCTCCACCGCTATCTCATTTCTCGACAATGTCGGAACACCGTTTCCGTCAACATACAAGTAACCCGCAGGCAGACCTGTCTCCACGACTATATATCGTCCTGATCTAAGAGATGACGATAAATAGCAATTCTCATCCATATTCCATACGATCTGAGCATCAGTCAGTACGCCGTTCACATAAGTCTTAGCTACTGTATCTACTCCGTCGGTATATGCTCCATTACCGTCAACATCGTTATATACAGCAAACAAAGCATTAGGAATATAAGCATCCGTATCGCCGTCAAGTTTATACAGTCTTATCTGAGCCGAGTAAGGAGTATTCTCAACAGAGATCTCTCCTCTGTAATTAGAGGCCGATACAGTAACGGGGACTGCCTGGGAATAAGAATAATAGTTATTGGGTGTACCTGTCTCAAGGACAAGATAATGCGTAGGATATTCTGAAGGTTCAGCATCCGGGAACAGATCAGATAACCTGTAATCAAATACTATCTGGCCGTCACGGTCAGAATCCGATAACGCTCCGAGAAATCTGTCATTATCATCGAGAATACCGTCACTATTAGTATCGGCATATAAAGAGAATTCAACATCCCTGTCTCCTGCATATCCGGCCAACAGCTGACCTGTCCATTCATCTGTCTTATTGACGGTTATGGACAATCTGTACTCCCTGTTAGCAATTGTTGCCGACGCAGGCGTTATCTGATTATCACTTGTTACTTCGATATTCCTGTAAAAATAATCCGGTGATCCGTCTCTGTCAGTATCTGCAGCAAACCATCCGACAGGGACAACATATTCTCTCCCTTCAGGTATGATCTCTCGCAGTTGATATGTGCCGTAATTAAGACTGTATACTGCAGGCATATTAGTGTTGCTTACGGACTGCCATATATCATTACGTCTGTCTACGCAAACCATAGTCTCATAATTCCAGTCTACCTGATACTCACTATATCCATCCGCATTAATTACAGGCGATACTGCATTTGATATATGCCCTCTGGCATATCTTGATGCACCGCGCCAGAGTTCAAAAGACAATCCGTCGACTCCGCCGCCAGTCATATCGATCTTGGTAAGATCAACGGATCCGGTATTCTCTGAATTAACAATGGTCTCCATTACCGAATAGTTCCAGTTAGGATTGTCTCCGGTCCACCACACTTCATCAAGAGTTCCGGTAATTGCTCCCGTATACCAGTCAACAGTATAAGTAGTATTGCCCTGAACAAGATAGATCTGGGCATATTCTTTGATTCCGTTACCTGCCCTTACCTGATGCCAGCCTGAAGTATTCAGAGTATCCACATACATATTCTCGTATGTTCCTATCATCTGACCTTCCTGCCACGTCTCACTTATGATGTAGTAGCCGTCAGGCAATGACTGCATAACTGATACCGAATATTCCTGAGTTATCCACCTGTCCTCTTCCTGACTGTATAACTGCCACCAGCGTCCCGGATAATAGTAATTAGCATAATTGGCATTACCGAGATTTGGATTACCGGATTGGTCACCGGCATTCCAATACACAGCTGCATAATCAGCATGAAGAGAAGGATTAACCGACGGATTATAATTGATCGGACCAAGCGTGCCAGTCGTAACATACGGCCAGTATCCGCTGTTGATAACACTTGAAGCTATACCCCAGTCAGTTGTATTGATCGCATAGAACTGAAAGTCTACACTTCCTACGTTCGACCAGAACTGCTGTTCCGATACAGGATCGGTATTATCGAATCTCTTTATGATTCCTACTGATCCGAGAAGTCCGTCAGGTCTGTTATTGATCATCGTAATCATGCCGGTTAGTCTTCCTTCTACCTGACAGTTACCGTCTGACAACACATTAACTACAATGTCATTAGCCTTGATATATCCCGCAGGAACTATAACCTCACGGAATACATATCTGGCACCCGGCTTAAGACCGTGTATCGTTATATCGGTACCTACGGCAGATGCAGTAAACAATATCCTCGGATATCCTGCTGAAGACCCGGAAGAGTCATATCCTGCAGTACCTGTATAGTCGTCATAAGAAAGATCCGCCATGGCATCGGGAACCATATTATCCGGTGCCGCACAGAACTCTATCACGGCAGTTCTTACAGCATCATTCTCGTTACCCGAAGAATCCGTCTTATTGAACGACACAGATCCTGTAGGAAGATTGTTATCGACCATGACAACCGAATTATCGTGATCAACGGAATTGGTTACGTTTCCGTTTGAATCAACTGTGATTGTTATATCTTCCGCAGACCTATAACCTGAAGGCGGAGTCACTTCATGGAACGTATATTGTGTATTAGGCTTTAATCCGCTGATCTCTACGCTATTACCATTCGTAACAAACTGTATTCCGCCGGCCACAGCGGTATGATCAACGCCTGTTACTCTGATGCCGTCAAAAGCTCCGGCTGCAGAGCTCAGCAATTGAATAACAGCCCCTGACAGTCCCGATGATCCGTCAGTCTTATTAAACGTGACTGTACCTGTCGAAGGCTTATGGTAATCAAGCGCGATAAGATCCTGTCTTCCGGCTTTACTCATAAAGACATAGAAAACTCTGTCAGGAGAACTTCCTCTGCCTGTCGCGGCAGCCGCACCTGCAAAAGTAGTTAATGAACTGTATGCGTTAGAAGTCGACAATGGACCAAACCAGGATGAGTCACCGCCTATCAGATAACTTAATATCGCATGCGCATATGCCCAGGATGAACCGCCGTTTCTTCCCAGCGAATAACATCCGTAGACTATCTGTGAATAAGTAAGACCGCTTAACGCCTGCAAAGTATTGTGATAACTGTCCAGACTGTCAGACGAGTTATCATATACTGCTGTATTCACACACCTGTAAACAGTTCCTCCGGTTCCGCTTGGACTTTCTCTGCTTGCCGCTATACACATAAAACCAGAATTACCGTCAACCGAGTAATTTGATGTATTAGATGATCTGATCGTTATTCCCTGTGACTGAAGTGTACCCTGCACAGACACAGGAAGACCGTAGCTGGTTATATAAGCAGCGGTCGCTTCGTCATTTATAACAGTGTAACTGCCAAGATTCGCAGCCGATACGGGACGCGACATGTAGATTCCGATCGTTCCTAACGTAATTGTCAGGATAAGGAATAACGCCAGAGTACGCTTAGTAATCTGTTCCATCATGCCCCCTGTCCCGACAGTATGGAATCTGCCGCTGTCTCGAATGAACTCATCTCTTCATCAGTCAAGTAATTAACGGATCCGTATTGATAATCCACATACCCGCGAAGTCCCGTATAAGCCCACGCATATTGAGGCAATTCCAGTTCATTCATCTCCACGTTATAGAACGGAGTTCCGTCTGAAAGAAAATACGTTATCGTTCCGTCATCGTTGTAGTTGAACGAAGGAACATACCAACCGTTGATAACAGAAGACGGGACATCATATTCAGCCTCAGGTTCTTCCGTCATCTCAGTTTCTTCCGTCTCATCCGGTTCGGACTCAACAGTTTCAGTCTCAATAATCTCCTCATCTTCTTCCAACGCCTCTTCTGAAGTTTCAATTACTTCAGAAATCTCGCTTTCAGTAACAAAAGTCTCATCGATCTCTTCCGGAACTTCAGACTCAGAAACAACAACTTCATCCAAGCTCTCCATGATCTCTGTCTGGGCAGCATCATCCTCAGCTCTAACTGCAGTAAATGCAGCAAATGATGTTCCTATAAGAGCCATTACAAACATCACTTTCTTAAGTCTCATATCATTCATAACGTTACCTCCCTGTTGTCAAAAATATCGAGTGAATGGTCCTCTGCGTTGTAGTAGTAAACAGAGTCAGAGAGCATACACTCATCGCCGTTGAAGTATTCCCAATTAGACTGTTTAAGCATGTGAATGAGATCCGTAGGACGAAGTCCTGCGTTGACCGGAACCAACAATGATTCATTAACAGAAGTCGGAACTATGTAGTAATTCGATTCAGTCTTCTCAGCTATTGCTTTAAGGACCTCGGGATAGATAATTGCCGTGGATGCTCTGAAGTTGCGTTTATTGGTAAGCACATATATACGCTTGTCTTTCTCGATCTTGCCGAGCATCTTGCGGATCTCATAATCACTTCTGCCTTCAGCCCGCAGAAGCTTTCTAACCACCGAATCGAAGGGCTTGATCTGAGGCACTATGATCTTCTTGGTATTCTTAATCGCGCACTCATAAAGCTCGTCTTCATCAATATCGACAGCATTCATAAGACTGTTATCGATGATCCCGCTGTAGATTCCTGACTCATCGATATTCACCACCCAACGGTAGATGATGCACAGATTAAGATAGAACCTGTGCGGAACATCGAACAGATAGTTACTGGCGATATCGGGATTAACGAGCTCTGCTATAACCCCTTTCCTGATGTTTGCAAGATTAATGGTGTGAACTATTGTCTGCCCTTTAGCCAGAGCCGCTTTCATTGATTCCGCGACATCCCACAATTCTCTGTCGATATCGGGATCTGCGCAATACGATTCATAGATGTCGTTAAAGTAATACGTCGGCATCATGGTGGTTCCCTCCTGCTTCTGCCTTGGGCAGAAAGTGAACCCGTCCAGTGACCTTCCCCGTTTGACCACCGGCATGAGCTTAAGCTCATAGTCTTCGTACCCGGCTCCCATTACCTCCGGGAACTTAAAACAAAATTCTTGTCTGAAATCTTCATAAGATAGCATATCCGTCTCCTCCATGATTTTTTGCATACAAAAGCACCGCGGTGTTATCCGCGGTGCCTTACATGCTTTTATGAGTATATGCTAATATCCCTGAGGCGTTTCTTCAATACCGTATTTTTCCCATTTTTCGGGGTCATTAATGGGACTTTCGGTCACATCGGCACTATCAAAACGCCCATTTTACCGTGCTTTACGCTGATCCGGAAAGAATTCCCACCTTGTTCCACCCTATTACTAACAGACAGTGACGATCCAGGGGTAAGATCCGTATCTTCAAGAGCATAATACAGACCTTCACTCGTAACTCCCTTCACTTCTGTAAAAGGGATAAGTGATACAGCAAGAAGATAAGGTTCCTGTATTCCGGATATGCTGATCTCATCGGGTCCACACAGAGGGATAAAGTCATTAACTCCGTCCGTAAGCGTGATATCGCGCCCCTCAGAATGAAGCTTGATCACCATCATCATATTGGCTAACGCATGATCAGGACGTCCTGAGAAGGAACCTATCAATACTATCTCATCGTCAACAGGGATATCTTTTATGCACAGCTCAGTGTCGGTCATATCCTTTTCGACGGGATGGACCTCGAAGGGGACGCCGTTACGCTTAAGAAACTCGAGTGTCTCCGGGGAGATCGAGTCCATGTCGCCCACTACCTTGGAGGGCACGATTCCGCACGCAGCGGCTACATCCGCACCGCTGTCGGCAGCGATTACAAGGTCACATGAAGATGCTACAGAAGCCGCCCTTTCGACATCGATGCCGGGGCCGCCTGCGAATACGGCAACTCTCATCAGAACTGTTCGCCGATAAGCTCGTACAGAGCCTTCGCAGCAAGACCCGGGTCTTCCTTACCGAAGACAGCACTTCCGGCTACAAGAAGTCTCGCGCCCGCATCAGCAGCTTCCTTGACGGTGCTTACGTTGATGCCGCCGTCAACTGAGAGGATTGCCTCGGAGCCGTTCTCATCAAGACGCTTTCTGTAGTCAGCAAGACGTGCTGTAGACTCGGGAATATAAGACTGTCCGCCGAAGCCGGGACGAACCGACATGACGAGGATCAGATCGACCGCATCCTTCTCGAGGAAAGGATATATCTTCTCTGCAGGTGTATCGGGATGGATGGAGACACCGGCTTTCTTACCGAGGTCTCTTATCTGCTTAATAAGCTCGAAGGGCTCATCCGTGCACTCGATGTGGAACGTAATATAATCGGAGCCCGCGTCAGCAAAAGGCTTAATGAACTCCTCGGGATTCGTGATCATGAGATGTGTATCGAGTATGAGGTCGCTGTGCTTTCTTATGGACTTAACAACGGGCACGCCGATAGTAAGATTAGGAACATAATGTCCGTCCATGACATCGAGGTGCAGGAACTTGCAGTAAGGCGTGATGCTGTCCACGTCTCTCATTACATAACCGAAGTCGGCTGACAGAAGCGAAGGCGATAACTCGTACTTTCTCATTTGTATCCTCCCGCAGAATTAGGTCTTCTGCTGTATAAATATTCGTAGAATTCGCGATACCTGCTGTATCTTCCCTCATCGATGCCGTCACCGATAAGTTCCCTTACGCGGCACTGCTTCTCGGCTATGTGCCTGCAGTCTGCGAACTTGCACTCCGAAGATGCCCTTACCATCTCAGGGTAACCTCCGGATACATCTTTATATAATACACCAACTTCGAACAGATCGAGCGACGTGAAGCCGGGAGTATCCGTTATAAACCCGTCCTCATACTCGAAAAGCTCCGCATGCCTTGTAGTATGCTTTCCTCTCTTAAGTCTGTCGGAGATATCGCCTACCTTCATGGTTCCCTCACCGAGAAGGTTGTTGCAGAACGTGCTCTTACCTACGCCGGAAGGACCCGCGAGACCCGTAAGGCCTGTCTTAATTAGGTTCTTCACTTCATCCGGGACAGGCTCGTCCTTCGTCATCGGGAAGCAGTCAAAGCCCGCATTCCTATAGATCGATACATATTTATCGGCAGATTGGGGATCCTTATCACTCTTCGAGAAGAGGATCACAGGCTTGATCTTAAGTGCCCCGCATATGATCAGAAGCTTGTCGAGAAGTTTAAGGTCCGGCACCGGATCTTCGCACGCGAATATCAGGAGCAGAGTGTCGAGATTAGCAAGCGGAGGTCTTACAAGATAGTTCTTCCTCGGAAGGATCTTCTCCAATACAAAAGGGATGTCGGGATCACCCGACTCCCCTGTAAGTACAATATCACCGACAAGAGGAGTTATCTTCTTAAGTCTGATATTTCCTCTTATCTGGCACAGTCTGATCTGGCCGTCATCGCATCTGACGGTATAGACACCGCCGACGCCCTTTGTGATTACACCTTTAACCGGTTCCGGCATGCGTACCTTTACATAGGAGGCTGACCTTCGGGAGGTACCCCGGGATCAACCGTCAAAGGTTCGAATACAGCCGTGTAGTTGATCGTAGTAGGAGTCAAAGGATCTCCGTCAGGATCGTAAACTACGAATGTATATACATTGGACTCAGTTACTACGTTGTTATAAGGATCGAGCCATCTTGCGAATCTGAAGCCTTCAGCAGGTGTGGCAACAAGAGTTACTGTCGTGTTGACATCGTAAGAACCGCCGCCTTCTGCTGTACCCTGGCCCTGAACTGTCGTGGCTACGTTAACCTGTGAAGGTGTAGGCGTAGGAGTACCGCCTCTCTGAACATCCTCCCACGTTCCTACATAGAGCGTGATGGAAGATCTTCTCGGGAGAGTGATACCTGCAACAGGATCAGTAAGGATAATGAACTGCTGGCTCTCAGGCAGAACGATTACGTCCGTAGCGCCCTCGATATGGCCGATATTGATCTCTTCCTCTTCAAGAAGCTCTCTTGCCTCTTCAAGTGTAACGCCGTGCAGATCGGGTACCGTGGAGCTCGTAGGAGCCTTCGCATATACGATAACGATAGAAGATCCTACCTCAACAACGGAACCTGCAACAGGCTCTGTTCTTAATACCTGTCCGGGCTCGAAGTCTGCATTGGTCTCCTCGAGTACGCTAACCTGAAGTCCGAGAGACGAGAGCATCGAATATGCCTCGTGGAAATCAAGACCTGCATAGTTACTGAGAGTGATCGTCTCAGCCTGACCTGCTACGGTAAGGATGATCTTATGTATATCGGAACCTGATGCAAGTACTACGCCCTCATTGATATTCTGAGCGATAACTGTTCCCTCGGGATATGCTGTCGTTACCTGATTCTGAATCTCATACGAGATGCGGTTAGCATCAAGCTCGGCAACAACTTCATCGACGTTCCTGCCGACGTAGTTGCCTACTGTGTAATCAGTATTCTCTTCGATATGTGTCGCGGTGGTAATGGAATTAAGGATAAGCACGGAAACGCCTACCAATACACCAACGATAAGCAGAACAATGAACACCAGCAGGATATTGTCACGAAGTCTCGACAGTCTTCTTGCCTCGGCAGACTTCTCAAGATCGCTTATCTTATCGTAATTGGGATCCTGTCTGAAAGACACGGTTCCTGAAGGCTGACCCTGCTCAGGCTCGTCGTGACCTGCGCCGATGATACCGTAAACACCGTTAGGATCTACCATGAGAGCATCAAGCTCAGTTACCATCTGGCGCATGGAAGAATAACGTCTCTCGGGCGTCTTCTGCATGCACTTAACGATGATGGCATCGAGACCTCTGGGTACATCGGGAACATACTGCGATGCAAGCGGAGGTCTGTCCTGGAGGTGCTTTACTGCGATGGCAATATCGGAGTCTCCGTCAAAAGGAACTCTTCCCGTTACCATCTCGAAAAGCATAACTCCCACGGAGTAGATATCGGAAGCAGGACCTACCATGCTGCCTCTCGCCTGCTCGGGAGAGAAATAATGGACTGATCCTACAGCGCCGCCGGAAGACATCGTGATCGTGTTGCCTGTAGCGGCTCTTGCGATACCGAAGTCTGTGATCTTAGCGATCCTGTCTCTGCTTATAAGTATGTTCTGGGGCTTGATATCCTTATGGATAATGCCGTTCTTGTGTGCATATTCAAGTGCCATTCCGACCTGGATAACGATCGGTACTGCGACCTTCCAGTCAAGATGTCCGTTCTGGTTGATAAGGTCCTTAACCGTGATACCGTCTACATATTCCTGAACGATATATCTGAAGTTGCCTTCATGTCCTACACCGAAGACCTTAACGATATTGGCGTGATTCAATGAAGATACGGCCTTAGCCTCCGTATCGAATCTTCTGATGAATTCCTCATCTGCAGAAAACTCAGGCTTCAATATCTTTATGGCAACTTTAATACCAGATCCCATGTCAGTCGCGAGATATACATTAGCCATACCACCGCGGCCTATGAGCTTTACGATCTTATATTTGCCTGCAAATATCATGCCCTCAGGGCTTTGTGCGTTCATCGAATTACTCCTCAAAACAGACTAAACTATAATATATTATAAAATAAATGTGTGATGTCAAAGTTATAAGTTCGTTACACTTCACTTTTACGTTCTTCAATACCGCGTCTTAACTGACCGCAGGCCGCCATAATGTCGGAGCCCATCTCGCGTCTTAAAGTAACGTTAATACCCTTACTCTCAAGGGCTTTACGGAATGCCTCGACTCTCTTGGGAGTACATCTCTTGTAAGGGCCGCCCGGGAATTCATTGGCCGCGATGAGATTAACATGGCAGTTTAAACCCTTAAGAAGCTTGCTTAACTGCTCAGCACAGGCAAATGTGTCATTGACCTCATTGAAGAGTGAATACTCGAATGTGATCCTTCTTCCCGTCTTATTTACATATTCACGGCACGCATCCATAAGTTCAGAGATGCTGTATGCGGAGGCTACGGGCATAAGCTCACGTCTCAGCTCATCATTCGGGGCGTGGAGTGATATAGCCAGATTTACCTGGAGCTTCTCCTTGGTAAATTCGCGTATCTTAGGAACAAGTCCGCATGTAGACACGGTAATATGTCTTGCTCCCATATTGATACCGTCAGGATTATTCATGATCTTGATGAAAGCCATGAGATTATCGTAGTTATCGAACGGTTCGCCGATACCCATAACTACCACCGTTCTTATCTTCTCACCTATGTGGTCCTGAGCCATCAGAACCTGTGCCGCCATCTCTCCTGCTGTAAGAGAACGGCCGAATCCGGCCTTTGCAGAAGCACAGAATGAGCATCCCATCTTGCATCCTGCCTGAGACGATATGCAGATGGAAAGACCGGTCTTATATCGCATGATAACGGTCTCGATTATATTGCCGTCAGGAAGAAGATATACAAGCTTTCTTGTATCATCGATCTTGGATACGAACTCATCAATGATCTTCATATCGGAGAACAGAAAATCCTCTTCAAGCTTCTGTCTCATTGAAGCAGGGATATTGGTCATTCTTGAAGTGTCGGTAACACCGGAATTCAGCCATTTACTGATCTGTCCCGCACGGAACTTGGGAAACCCGTTATCAAGGCACCACTTTAAGATCTCTTCTTCAGTAAGATCAAGGCAGAAACGTCTGTTATCCTTATCCATTCTTCCTCCGTAATCTGGCTATAAAGAATCCTTCACAGCCATCCTCATCGGGCAGCAATGTCAGCATTCCGTTAACGCGCGAAGATTTTAATCTCACGGGCAGTATGTTGTCAAAACAATCAGGTTCGAAGTCTGGATGATCAGCAAGGAACTCAGAGACCTGTTCCTCGTTCTCACCGCTGTTGATCGTACATGTGCTGTATACGAGCGTTCCTCCGGGCTTAACAAATCTTGCTACATTATCAAGGATCTGCTTTTGCTTAACCTTGATCTCTTCTATACGCTCATAGCTTATCGTAAGTCTGATATCAGGCTTGCCGCCCATTATTCCAAGACCGGAACAAGGAGCATCACAAAGAACCAGATCGAATCCTTCATCATCATCGAATTCTGTACTGTCAGCAACCTTAGCATCGATGCAGCTTACGCCGAGTCTTGCCGCATTATCCCTTATAAGCTCCACTCTAGAAGCATTGATATCAAGAGCAGTTATCCGGGCCTTATCGCCTGCAAGAGCCGCCATATGCGTAGATTTACCGCCGGGAGCACTGCAGCAGTCAAGTATCCTCATGCCTTCCTTGGGTTCTGCAACAACAGATGCAAGCTGTGCAGCTTCACCCTGAACCATGAAGTCACCGTTACGAAATGCTATAGACTTCTCGATAGACGGCGAATCACCCGTAGGACGAATGATCAGTGCATTATCCATGTACGAAGAGGACGATACCTCGAAGCCTTCAAGTTCTAGCTCGCTTGTAAGCATGTCGATATCAGTCTTAAGCGTATTGACTCTTATAGCAAGTGGAGAAGGCTTAAGAAGTGCACGCGCGATGGAAGGTGCCCTCTCCTTCCCGTAAGACTTCTTAATCAATCCGTAAATCTCAGGCTTCAACGAGAAAGCAGCTCCGGGATCCTTATTAGAGCTTAGATCCCTCTGCTCAGGCGAGAGTGCCGCGATCTTTCTCAATACGGCATTTATAAGTCCCTGCGCTCTCGCGGCATGCCTTTTCGCAAGGTCTACTGAAGTGTTAACGGCAGCGTAGTCAGGAACCTTGTCCGAGAAAACTATCTGCCAGACGCCGAATCGAAGTATCGTGCGCACTTCCGGATCAAGCACAGCCGCGTCCTTCCCCGCAGCAGTCTTAAGAAGGTAGTCGATAGAATAGATATAAGTCAGAGTGCCGTAGACAGCAGCGCGAACGAAGTCATCGACACCGTCACGTGAAAGCGACAGATTCGAGAAAGCGCCCTTCTCGGCACAGTCGTAAATTATCGAATAGATTAGCTCCCGATCTTCCAAATCAGGCTCCGAACATCTGACCTGCTCTGTAGTTATGTGCGCAGTCAGCAGCCTTCAGACGCTTGCCGCCCTCGGACTGAAGCTCGAGGATATAGATCGAGCCCTCACCGCACCTAACCTTGAGTTTACCCTTGCCTGCGAACGTGATCTCACCGGGCTTAGCATCTTCAGATGAATCAGCCTCGAGTTCCGATGCATATATCTTGATCCTCTTGCCGTTGAATGTAGAAGAACAGCCGGGCCAAGCACTTAAAGCCCTTATCTTGTCGTGGATCTGCCTTGCTGTCTGATTCCAGTCAAGGATGCCGTCTTCAGGCTTGATGGGAGTTGTAATAGTAACAGCTGACTCATCCTGCTTAATTGAAGTGATCTTGCCTTCAATATAGTCTTCGATCGTATCAAGAAGCAGATCCCTGCCTGCGTCGGCAAGCTTAGCCATAAGAGTATCTGTCGTATCGTTGATATCGATCTCCACTTCAGTCCTGGTAAGCATATCGCCTGTATCCATACCGGCATCCATCTTCATGATGGTTACACCAGTAATGTCGTCGCCGTTAATAATGGAGTACTGGACAGGAGCTGCGCCCCTGTACTTAGGAAGCAAAGACGCATGCACATTGATGCAGCCGTACTTAGGGATATCGAGCATCCTCTGGGGAAGGATCTTGCCGTAAGCTGCAGTGATTATAAGATCAGGCTCCTTGGCCTTGATAAACTCATATGACTCATCTGTCTTAAGAGAATCCGGCTGGTATACTTCAATACCAAGCTCTTCCGCCTGAACCTTCGCAGGAGGAGCCGTAAGGATATGCTTTCTCCCTACCGGCTTGTCAGGCTGGGAAACACTTAAGATAACGTTATAACCCTTATTGTGTAACCCCTTGAGAACTGTCGCAGACAGCTCGGGGGTACCCATAAAAACTACTTTGATATCACTCGGCATTGGTTGCCTCTGCAATCGTACCCGGAATGGCCTTGTCGATGAAGAGAATGCCGTCGAGGTGATCGTATTCGTGGCAGATACAGTCAGCAAGAAGACCCTCTGCATCCATCTCGAAAGGATTACCGTCAATATCAAGAGCCTTGATATGAACCTTCGAAGGGCGCATTACTTCAGCACTCTTGCCCGGAACGGACAGGCAGCCTTCAGAACACTTCTGCTCGCCTTCTCTTAAAGTAATCTCAGGATTAATGAAGTTGATCCTGCCGTGCTCGTCTCCGATATCGATTACGAATGCACGTCTTAACACGCCGACCTGAACGGCAGCGATACCGATTCCTCTGTTGTCGTAATACATGGTCTCTGCCATGTCATCTATAAGCTTTACGATCCTCGGAGAGATCTCTTCGATCTCTCTAGATCTCTTACGCAGAATAGGATCGCCTTCGGTTACAATATTCCTGAGAGCCATAAATATTCACTCCTGATGATTTTTACGGGTAATATTCTACCACAATCACTCTTTGAGGTTCTGCTTGGACGACTTGAGCATACCAGTAACGGTATCAAACAGCCTTCTTGTCGACTCCTTAAAGCCCTTCTTGTTCTCCGCATCCATCTTCTGATAAGTGCCGATGATCTTAGTCATCGTCTCCTTACGTCTCTCGGTAAACTCCCTGATAGTACGGGCATCAGAACACATCATGAGCTCGAACACAGTATCGACAAATTGCTCACGCTGTATCTTATCGAGGCTGTATATCCAGTCCTTAAAGGCTCTATCGATGAACTTTGCCCCTGAAGTGACCTCTTCCTGGTGAATGAAAGACACAGGACCCGTCTCCCATGAAAGGATCTCATGCTCGAGAAAGCCGGTCTTCTCGGAATGCACAACAGAATAATCCTCAAGATGCTCAAGAAGCATACCTACTACCGAGAATTCCGGTACGAAGGTATGTATTCCCGCTTCAATCTTCTTAAATTCTTCTCTTTGCATCAGGCTCTCGGTAAATCCCGGGCCGTCAAAGTTATAGACATCGGTTACAGGCGCATTGAACTTCTCGTCACAGAATGTCGCAGCATAGATAGCAAGATTACCGCCTTTGGAATGGCCTCCGATAATGAACGTTCCGTCCTTAAAAGCCGAAGCCACGTTCTCGAAGTACTCAAGTGCCTTCTTCTGCGCAGGCACGGGGAACTCGAAGCCCATATTAAAGTCTTCTTTCCAGCCTATGATGGTATTATCCGTACCTCTGAAAGCAACGAAGTAATTCTGCTCACCATCAAGATCGAACAAACACGCTGAGAACTGAATCTGCCTTTGCTGATCGATCTCGTTGACATAACCCGATATCCTCATATCTGCAAATCTCGGGCTGTCTGCGATCAGCTTGATAAAATCAAGGTCGAGACTCGGATCGATAACTTCACCGGGCAAAGCCGGAAGATTAAGAAGTCTGGAACAGACCTCCTTAACAACAGTAAACTCTCTTAACGAAGGGGATACGATATCATCAAATGGTTCATAACAGAATCTAGCCAGTATGGCTGCATCCACTTCATTAAAGGGAGACTGTCTGAAAGTAAGATCTCCTCTCCACTTCAGATAGTCAAAAATAGTATTCATATCAGACGCCCCCTGCATCATTGTCGAATGACAACGGATAGATCTCGGGATCAAAATCCTTCATTATCTGTCTGAACACTTCATTCAAGTATGATCTCTTATGTGATTTTATCACAAAGACATTGCGATATCTGCCGCGAAGCTCATAGATAGGCGCCGGGAAAGGACCGTATAACTCGAATCCGAGTGACTTATCCTGATACGACAGGAAATCATCTATATACTTACTTACCTCAGCCGTTCTTTGTACCAGCATATCCTCATCAGGAAGCGACAGCACCACTTCACCAACAGCCTTGAACGGCGGCAGCTTCATCACTTCACGGAAAGCAATCTCCGACTCATAGAAGGATCCATAATCCTGCTGCGCCGCATACATAAGAAGCGGATTATCAGTATGAAGGCTCTGAAGATAAACCTTGCCGGGCTCCGTGCCTCTTCCCGCTCTGCCCGCAGCCTGTGTGATAAGCTCGAACGCTCTCTCGGAAGCCTTGTAATCCGTAGACATGGCAATTAGATCCGCACCGAGTACTCCTACAACTGTTACATTCGGGAAGTCGTGACCTTTGGCTATCATCTGCGTACCGATAAGAATATCCGCCTCATGGTCACGGAACTGCTTCAGTATCGCTTCATGAGAACCCGGCTTAACCGTCGTATCCTGATCCATACGAAGCACTTTACGGTCAGGATAAAGCTCTCCTAATATCTCCTCGAGCTGCTGCGTTCCTATGCCGGCTCTCTTAAACTTCTTGCCCTCGCATTCCTTACATACATTCTCGTTAGACGGGATCGTATACCCGCAGTAATGGCATATAAGGATACGCTCGGAAGACCTGCTGTAATTATGAAGCGTCATCGCCACGGAACAATTCGGACACGTCGCAGGTTCGCCGCATGCGGAGCACACCAAAGTTCTTGCATAACCTCTTCTGTTAAGGAAGAGCATAACCTGCTGATCCTTCGCGAAAGCCTTCGCCATGGCAACTCTTAAAGGAGCCGACAGAAGATCTCCGTATCCTTCCTTGATCTGCTGCTTCATATCAACGATCGACACATCAGGAAGCACTGCATCCTTAGCCGCACGCTTGTTAAGCTTAAGAAGCTTATACACGCCCTTCTGCGCTGAATAATACGAAGACACAAGAGGTGTCGCCGATCCAAGAATAAGCGGGCATGAACTCATTCTCATGCGAAGTATCGCGATGTCTCTCGTGTTATATCTCGGGAACGATTCCGACTTATACGACGAGTCATGTTCCTCATCGATGATAATAAGCTTAAGGTCATCAACAGGAGCGAATATGGAGCTTCTCGGGCCTACAACGATCCTCGCCTCTCCTCTTCTTATCCTGTCCCACTCGTCGAATTTCTGCCTATCGGTTAGCCTGCTGTGCATTACCGCCGCTGTATCTCCGAATCGTCCCCTGATCCAGCTTACGGTCTGCGGCGTCAGCGATATCTCTGGCACAAGGTATATGACACACCCGCCGCGGTCGAGCACTTCTCCCGCACACTTAAGATAGACCTCCGTCTTGCCGCTTCCGGTTATACCGTGCAGCAGGAACACCTGAGGCGCACCAAGGCTGTCGCACACATCTCGAAAAGCTTTATCCTGCTCATCATTAAGATCGTGAACGACCCTAAATGAATCCGAAGAAGTCTCCTGAGGAGCCTTAGTCTCCCTCTCTTCCTCTTCTCTTGTAAGCATCCTGGTATTATAGCTTATTAGACCTTTATCCTTAAGTCCTCTAAGCTGTGCATCCGAAGCCTTTGCAATGGACAGAAGCTTCTTACGCTCAGTAGGTCCGTTCTCAAGAAGATACTCGAGGATATAGATGTGCGTAACGGAACGAAGCTTTCCTGATTGCAGTGCCTGCTCCGCTTCTTCTTTGGAAACAACATTGACAAAAGTAGACTTGGCCTTCGCTACTGTACCGACTGCCGAAGGAACCATCATGGAGATAACATCTCCGTAAGTACAAAGAAGCCTTGACTTCAAAGGCTCTATAAGAGCAAGCTGATCCTTCTTCATGACCGGATACAGATCAAGAAGAGAATCGATCTGTTTAAGCTTCTTCGGATCAAATCCGAGGCCGTCAGTACCTTCGCTGATCCCGACAACAAGAGCAGTCTCCTTACGGTTGCCGAATCCGAACGGCACCTTGACATAAGATCCCTGAACGACCTTGTCTTCCAGGGCGTCAGGGACCTTATATGTATAGACCTTATCAGTCTGCTTTACACATTCTCGAAGAAGAACCTTGCAGACTTTCATATATCAGAGTGCTCCGTCCATCAACGAGAACAGATCGATCTGGGCAGACTCCGGCATTCCGTCGAGAAGACCGAATTCCTTTAGCTTATCAACAGCCGATTTACCGACTTTACCTCTCGTCATCAGATCATCTATCGTCCTGAACGGTGCTTCTTCACGCGCAGACGTGATACCCTGCGCCATAGATGCAGATATCGAATCGATAGAGTCCAAAGGAGGCAGTATCTTGCCGGGACCTACCTTGGTAAAGTCCGTCGCATGAGAAGTATTGATATCGATAGGTACGAATTCAATTCCTCTGTGATACATCTCGGCTACAAGCTCGCACAGGAAGTACTCATCCTGCGCCTTCTTGGCGGATGCCTCCTTCGAGTGCATCTGAATCTTCAGATCTTCCATTCTTCTCTTAAGAACATCCATACCCTTACACATGTAAGAAGCATCAAATTCTTCACCTCTTACAGTAAAGTAAGCACAGTAGTATTCCTCAGGATAGTAGACCTTGAACCACGCAACTCTTAATGTGGAGATAGAGTACGCAGCAGCATGCGCCTTAGGGAACATGTACTTGATCTTCTCGCAGGAACCGATGTACCAGTCAGGCACATTATTCTCCTTCATCATAGCCTTCCACTGATCCCACTGCTCAGCAACAGCACCGGAAGCAACCTTACCCTTACGTACATTCTCCATAATGTCGAACGCATCCTTATTAGGAAGTCCCCAATAGATAAGAGTTGTCATGATAGAGTCACGGCATCCGATAACTGAGTTAAGGTCACAAATACCTTCGGTAATAAGATCCTGGGCATTTCCCTTCCATACGTCAGTACCGTGCGAAAGACCCATAAGCTGTACAAGATCGTAGAATCTTGTAGGCTGCGTCTCCTTGATCATGCCTCGCGCCATAGGCGTACCAAGCTCCGACAGACCGATCGTGGCAGATCCTGCCTCCGACTCCTCTATCGGGAATCCCAGTGCATCTGTGGACTGGAGAAGGCTCATGACCTTAGGCTCCGGAACAGGGATCTCAGTGATCTCGACACCTGTCAGAAGGTGAAGCATTCGAAGAACGGTAGGATCCAAGTGACCAAGGATATCGAGCTTTAGGATAGTATCGTGCATGGCACGGAAGTCGAAGTGCGTCGTTATGATGCCGCACGTCGTCTTGTTGGCAGGATACTGTATCGGCGTAAACTCATATACATCCATCTCCTTCGGGATAACAACGATTCCTCCGGGATGCTGTGACGTTGTTCTCTTAACGCCGTTGATACCGCGTGACATGTACAGAAGCTCACCCGTGTTGTAGGAAAGGCCCTTCTGCTCACATACTTTTCGAGCGACTGCAATAGCATTCTTACCTGCATACGTACCTACGGTACCGGCCTTGAACGTGTGCGTGGGACCGAAGAGGTAATCAACGTACTTATGCGCGGAAGCCTGGTTAAGGCTCGAGAAGTTAAGGTCGATATCAGGCTGCTTGTCACCGTAGAAGCCGAGGAACGTCTCGAAAGGAATATCCTGTCCGTCCCTGTGAAGCTTGGCGCCGCACTCGGGACAATCCATCTCGGGCAGGTCGTAACCTGAACCGTACTCACCGGTGTTATTGAACTCGACATAATTACAGTTAGGGCACCTGTAGTGAGGTGCAAGTGGATTAACCTCCGAGATACCGAGCATGGTCGCAGTAAACGACGAACCAACGGAACCTCTGGAGCCTACGATAAAGCCCTCGTTATTCGAGTTCTTAACAAGTCTGTACGCGATGTAGTACATGATCGCGAAGCCGTGACCGATGATGGAATTAAGCTCTCTGTCGAGTCTCTCCTTTACCACGGGATCGAGCACGCCGTTATGGCGGTAGAGCTTATTCGCTCTTGTGTACGCGATATCACGTACATCAGAAGCGGAACGCTGGATCATAGGAGGATATGTGCCGTCCGGGAAAGGCTTGATGCCGAATTCACAAAGATCCGCAATATCATTAGTGTTCTTAACGACACAGTTAAAGGCTCTCTCCTCACCAAGGTACGAGAACTCGTCTAACATCTCCTGCGTGGTCCTGAAATACAGGTCAGCCTGATCCTCTGCATCTTCGAATTCAAGATCCATCAGGATGTGCTTTCTGTACATTCCGTCTTCCTTGTTAAGGAAGTGCGAGTCAGTAGTCGCGACAAGCGGCAGACCGAATGCATCCGCTATGTCTGCAAGAAGGATATTTACATTCCTGATATCTTCTTCATTAAGCGCGACATTACCTGTATCAGACTTGGCGGGATCCTGTCTTGTCATAAACATATTGTTCGTCAAAGGCTGGATCTCGACATAATCATATAAGGAGATAATATCCTTAAACCCATCATCTTCTTTCAAAGCTTCCAAAGTCGCAGCATTATCCTTGCCGCAGGCCTTGTACTTGGTAAGTGCAGCTCTGTAGATCTCACCGCGCTCACAAGCACCTCCGACGATGATCGAAGATTTGAAGTACTTAAGAAGGCTCTTGGGTGTTCTCGGTCTGAAGTAGAAATAATGGATATTAGATTCAGATATGAGTCTGTACATGTTGTACAGGCCGAGATTATTCCTGGCAAGCCAGATGATATGGTAAGCCTTACAGGGCTTGGATCTAATATAATCAACGCCCTTATGACCTATCTTCGTGTTAAGAGCCTCAGGATCGACCGTGCCTTCTCCCGTGATGTAATCGATAAGATACAAAGCATCCTTACGGGTCTTATCGACAAGATCATTTCCTGTCACCGGATCTTCATGGTCTACAGCCTCGGGAGCAGCATACTTACGGATATCTTCAATAGATATAGCAGGCATCAGGAACTTATTCCTGTAATGCTTCTTCTCCTCGATATTGATGCCGTAACCCGCACGTCTTAAGAAGCCGAGCGTATCGAATATATTCTCTCCGCTGATATAAGCATCGCCGATGAATTCAACGAGCTCTCCCATACGGAAATATGAATCACAAGGCTCTCCCTTACCTTTGTAGATGATATCTTCCACATCGGCATAGAAGTCGGCTACGTGCTCATAGACGATCTCCTCGGGAACCACCATGGTACCGTCCTCAGAATAAGGCGTACTTATCCTGTCATCGATATTGATGACGTGGTTCGCACCTTCCTCGCCATAAGAAGGGATACCGGGAAGATTCTCGTCTCTTAAGCTCTCCGGGATCTCTTCGGGATTCCAGAGACTCTTATCGATATCATGAGAAGCGAATTCCTGAGCCTGGGCATCAGACTCACCCTCTTCGATAGGACGTATGCCCTGATATCCTTTAAGCCTGTACTTACTTGCAGCGACACGGGTAAAAGAATCCTTACAAGGATCATTGCCTTCAGTCTCTATCGCGATAGTTACGAACTCGCCGATCGCGAGCGGAGGTTTAGGTTCCTTACTATCCTTACCGGGTATGAAAGGCAGGTTATATACGATCGTCGGGCCGTCATCTACAAGATAACCTTCGCAGCCTAATATGGTCTTGAACTTCTCATCATCTTCGCCGCGCTTCTTGTTGATCTTTTTGGCTGCCTCGAAAGCCTTCGGGAAGCCCTGTACTACGCCGTGGTCCGTTATGGCACAAGCCCTGTGGCCGAAGGACGCCGCAAGCTTGATGATGTCATCGGGATTACTTACGGCATCAGCCTCACTCATCTTGGAGTGGACATGAAGCTCGACTCTCTTATACTCGCACTCATCGCGTCTCGGGGCAGGTGCTTCCGCCTCGAAGATACCGTCAACCTTGAATATCTTCTCGCCTCTGTTGTCCGTTGTCCTCTCGCCCTGGAATCCCGCGTAACATCCTCCGGGAGGAGCAAATTGCTTCTCGAAAACATCGGCCTCCTCGGGCTTTAAGAACATAACGGCATCTGTGCCGCCTGTGGAATCGACGATATAGAACTTCGCGATAACCCACTTACCTGTCTTGGTAAGTTTCAGGACATCAGCTGAAGTCTTCTGTTCTTCAGTGTATACGACAGTACCCTCGATATTAACTTTCTCAAAGTATTCATCGAGTTCTTTGATATTGACCTTGTTTACGCCGGCCTGTACGCGTCCGACTGTAGAATCCGTATTCTTCTTGGGCTTGAACTTAGCCTTCTCAGTTCCTGATGAAGCGGCCAGCTCCTTCTGCTCATTGGCCTTAGCTACCCATGAGTTCTTACTTACCTTCGGCTCTTCCTTCTTCTTGGCTTCAGCCTTCTCCTTCTTGGCACGCATCTCTTCTCTAAGCTGCCTCATTATCTCAGGGTCGACCTGAACCATATTGGTAACAGCAACAGGTTCTGCCTGAACCGCCGGAGCAGACATATCATAAATGAATCTTACGTTGCAAGAAGACTTGGATTCCATCACAGATCTTACCTTATCAAGCATCTGCTGCTGGGAATCCTCCACCTGTCCTTCAAGCTTAACGGTGATCAGATTCTCATTTCTGTAATAGTCGATTTTAACGACCTTTAATCCGCCAAGACCTTCTTCAAATTCCGGTCCCAGCATCAGTTTCTTTATCAGTTCCTTCATTAAAAACCTCTTTAACGGGCTGTTTGTGATTTCTCTTCGCCGAGTTTCCTGACTTCCTCAACAAACTCGTCAACGGCGGTCTCCGCCTTCAGTTTCCTGATTATCTGTCCCTTCTCGAACAGAAGGAATTCATCCTTACCGCCCGCCAGACCTATATCTGATTCTTTTGCTTCACCGGGTCCGTTAACGGCACACCCCATAACAGATACTTTAAGGTCATACGGGAACTTGGATATCCTGCTCTCGATCTCATTAGCGATCTCGATAAGCGGTACTTCTGTCCTTCCGCATGTGGGACAGGATACGAATGTGATACCACCGGTCGTAAGATCCAAAGCCTTCAATATACTCTTGGCCGCATAGATCTCATCTACCGGGTCACCTGTAAGCGATACTCTGATCGTATCACCGATACCTTCAGCCAATAATGTTCCGATGCCTACCGCAGACTTAACCACGCCTTCTTTAAGTGTTCCAGCTTCCGTCACACCTACGTGAAGAGGATAATCACATGCTTTGCTCATTAGTCTGTAAGTCTCGATCGTAAGCTTGGGACTGCTTGACTTGATCGATATGACGATGTCATCGAAGTCTACATCTTCAAGAAGCTTAACTGCTTCAAGTGCGCTTCGTGTCATATTCTCGGCGCATACTCCTCCATATTCTTCGACGAGCTTCCTGTCGATAGAACCCGAGTTGACGCCGACACGTATCGGTATACCCCTCATCTTGCATTCATCGGCAACCTGCTTAAGCTTCTCGGGACCTCCGATGTTACCCGGATTGATCCTGATCTTGGCTGCTCCGTTCCTTGCCGCTTCTATAGCCATACGGTAGTCAAAATGTATATCGGCTACTACGGGGATCGGAGACTGCTTTACTATAGTCTTGAGCGCTTCTGCAGCCTCCATGTCGGGAACGGTGACCCTGGTAATATCACAGCCGGCATCATGAAGTCTCGCGATCTGTTCAAGGGTTCCCTTGATATCCTGAGTCTTCGTATTGTTCATGGATTGGATCCTTACAGGATTACCGCCTCCAAGAAGCACTCCGCCGACATTTACTACTCTGGTCATCTGCAAATTCCTTTCAAAAAGGGTATGTAAAACTAGTCTACACTTAATAGACAGAAATGATTATTACAATTTATAAGAAAGAGATCAGGAGACTGACAAACCTGCAGAATTACACAGATTCTCGAATTCTCCGCCCGGAGTCATGATGATGCTGTTAAGAAGATCCTGACGGCTCATCCCATTAGCAAGAAGCTCGGCATTGCTGGACAATCCTCCCTCATCAGGCTCTCTGGCAAGAACTCCCCTGTAGATGGCAGCCACAAAATCCTCATCGGAAAGATTCAATGCCTCAGCCTCATCCGAGAAAGCTATCTCGTTAACAAGAGCAGAAGCTGAGATCTCACCGTTCTTAAGTCTTCCAACCTGATCAATGAGCTCATCGAGAGTGGGCGTTCTGCCGATCATCTGGGAACTTAATCTTAAGACAAAGTAGACGACGCCGATATTATCGGGATCATCTACAACGGGATCGCCGCTGACGATATTGAATGTAGCTTCGAATGAACCCGTATACTCCGTTCCGTTACCTTCGAAGTAAGCATGTGCCGTTCCTACGGCAAGATTATCCGTATAAGTTACGAAGTAATCTCTTCCCTCTTCAAGGACCTGATCGTCATGAGAAAGAGAGAAAGCTATAGTTATCGGCTCACCGTTATATGTCTGATCTGCGATATCCCCGATCATTACTGAAGATATATCAGTCGCAGCGATCGTAGTCTCAGCGGGAACTTCTTCAGCAGTTGCAGCAGTCGCAGCCGCAGCGCTGTTTGAAGCTCTTGTAGGAGCAGTACCCGTATCTTCTTTATTGCTCGCTACAAAGAAAGCTATTATCAATCCGAACATGATAAAAAGCGATGCCAACGACACTACAAAAGGCCAATAGATTACGTCAGGCTTAGCAGGACGCTTAGGAAGCAGTACCTCTTCCTGGCGCGGAGGCGTCACGGGAGCAGCAGGCTTACTTCCTGCACGCGGAGCTGCTCTTAAAGCGGGATTCTCGTTCTTGGGCTCGACGGTCTCCGTAATGGCAACATGATCAAGGGAAGCATTGCACTTCCTGCAATAAGTTGCTCTTACGCCGTTAACGGCATTACATTCAGAACAGATCTTATTCTTCATATTATCCTGCCGCCTGCTCCTCATCTATAGTTACGAAGAAAGTAACCTTACCCATCTGGAGCACTCCGGTCCTTATCTCCTGGATCGTATTCGGGGGGATCCTGTTACCGTCGAAGAAAGTGCCTCCTTCAGATCCCATATCCTGAACAAGATACTTGCCGTCCTTGTATATGATCCTGCAGTGTGCGCCGCCGACAGTTCCGTTCTTTACATAGAAGTCGCTTCTGGGGTTTCTTCCGATAGTAAACGCATCCTTGAAAGGAATATCATAACTGGCGCCGTTCGGAGCCATGAACTGAACTCTATGAGGAAGAGTCGCTTCGCTTGATACAGGCTTTCTTATGACAGGCGCTGCAGGTTCAGGCTTCTTCTCGGTAACAGCCTTCTGCTGTCTTTCCAATTCCTGCTGCTTGATCTTCTCTACAGCCTCGTTATAAGCCTTGAGCTTACTGTCATAGACCATCTTATTTCTGCGGTTGATCTTGATAAAAAGGTAAAATGACGCTATGCCGACTGCAAACAATACGCCCGCTGCAATAAAGACGGGAACCGGATTCATAGATGCGACAATAATCATTTTACTTCCTCAAAGACCTATTTATACACCTAATATTTTACTTTATTTAATAATAAAAACAAGTGCGGACCCTGCATATTACTCAGAGTCCGCACTTGCTAAAATATTAAGAGGAAATATGAAAGTGATGCTTATAGCATCATCTTATATATATTTGTGCAATCCTCCTCGTTCATAGTTACGAATCCGGAGATTGTTCCTTCCCTGCCGTCTCCGTAACAAAGATTCTTAACGAGGACAGGAATGTCTTCTTCCTTGCCTCCGAGTTCACCCAGTGTCGAGGGCATACCGATGGAGATAAGGAAGTTCTTAAATGCTTCGATTCCTTCTTCCGCTGTCTGATAACCCCAGATCCTTCTTGCAGCCTGCTCGAATCTTGCCCTGTCGTGTGAAAGCTCGTACTTAAACACCGCGGGCATAGTTACTGCAAGTCCTGCTCCGTGAGCACAGTCATACAAGGCAGACAGTTCATGCTCTATGGCATGGCTGTTCCAATCCTGTGATCTTCCGACACCGCAGGAATTCGTATGAGCCATAGTACCGGCCCACATGATATTCGCACGCGCCTGATAATCAGAAGGATCCTTGATAACCTTCGGACCTTCGTTCTTCATGGTAATGAGAAGCGCCTCAAGAAGTCTGTCAGTAACTTCGACGTCCTTGGTATTAGTAAGATATCTCTCATAAAGATGAGCCATGATATCAGTGATACCGCACGCCGTCTGATATGCAGGAAGAGTTGTGGTAAGTTCAGGGTTAAGGATAGAGAACTTAGGTCTTATGGCTTCAGAACCCGTTCCTCTCTTATACATACCTTCTTCCTTGGTAATAACAGAATCTCCGGACCCTTCGGATCCTGCCGCAGCGATCGTAAGTACCGTTCCTACCGGAAGAGCCTTGGTAATCGGGGCTTTTCCTGAATAGAAATCCCAGAAATCACCGTCGTAAAGCACGCCTGCAGCAATAGCCTTGGAAGAATCGATAGCACTTCCGCCGCCTACAGCGAGGATAAAATCAACACCCTCGGCACGGCAAAGGTCGATGCCTTCGTATACAAGTCCGCTTCTGGGATTCGGCTTAACACCGGAAAGTTCTATGTAAGGGATACCTTCCTTCTCAAGAGAAGACTTAACCCTGTCTATAAGACCGGAACGGACTGCGCTGCCTCCGCCATAGTGGATCAGCACCTTGGTACCGCCGCAAGCCTTAACAAGTTCTCCTGCCTGAGACTCAGTCCCCTTACCGAAAACAAATCTCGTAGGTGAATAGAAAGTAAAATTCTCCATGCAAATCTCCTTAAACTGTCTGCGCCTTTGCTACAGCTTCTTCAAGGCTCATACCTGAGAACTCCTGAGCTCTGAAGATCTTACCGTTGATGTCATTGTCTACAAAAGCTCCGACAACAACTCCCGGAAGGGCGCTCTCGGGGGAATTGGGGGCATTAGGTCCCCCGAGATCGGTCCTGCACCATCCCGGATCAGTGAGATTCATCGTAACGCCTGTACCGCTAAGCTTTGATGCCATATCAATAGTGATCTTGTCGAGCGCTGCCTTGGCCGCAGAGTAACCTGCCTGCTCAGGCTCAAGAGCAATACCGCTCGTAGTATTAACGATCCTGCCGAATCCGCGCTCGATCATTCCCGGAAGGAAGTGATAGCAGATCATCGCAGGTGCGATAGTATTAACATTGAAGCTGACCAGATAATCCTCAACGGGAGTCTTATAGTAATCAGTACGGTATGCGATCTGAAGACCGGCATTATTAAGGACTACATCAATATCAACGCCGAGACCGTCGATCTCTTCAAACATTCTCTGAACAGAATCGAGATCATTAAGATCAGCTGCTATGGAATAACTCTTAAGTCCTCTTCCAAGAAATTCTTTCTCGAGAGGCTGTGTGTGTCCTACACTTCTGCTTTGAAGGATCGTATTACATCCCTGCTCAGCCATAACCCTTGCTGCAAGCTTGCCAAGTCCTCTTGATGCTCCTGTTATGAGCACCCATCTACCCTTAAGATCTATCATCAGATTACCCCTTTCGCTTTCTCGAGAGTGTCAATAACCTTATCGCACCATTCATCAAAATCAGGATCTTCCACCTGAAGCTCGGGATGCGAGAGTACATAATCCAGAGACATCTTCACGCCCTGGTCGAATCTTACCGACGTCCTCATCTGAGGAACTGCTCTCTTGAGCTTACTGTTATCGAATACTACCGTTACCGACTTGTCTCCCGTAAGTGAACCTTCGAAGTCGAAGCCGTACTTATCGCCGCAAGCCGACAGAAAATCGGATGCCACGTGATATGCCTTGAGTTCTTTACCGAGCACATTCGCGATAGTCTGATAAATCTGGTCCCATGTCAAAGACTCGTCAGACGTGATATGGAAAGCCTCGCCGATGGCATGAGGATTAGCCATAAGACCTGTGTAACCTACGGCGAAGTCACCGTTCCAAGTAACTGTCCAAAGAGACGATCCGTCACCCTGGATTATGACGGGCTTGCCATCGATGATCCTCTTAATGACCTGCCAGAAGCCCTTCTTGCCATGAACGCCGAGAGGAACGTTTCTCTCGTCATAGGTATGGCTGGGTCTTACTATCGTTACAGGAAAACCTTCTTCCCTGTACTTGGTCATAAGGAATTCCTCACATGCGATCTTATCTCTGGAATACTGCCAGTGAGGATTTGAAAGAGTTGTCCCCTCTGTGATCACATAACCTGCGGAGGGCTTGTGGTATGCAGATGCCGAGCTTATGTAGATATACTGCTTGGTCCTGCCTGCGAAGAGTCTGTAGTCTCTTGCTACCTGATCTACCGTGAATCCGATAAACTCACCGACACAATCAAATACGGTATTGCCAATCTTGGAAAGGACGTCCTCTTCATTGTTAATGTCAGCCTTGATAAGCTTGACATTAGAAGGGATAACATCAGTCCTGTTGCCTCTGTTAAGAACATATACTTCCCACAGCGGATCTTCCGATAAGCGCTTTACGATTGCTGTACTGATAGTTCCGGTACCGCCGATGAACAATGCTTTTCTCATAAGACGATCACTTCCTTTCCTCTCCCTCATCATAACTGAATGAAGATTTTATTCTTCTCATATTTCGAGGTATAATCTTATCAGATTTTGACATGAGGTCTTGAGACGTGGATACATCCGGTTATGAATCTTTGTCATTTAATAACACCCGTGCGATAAACGTAGCGGGACACGTGTCAGAGCGGGCATTTCCCTCGCACCGCCACGCTTATGGCGAGATCATCGTGGTCGGCAGCGGCGATAAGAATATCTTCCGCGTAGACGATAAGCTGTATTCTCTTACTCCCGGCGATATTATCCTTGTCTGGCCCATGGAAACTCACGAGATCGTCGATGCTAACCGCGATGACTGCATCATCGTACAGTACAGCAACACGCTTGCTGATTCACTTTTTGACTTCAAGCGCATTATCAACCGTTATCACAATCTTCATATCCTGTGCATCATCGCGCACAACGAACTTGTTAACGAGCTTAAGTCAATTATTGATAAGTTAGTGGCCGAATGGGAACTCGACACTCCTACACGCGAGATGAGATGCGCCATGCACCTTCTTGAATTCATGAGCGTACTTGACGGGCATCACGAGGAACTCGACGCCGATATCAGCAACGACGGCGGCAAGACTATCTCAGACACTACCCTTAACAACATCATCTCTGTCATGGACTACATTAAGAACAATCTTACTGCGGACGACCTGTCCCAGACTGCCATGGCAGAACGTGCAGGGATCAATAAGGACTACTTTTCGAGAGCCTTCAAAGAAGTTACGGGACAGAACTACATCAAGTGGCTTAACGCCATCCGCGTGGAGAAAGCGATATCGCTGTTTCCTGAGGAGGGGCTCACCCTGACGGAGATCGCAATGCTCGCGGGCTTCAAGAGCATCCCCTCGTTTAACCGCGTCTTCGCAGAGTACAAGAACATGTCCCCGTCACAGTACAGGAAAGCCTATAATCAGAACACCTGAAAAATATAGAACTTAAGGTAGTACGTCTCAGGCACGCCCCACAGCACGGGATGGTCCGGAGCCTGCGTGCGCTTCTCTATCTGGCGCAGACTTCTTCCCGCATCATAAGCAGCACTTGCGATCGCCTTCTCGAAAAGCGCCTCCGACATAAAGTGCGAACATGAACACGTAGCAAGGTAGCCGCCGCGTGGCAGGATCTTCATAGCCTTGAGGTTGATCTCCTTGTAGCCTCTTCCTGCAGACTCGATGGTCTCACGGGACTTCGTGAAAGCAGGCGGATCCAGGATTATATAGTCGAACTCGCGGCTCTTCTTGCGCTCGAGTTCAGTTAAGTATTCGAATACATCTGCGCATTCATATGTGATCTTGTCAGACAAGCCGTTAAGGTCCGCATTCTCTCTTGCCATCATTATGGCCGTATCCGAGATATCAACAGATGTGACATGCTTCGCTCCCTGCATAGCGGCATTAAGACCGAACGAACCCGTGTGCGTGAAGCAGTCAAGGACAGTCTTGCCTTCAGCTATCCTTGCAGCGGCAGCGCGGTTATATTTCTGGTCAAGGAAGAAGCCTGTCTTCTGGCCGTTCTCGATATCAACGTGATACTTAACGCCGTTCTCCGTTATCTGCGCTACGGCAAACTCGGGATGAGGAAGACCGTTCTCATACCAGCCCTTATAGAGCTCGAGACCTTCCTTCGTGCGAAGTGCGATCTCATTCTTCTCATATATGCCGCTAACGTCTATTCCCTGCTCGAGCAGAACTTCAACCAAAGCGTTATAGATAGTCTCCTTGATCTTCTCCATGCCAAGAGAAGCAATCTCGACAGAAAGGAGATCCTCATAGCGGTCTACAGTAAGGCCCGGCATCTGATCAGCCTCACCGTGGATAAGGCGGCAGCAGTTAAAGTCTGCCCCCGGCATGACCGTCTTCCTGTAAGCGATTGAATAAGCGATGCGGCGCTTCCAGAAGTTGTAGTCGAATACGTCGTTGCTGTTTCTTGAGAATATGCGGATAGTTATCTTCGAGTTGTTGTTATAGAAACCCGAGCCCTGCCATGAGTTGCCTGCGAATACATCGACTATATCGCCGTTCTCGGGAGTCCCGGATAAAGATGTTATCTCTTCGCCGTACACCCACGGATGCCCGCGCTTAACCGCTTTCTCCGCTTTAGGTGTAATCTGTGCTCTTATATAAGGTCTTTCTGTCTTCATACCGAAGATTATACTTCGTACGGTATGAATTATCCATTAACACGTGATCAGAAGATGTTCGTCTGCTATATCGTTGTAGACCTTGCAGTCGCATCCGCTTACATCGTAAACATGAACTATATCGGCAAGCGAGCTTCCTTCTTCACAGAAGTCTGATATCAGGTCTTTGACACCCTCTAACATCTCGGGGCAATAACGAAGCGTCTTCGTATTGTTGAATACGGCAGTGTACAGTATCTGTGCTTCAACAAGATCCTGGAATATATGGCTTCCGAATGACAGTTCAGGATTATACCCGGCTCTTTGCTCTTCAAGCTCGCATACGATCTCGAACGCGCTTATATCAGCAAACGACGTAGGCACTCCGAGTTCCGGCGAAGAAGTACCCACACGTCCCGGAACGATCAGCATCATGTGCTTATCCTTATCTCTGTAATGCCAGTTAAGCTTTCCTATAAGTCTTGCCACCTCGGGCTTGTCCTTATACGGCATGTTGTAATACTTAACGGGATCGACGAGCACGACGATATCAAGCTTATCGGCTTTGCACATTCCCATCGAAGCACCTTTACTCTCAAGAAGGATCTTGTCTTCAGGAATGCCTTCGGGGATCACCGTGCCTTCCGAAGTCTCCTGAATCTGAAGAGGACGGCACTGAAGAAGGTCTATCGAGTATTCATTATTCTCGGATATGTTGATCGTAAACTCGGTATCAACGGGATAGTCGTACTCATTCTGAATACACCTTAGCATCCTTCTCATCTGCTCCATGAGCTTCTCGTTAGTGACAAGGCCCTTACACGATACGAATCTTACAGCGCGGCTTCTTCCCATCTCTCTTAATCTGCTTTCAGCTTCATAATCATGTTCCATAAGGATATTCGTAAGATAATCAGGCAGATCTGATTCCAGCCTGTCGCACATTATCTTCTCCATCTGATGAGTAACCATATTGATGACTTCAGCTTTTCCCTGGGAGAAACGGTGCTTATCGGCAGACGATGAATACGATGTCTTCTGAGGAGAGTCGAGATTGACGATTCGAGGATACGATCCTTCCGTCCTGTCTACAGCCGATGTACCAAGGCCCATGACGAGTCTTAACATACCTGCAGTCGCATCAGAATCCTTCATGACCTTATACGGGCTGTATGAATAACCGACGCCTGCAGCGCACGGCATGTAATACGAACCGTAGTACGATCCTGAGACACGCTGTATAAGAAGAGCCATCTGCTCATCCCTCTTATCAAGTCCTCTTCTCTTACGGTAATCAAGAGCAGACAGACTCATGGTACTCTTATAAACCGTCTTGATCGCATTCTCGAATTCATTAAGACGCTCCTCAAGAGAGCCTCTGTTAGCACAGAATACAGAGTCATACTTACCTGCGAATGCATTGCCGAAGCCGTCCTCTAGGATACTGCTCGATCTTATAATGTAGGGATCTCTGCCGTAATACTCGATGATCCTCACAAACTGCTCACGCATAATGTCTGAGAAAGAACCGCTCATGAGCTTCTCTGCGAATTCTTCTGCCAGATCGAAGTAGCCTTCCTCGGTCCTCTGCTTGATCCTTAAATCCCAAAGGCCGTTATCAACGATATACGTGTAGTAAAGATCCGAACCGACATAGAACGAGTCGTGAGGTTCAAGACATTCTGCGATATCCGGCTCGTTATTGCGGATAATGGCTCTTGCAAGAAGCATACCGCAGGACTTTCCGCCGATCATGCCGGTACCGATCATGTGATCCCTTACCGAGAAATAATCATCTGCAGTAAAGTTCTTCTTTACCATCTCACGCATCCTCGAATCACGGGTCATCATGATATTGCACATTCGGGATAACTGCTCAGTTATATCAACACCGTTCTGGCCGAGGACTTTGGTACTGTTGAAGAACCTGTCCCATGAATCCGAATACTGCTCCTCTGCCGAGCGCTGCGCCAGCCCGAGAGCCTGATAGAAATGGCTTGATTTTACACCGTCTAATATCGGACGGAAATTGCCGGTATCAGGTTCATATGTATGCGGAAGAAACATCGTATCAGAGCTTCTGTTCCATATCTTCTCGGGACGCACATAATAGTTCTTGCTGTCAGAATAGACGTCTATGAACAGCTGCGTAGTATCAAGGATCTTATTTACGGCATGGACAGAGTGCTTACCCCTTATTATCGGGAAGAAAGCTACCGTATCGAGTATGAACAGGAACGGGCAAGTAACTCTGAAGAAGTTTCCCATCATAAGGTCTGTGGCCCATGCCGCCTGCAATTCAGACAGACAGTCGAAGACGTAGAATGCGTCTTTACCCTCCTGCTCAATGACATTATGTATATCGACCGTAAACGTCTCGAATCTGTGCGAGAGCGGTATGGTAACTGTCTTTACTTCAGGCATGTCTTCGATAAGAGGTTCGTGGCTTGCGAATCTGAAGTATATGATATTACGCTTATCTTTGATAGCCTGTTCGACATAGGGGATCATAAACATCTTGAACTGGGAAAGATCCGACACACGCCAAACAACATTATCACCAAGCCTTATATTATCGAAGGCTTTATCCATCTCGGGGATTCCGCTCTCTATCCTGTCAAACGCTGCCATTATGAGCCTCCGTCAACAATAAAAAAGGCGCTTCATCACAATGTGATGAAACGCCGTTGTTTCAATACTTATAGTTCGAGATTACTCTCAGATAAGACTTATGTCAATATCGGCAGTCCGATCAAAACAAGTAAAAAGGCTGCCCGTGTGGACAGCCTGTTTATCTTGATCAAAACCCTTTATCAGAGAGCAGCCTTAGCCTTCTCTACGAGAGCTGTGAAGCCCTTAGGATCTGTGATAGCGATATCAGAAAGAACCTTTCTGTCGAGCTCTACGCCAGCCTTCTTAAGACCATCCATGAATCTTGAGTAAGACATACCATTGAGTCTTGCAGCAGCGTTGATTCTTGTGATCCAAAGCTTTCTGAAGTCTCTCTTCTTCTGTCTTCTGTCTCTGTAAGCGTAGTTACCGGACTTAAGAACCTGCTGATTAGCTACCTTGAAGAGCTTGCTCTTCTTACCAAAGTAACCCTTAGCCTGCTTCAATACCTTCTTATGACGAGCTCTTGTGCGAATTCCTCTTTTAACTCTAGACATTTGTTAATTCCTCCATTCAATTCCTATCACATATAAGGGATCATCTTGCGAATGACTTTTCTGTTCTGCTCAGAAGCAAGAATGTTGTGGCGCAAGTGACGCATTCTCTTTGTAGGTCTCTTGCTGAGGATATGACGGCGGAAAGCCTGTGCTCTCAAAACCTTACCGGTACCCGTAACCTTGAATCTCTTCTTAGATGAACTGTGTGTCTTCTGCTTAGGCATTTTGAATATGTCCTCCTTACTATTACTTACTCTTCTTGGGAACGACGTACATTACCATGTGACGTCCTTCAATCTTAGGCTGCTTATCAACCTGACCGTACTCTTCGATACCCTCCATGAACTTCTCCATGACTGCGTATCCCTGCTGCTGGTATGCCATCTCGCGTCCACGGTATCTGATGTTGATCTTAACTCTGTCACCGTTCTTAAGGAACTTGATTACCATCTTCTGCTTAACTTCGATATCGTGTGTATCGGTTGTAAGCTTCATGCCGACTTCCTTAAGCTCAGTTTCCTTCTGCTTCTTCTTGGCTTCCTTCTCCCTCTTGCTCTGCTCGAAAAGGTACTTGCCGTAATCCATAATTCTGCATACAGGGTTATCGGGATTAGCCGAGATGCAAACAAGGTCCAAATCTGCTTCGTCTGCTGCCTTAAGGGCATCATCTATGGACACAACGCCCACCATGTTGCCTTCAGCATCGATAAGTCTTACCTTGCTGAACTTGATGTTATCGTTCACCATCTGATTTCCGTTTGCTTTAGCGATGTGTAACACCTCCAATCATAAAAAAAGAACGGTCAAGCAGATTACCGTTCATTCCATATAGGCCCTAGAGCCTTAATATATGGACCTCTTCGCGTGTGCTTAAGGTGAGAACACGGTGTTCTGCTTTCTAATTGACTTCAGTATAATAATGATTCTCTCCCGGATTGTCAAGCGATTTATCTTTATTAATATTAGTAAAACATATCCAGAATGGCATTTAATTCAGCGTTTTCATACATATATCCGTCGTAAA